>Ga0265299_10001799_pt1 | contig 23278 bp, 19 predicted proteins | sample AusTroGonzalo_MG_4_FD_193485 | JGI IMG/M metagenome (GOLD analysis project Ga0265299, IMG submission 193485) | Bovine rumen microbial communities from tropical cattle in Woodstock, Queensland, Australia - Gonzalo_02 | ecosystem: Host-associated > Mammals > Digestive system > Stomach > Rumen ... | reverse complement strand
ATTTTCCCGAACTATGCTTTTTACAACAATCTATTGGAGGAAGTACCTCGACCTCATCAGAATGTTGTTTTACCTGTAAAGGGAAATGGTGAGAACGGTATCACAGACTTACTGAAAACGCGTAGAATCGTCTTCGTTGATGCTGAACAACCAAGGGATTCTGTATCTGATAAGGTCAACCAGACCGAAGCAGAGATGATTGCGGCAACAGTTGTGAAGATATACGAAATAGAGAAATCAAATGGTTTCGATGTCAATAGAACTGTTGGTGTAATCGTTCCATATAGAAACCAAATTACAACAGTCCGTAAGGCTATTGACAATTACAGGATAGAGTTGTTGCACGATATTACTATAGATACTGTGGAGCGATATCAAGGCTCCCAGAGGAAGTATATAGTCTATGGCTTCACCGTGCAGAAGTATTATCAGCTCAGTTTCCTAACCAATAACGTGTTTGAAGACGAAATAGATGGTAGCATCGTTGACCGAAAGCTGAATGTCGCTATGACTCGTGCAGAGGAACATTTGGTGATGTTTGGTAACGCAGAGTTACTTTCCAATAACTTTACGTTCTTCAAACTGATGGAGTTCGTACGAAGCAAACATGGCTTCTTCCGTATCAAGAAAGAGGACTTTGTCAAAGGGAATTTTGATGTACCGCAGTATGATTCAGAAGAACTTGACCTCAGTAAAGCAACATTTACCGTCACAGAAAAGTTCAATGATGCATTCAACAAATATATCCTCCAACCCATCAAAGACGGTTCTGGCGATGAATGGCCTTCGCTGGTATTTGGGCATGACATGGGTACAAATCTAAATGCTATCGGTTATGGACGAATCAATTTTTCAAATCAGCTTCGATTGTTTGATCAACAGATGTCACCAGAACGGCAGGTACTGATTTACTGCTATTACATTATGCGACAGCATTATTGTAGTAGTCGTAACATCTATACAAGCTATAAGGACTGGTTGAATGCACAGATTATTTCAGTGAATCAACGAGTGCAGATGATAGACATCGGTTGTGGTCCAGCCACTTGTGGTATTGCTTTTGGAGAAATCTTTAAGCATGCTGCCCCCAACATGGTCTATACTGGAATTGATGTATCTACTGAAATGAAACGTATGGCTAAAACTCTGTTAGATGACGTCTTCAATGGGGAAATCAACTATCAGATGTATAATTCATTCAATGAACTGGACGCATCATATTGGGAAGGATGCTCTGAACTGCCATCACTAGTTATTTTCAACATGTCATATTTCTTCTCAAATGTATCTGCACAGTTCACGGAGCGACTGGCTATTCAGATTAGTGAAATAATGAAAAGCCATCCTCTTAATAGGTATGTTTTCTTCATACAACATTCTGAATGTGACAAGAAATTAAACTCTTTCAAAGTGTTTAAACGAATCATATCTCCTTATATCAAGGTCATTAAGAGTGAAGACACCTTCTTCTCCTATGTTCTAAACTATAAAGAGAGAATGCTCGAATTCTGTTACGATATATATTGCAGCAAGTAGTTGTCCAACTAGAAACAGTATTGTATGCCAAACTTCATAGATATATTCAGACAAAGAGGTCAAATCTCATTTACGGGAATGAGAAATGTAGCCATGTCCCTGCTTCCTACTGACAAGATGAAGCTGGATAAGCTATATAACGACCTTAAGCGTGGAACGGGTATATTAGACGATGATGATCATCTGAATATGTATCTGCGCAGTTTTGGCAAGATGCACAAGGCCAAGCTTGATTCTGCATTCAGTTGCATACAAAACCCATCGGAACTTTTTGGCTCACCTGTAGAAATATATGATTGGGGCTGTGGACAGGGAACTGCCACTGTCTGTTTGCTTGATTTCCTGAAGGCCAATAGAATTGCAGCAGACATACGTTCAATCAATTTAATTGAACCATCTGCTGCAGCTGTTGACAGAGCGTTAAAGGTCATATCCTGTTATGGAAGTTATACAGTCAATACTGTCGTTAAAGAGTTTGACCCTCTGAATACAGAGGATATTACTCCTTCAACATTCCTAAAGATTCATCTCTTTAGTAATATTCTTGATGTTGACGCTTTTGACCTGGCAAAGTTCATTCACTTCTTCCAGAAATCATTTACTGGCGATAACTATTTTATTTGCGTAGGTCCTTATTATAGCAACAATAAACGAGTTGATGAGTTCATTGCCGCAACAGATCCTGATACGATGTTTGCTGTTGTCAATAAGGACAGAGGGGCATGGCAGAATGACTGGACAATATCCCTTCGCGTATTCTTCAAAAACTTCCAGCGTATTGAAACGGTTGAGGATATCAGAAAGCGTATTGAGGAATCTTACAAAAAACAGCAATTCTTTGCTGGTTACATTCTGGATGCCGTTGAGGAAGAATATAAGAACACGGATATTGAGGGCGAAACGGAAGGATTGTATCATTCATTATCGTCATTCGATGTCAAATCAAACTTCCCACTAGACAATAATACAGATTGTGATTCTAAACTTGCGGTTCTTGCAAACATCATATCAAGAGGTCTACCGACCAAGGCTCCCATATATATAGAGGAGCTATTTTCTGAGCATTTCCATATTTCAAGAAGGACAGAAGAAAGTTCTAGTATCAGGTTCTCCTCAAGCCATGCTATATCCAAGGAAGACATAAACGATGCATTGCACGTCATTGATCCTAGGTTTGATATAGAATCTTACAATGGCGACATGTTGGAAAGTAGTTTCGAGAAAGCTTTTATTGAGCGATATCTTAAAGGCTCAGGAAGCGAATATCTTATACAGATATTGGAACCGCAGCGTCCGCTTTCCTCAATCGTCAATATTCCAGACAGGAAGTTCAGTAAGGAACAGCGTGTTGACTTTGCTTTGGAAATTCCCTACGGGGATTCGAGAACTGGTTTTATCTTGGAACTAGACGGTAAGCAGTATCACTCCAATATATTCCAGAGGCTAAGGGATGAGCGCAGGGACAGGATGTCCCTCAATGGTGGTTGGGACACATATCGCATTGACCAGATACATAATAATGATTTCATTGCTAACTGGGAGAAAGAAGCCTCTGCGAGTAAGTTCCTCACGACGTTGAAAAAGAATTATAAGAAAGCGTTGTCTGGCCAATGGAACGAGACCCTTCAGATTGTACTTGCCCCCCTTGCAATCGCTCGAATTGAGAGAATACTGGTAGAAGCAATGATGTCATCGGCTTTAGATATTAATGCTGAAGAATGGAACATCATTGTTATAGAAAGGGATGTTCCCTGTGCTGCCATTGCAATAGAAGACTTAAAGGACAAGTATATGCATTTGTGCAAATTGTCGAATTGTCCTGCAGATCTGCCAGAAATTCATCTAACTGTTGTTTCTAGCGATGAATTTAAGGATTCGCCATTGCATTTACAGCAAAAAATAGTGTGCAACATTCCTTCGAGCACTTACGACCTGTGCATTGATATTTCAATGTTGCTCCGTGATAACATCGATGCATTGCCACTTGCAGTAAATGCTAAGGCTTTTTATCTTATCCGTTCCTCACATTATCAAAAGCGGGAAAGAACGATTTGCTCTGCAGAAAACATACAATATCCAGCTCTTGTCACTAAAGATGGTACAGGTGCATATAAGAATATTAAGGAGCGTGAAGATGTTCTTACTTATTTCTTGCGAGACATCTTCCGTAAGCCGTCATTCCGTCCTGGGCAATTGCCTATACTTAGCCACACTTTGGCAGACAAAACGACAATAGGTCTCTTACCTACTGGTGGCGGTAAATCTTTGACTTACCAATTGTCCTGTCTTTTACAACCAGGAGTTTCTATTATAGTAGATCCACTGGTATCTTTGATGGTAGACCAAGTCCGAGGGCTTCGCGATGCCCGTATTGACGCTTGTGAATGTGTTCACAGCGGAATGGATGCGAAGGAAAAAGCCAAGAAACTGAACCTTCTACAGAATGGTACAGCGTTAATGGTGTTGCTTTCGCCTGAGCGATATATGATGGAAAATTTTAGGGACAGTCTGATTACCATGACAGAAAAGAACCACATCTATTTCTCATATGGCGTAATAGATGAGGTTCATTGCGTTTCTGAATGGGGACATGATTTCCGTCCGTCATATCTACATTTAGGACGCAACATGATTAACTATATGAAGACAAGGTCTGGTCGTTCCCTGTCAATCATTGGTCTTACAGCAACCGCATCCTTTGATGTTCTTGCGGATGTAGAGAGGGAACTGACTTTGGGAGGAAATCTTACGATAGACAGCGAAACGATTGTTCGCCCTGAGAGTGACACACGTCCAGAGCTAACATACCGTATCATTAATGTTACGTCAGATTATGATGAATTAAGAGACCCCACGCAGAATTATGTTCTTAAAGCCACTTCAGATTGGGACTTGCAAGGTGTTGTCGCAGAAACAAAAAAACAAGTTTTGTTTAACATTTTGAATGAAGTCCCATCAAACATACAGTCTCTAAATGAAATAAATGCCTCATGCGTTATCCCAGGTTATCAATCAGATAATTTCTACCTACCGGATAATAACAATCTGTATCAAAACGCAGGCATTATATTCTGCCCACATGCTCATGGTACATTTGGTGTCCAAGATAATGTCTGGGGAACGAGAAGTGGTATTTCAACAGCTTTACGTAGCAAGGAATATTTAGAGATTGGTACATTTATCGGAGGTGACAGGCCTACTGGTGATATGAAGTTGTTCAATGACAACCGACAGAACCTGATGGTGGCTACCAAAGCCTTCGGAATGGGTATTGACAAGCCAAATATCCGTTTTACGGTCAATTTTAACCATCCGTCATCAATAGAGAGTTATGTTCAAGAGGCTGGTCGTGCAGGCCGTGACCGTAAAAATGCCATATCATATATCTTGTATGAACCAACTGAATTTATACATCTAACCGCTGACAAGATAAATGACATACGTTATTATATGGGAACAGAAAATGATCCCGTATGGCTTGAAAAGTATGTTACGAAATATGTCCTCATTCAGGATTTTCCCGAATTATGCAGACATAACAATGCAACTGAGGAACAGACAAATGCTCTGCTGAATATCATTAGAACACACGGATTCCTGGAGAATGTTGATAAGAATATAGACCTGTGGTTCCACAATAATTCTTTCAGGGGTCTTTACAAAGAGAAAGTAATCTTATCGGAAATGACCGATAGAATTCTAAATGTAAAGCCCAGTTATGCATTGGAGGTACAGGGAAGGCTCAGGGAAGAGACTGGCAACAATGATGTTTGTCTGAAAGTTAATAGGACAAGGAACTCGATTACCATTTACTCGGAGGAAGAGAACAGAAATCGATATGGCTACATTATATTAGATAACCTCCGTCCCACATACAATTATGTGGAGTTTGATTATAATACATGTCAGTATATCTCACAAAAACTCATTGAGATATTGGAGACATATGAAGATTATTCTGCTGCAGCATTGCTTCGACCGATTGAAGGAGTAGATGATATAACAGAAGGCATCTATAGTGCAATGGCCCAGGCTGATGATGACGGCTATGTTTTCGTGACAGTATCATGGGAAAATCAAGTTCAGCAAGACCCTGAGGATTTTGAGCGGAATATAAAGACAGAAATATCACAAATAGCACAGTCTAAGGGCTGGAATGATATAAACGAGGGCCTATACGGGAAGCTGGCTCTTAACAAGATTGGTGACTTTGAAGATCTAATTTCAAAGGTGGCCAAGTGCTCTGGTGATACCAGATGGCTTCGCTATCATGCTGACGAAGCTACATACAAGAGGCTCCGTTTCCTGTTCTGTAAGAAGAGGGATAAAGACGATACAGACAAGGCCATTTACCGCATGTGTTGTATTGGTCTTGTAGAGGATGTAACCATCGATTATCTTTCTCAAACTTATGAGCTGAAAATAAAGAATCGTACTGATGAAGAGTTTAAGCAATATATGCTGAACTTCTTCCGAAAGTACTATTCATTGGAGCAGGCACAAATGCGTGTAGACAAAATCGATGAACAAAAAGGTCGCAACTATCTTGATAAGTGCCTTGGCTATTTAACTGGATTCGTCTATGAGAATCTGGAGAAGAAGCGCTTCCGCGCCATTGAAGATATGCGTATTGCCTGTGAAGACAGTATATCAGAAAGAGAAAGAACTCATAATGACACTTGGCTTAAGGAGTTTATTCACCTCTATTTTAATTCAAAGTATGCCCGAATGGGTTATCAGGTGAATGGAAAAGACTATTCGTTAACTGAGGACACGGACCAGCAAGGTCGTGATGGCTATGATGTAGTTAGGAAGTACATTGACGTCATTAGCAACGATGGTTCTGGAAGCGAAATAGACAATGTCAAACACCTCTATGGTGCTACACTGCTATGTTTGAGAGCGCATCCTGATAATGCCGCTTTACAACTCTTGCTTACATACTGTATTACATTCTTGGGAACAGGAACCAATGAAACATTGAAGTCAAATGCTTTCAATGGGTATATTGATGGTTTCATAGCACTCTATGAGAAAGACCATGAAGAAGTATGGGAATATCTGGCACACTTCAATGATTGCTTAGCCGCAAAAGTCCATCAAGATGATACATACATAAAGGAAAATATCATTGAAAAAGGTGAGGATGCGGTAATGCTCTTTATACATGGTAAAAAGTTGGATGATATTACCAACAGATTTCTTGATGATAATGTGAAAACTGATAAAAAGACTAATTCTAACGATTCAGACGAAATAATTTAAAAATATATAGTTATGGCACACGACATAAATTCTGCCTTAGAGAGGCTTGAGAAGAACTTAAGCGAACTTAATTCTGCGAGGTCGCAAGTATTGCAGTCAGTTAATGCAAGTAACGATCTCTTGAAGATGGTTACACAATATGTGACAGCGGTAAAGAATCTTGCTGCTAGCCTTGAAGAATGGGAATCTTCATTAAGAGGTAGAGAATCTGAGTTCCATGGTGAATTTGGGTCTGCAATAACCAGTATAAAGCAGACCTGTACTGATATCATTTCTGCATTCAAAGTAGATATCAATAATGCTTCATCGGACTTCAAGAAAGATACAGACAAAACACTAGAGAAGTTTACCGAGCAGAATGACAAGCTTGCAGAAAGAGTTACTGAATTGGTTGCTTTGCGCGAACAAATCAAGAAGGCAACAGAAGAAATTGAAAGCGTCAAAAGCGCTCTTAATGAGATTTTGAAGGAACTTAAAGACTCACAAGATGAGCAGGATGCCACATTGGAAAATCTGAAAACTAAAGTCTCTGGTCTCAATGAAAAGTTAGAGAACAGCAAAGTGGCGGTCCTGCAAGCCATAGCACATTCCGAGCAGTCTCTTTCTGAAATTCTACATCAAACGAATGAAAAGATTGATGGTGTTAGCGGTAAAACAGACGCTTTGGCAAGTAATGTTGCCAGTTTGACGACCATATGTCAGAACGTTGACACATTGGTTAAATCATCTACAAACAGCATCCTCACCAAAATTAATACGGCTAAGGATGAAGTAATTAGCGCAATACAGGACTCTAAGGCAGAAGCATTAAAGTCGGCAAACATAAACCGTTGGTTGATTGTCGCTGGAGTAATAATACTTGCTATTCTACATTTTTTTTTCAAATAGTAAATACTTATTGAGATTTAGAATATGGAGTACACCTACAGGTGGCAGGGGATAGGTAACTGACATACTGATGTCTGATGGAAGAGAAACGAAGGAAGATGAAAAAGTCTAAAGTTAAATAGTTGCTACCAGGGACGTAACATTTTCGAGTTTTGCATGCTATGATAAGATGTAAGATGTTAGAGGGAAGACGTAAGATGTGATAATAATGAATGAAACAAAGCGTATTAAAGATATGGACAAAGAGAACAAACTGATACTGTATAAGGATGAAGAAGGCAGAGTGAGTGTGAATACGCGCTTTGCCGATGAGGATGTGTGGCTGACGCAGGCGCAACTGGTTGAGATTTATCAATCGAGCAAATCGAACATCAGTGAGCATCTGACAAACATCTTTGCAGACAAGGAACTGGAGCAAGATGCAGTTGTTCGGAAATTCCGAACAACTGCCGCAGATGGTAAAAACTACCAGGTTTTGCATTACAATCTCGATGTAATTATTGCCCTTGGTTACCGTGTACAGTCGCCTATTGCCGTGAGGTTCCGCAGATGGGCTACACAGCGACTGCATGAATATATCCAAAAGGGATTCACGATGGACGATGAGCGACTGAAGCAGGGAGGCAATCGCTACTTCCGTGAATTGCTGCAGCGCATTCGTGATATCCGAAGCAGCGAGCGGAACTTCTATCAGCAGGTGACGGACATCTATGCGACAGCGACCGACTATGACCCTCGGGATCAGATGACGAAACTCTTCTTCGCCACTGTTCAGAATAAGATGCACTATGCTGTGCATGAGCATACGGCGGCAGAGTTGATTTATGAGCGTGTGGATAACGAGAAGCCTTTTGTCGGAATGACGAACTTCAAGGGCAACTACGTGACTCGCGATGACGTGAAGATAGCCAAGAACTATCTGACGGAGTTGGAATTGCAGCGACTGAACTTGTTAACTTCCCAGTTCCTTGACTATGCAGAATTTCAGGCATTGGAGCAGAATCCGATGACAATGGCAGACTGGATTACAGCCTTGGATGACCAGATATTGCGACTGAGGAAGAATATTCTGGAAGGGAGCGGTACCGTATCACATCAAGAGGCCATGGAAAAGGCAGAGCGTGAGTTTGAAATCTATCGTGAACGCGAAATGCGACTACTGGAGAGTGACTTCGATAGAGCCGTAAAGCGGCTGAAAAATCTGAATGATGATAGCGATTTGGAAGGAGATGACACTAATTCATAGCGAGTGAATGATGGACTTTTTCGATTATATCATCAATAGGAATGCTGCACAGAAGGAGAATCCGGGCAAGCTGTCTTCATATAGAGAGGCTGCGGAACTGATATGTATGTGCTGGAATAGGCTGGATATGAGTTTCATTGAGCCTTATCTGGATGAGAATGTTAAATGGAGTGGGGGCGTACCTGAAAGAGAAATTTTTGGTAAGGCTGAATATCTTAAACTGATGGCTCAGGTGTTTGACTCGCTTCAATACTCGAAAAAGAGTTATAGGGCGGATGTTGATGGATCAGAAGATCGGACAGTTGCCATTGTTACAGTTGATGGTGAGTATCAAGACATGATGCATCGCCTGAAAATTGAAGATGGCCTGATTAGGGAAATAGAGGTTACTCCCTCGCCCTATTGGTGGTCGAAACGATTAGGCGGTTCTTCTCCGTTTGGTGTCGTACACCAGACATCGCAGCATGAGCAAGCTGCCGCTGTGGCTGCCATAGAAAATTACGTAAAGACGGAACTGGGTAATAAACCTGTAACATGGGCTACGCAATATGAGTTAAGGAATTCATGTTGTCAATTGTCGTTCACCTGTGATGGAATATCGTATGATGTCTTGGTGGAGATTCATAGCTTTGATGACAACAAGTGCCGCTTCGTGATGTATTCGGAGTATAATGGACTTATAGCAGAATGTAAAGAGAACGACCATATTCCCTGTATTCTGGCACTCAACGAGGATCAGGAATTTGTGAGTCTGACGTTGCTGGAGGATATGGACGTTAGGGTGCAGAAGTTGAGAAGCAAGGGCCTCAACGAATGGACGTTCAGAGGTCTATTCAAAACAAAGGCCCAACTTAGCAGGCTGGTTGTCACCAAGGACTATCGAATCTTGTTGCCTGACTATAATGATATTGAGGTGAAGATGGAGCCACTGGTGAAAGCTGTATATTTTTTGTTCTTGAAACATCCTGAAGGTATAGTGTTCAAGGGATTGACGGATTATAGGGAAGAGTTGCTGGGTATTTATAAGACGTTGAAACCTATGGGATTGAGTAAGCGTACCATACAGAGTATTGAGGATGTGACGAATCCGTTGCTAAACTCAATCAATGAGAAGTGCGCTCGTATCCGTTCTGCGTTCGTGAAGAAATTCGATGAGGGTCTTGCAAAGAACTATTTTGTAACGGGTGAACGAGGTGAAGTGAAGAAGATAACTCTGCCAAGAGATTTAGTAATATGGGAGTAGTATGGGCGTTTGGAATGTCGTATTAATCATTTTGGCAATAATCAATATTGCAGCATTCCTGTCTGCTGTTTATGTGTCATATTATAACTGGAAAGAAGAACGTAAGAAGAATTGGGAGACTCCTTTGATGGGATTCTTCTTTATTCCTTTATGTGTTTTTATTGCATTGGCGTGGCCTATTGCCAAACTAAGAGAACGACGTAAAGCAGAAAAGCAAAAAAAAGAGCGTGAGAAACGAATGGAGGTGACTAAGAGATACCATTTTCAGTCATTTGCTTTTAGGCTGAAGGGGCTTCCTTTTAAGCCGTCTTCTCAGGAAATCATTTATGTTGAAAATGAATACAATGAGCGGATTAATCAAATAATCAAGGGGAACTTGGAGTACATACAAGAACGCCTTGATGGGAGCCATTATTTCAAGTCTCGTTTTGTATATCTGCCCAATCTGATAGAGGAACTTTCTCATGAGGAGTCTGCAATAGGCTATGTGGCTCCATATATAAAGGAAAAGGCTTTGTCTGCAAATTTTACTCTGAAAAGCAGTTCATTACTGGACTATATGGCTGTTCCCGAGAATAGAAGTAAAATAGGTCCATGTTTTGCCAGATACTGTGGTGAACAATCCGGCTGTTCTTTCTTTGAATGTGTTGGATTTGACCCGGATGAAGGTGTTGATGAGAATAATTTCTTGAGTTTTTTGTGTCTTGCGTTTGATCATTTCCCTCAACCAGTTGGTCCTGCATTCCAAACGGCGAAGAAAAAGGAAGAAATACAATATGATGCGGACGCGAGGTTTGATGAGACTTATAAGCAATTGATGGAAGAGGTTGAAGAAAGAATCAGTAAGCTACGAAAGATGGGAATTAGCCAGTGGGCCTTGGAACAACTTGTTAAACCAGAATTGAAATTGAGCAGACTGGTTGTGACAAAAGATATGCGTTTGTTATTGCCTGATTATAATGATATGGAGATTAAAATGGAGCCGATAAATAAAGCTGTTTATTTACTCTTTTTACGTTACCCTGAGGGCATTGTATTTAAATATCTGCCAGACTATAGAATGGAGTTGGCAGATATATACCAAAAGATAAGGCCGCTCGGACTGAATGAACGTGCTATCCAAAGTATTGAAGACGTAACGAATCCTTGCCTAAATTCAATTAATGAAAAATGTGCAAGAATAAGAGGTGCCTTCGTCTCGCAGTTTGATGAAAAACTAGCTCAGCATTATTATATATTTGGTAGAAGAGGGGAACCAAAGAAAATAGCTCTGCCTCGTGACTTGGTGACCTGGGAATAAAAACGTAGTTCCACAAGGCTTGTGGACGGATTTTGCTTGGTGGCAAAGATATAAGTGCGTATCTTTGCCACTGTTTATTATTTGGGACTTTTTAAATATAGCAAAGTATGGATGAGATCATGTGTGATATTGGCTATTCTGGCATTCAAGAGATGTTAAAGGATTGTCTGTGTGAAATACAGGCAAAAGCTTCAAGTTTATCTATGCAAGGAGTTCCTTCTGGATATTGTTCTTTAGATGACCTGACGTGTGGTTTTGAGAAAGGAAAGGTCTACGTCATTGGTGGAAGGCCTAGCATGGGAAGAGAAGAGTTCATGCTGTCTATGATTAGAAATATGATAATGGAGAAGGTGGATGTTTTGTTGTTTTCGACTAATCATATGAAACGGGACTATATTTACAGACTTCTGTCCATCCACTGTAATATTCCTTCATTGCAATTGCATAAAGGGTATTTGGAGACGATGGAGTGGGAAAGGTTGGATCATGAAGTTGATACGCTGTATGATGCCCCACTATATATTCACGACGCATTTGATTTGCCGCTTAACGAATTGGTGGAAACTGCACGGTTTTGTAGAAGAAGTAGTGACCTGAAAATCATTTTCATAGACTGTCTGCAGATGATTGACTTCACCAAAGAAAACGAGAATCCTTCAGAGAGAATTGCTAGGGTAATGTATTCGCTGAAACAACTGGCCAACTTCCTCAATCTGCCAATTGTTGTTGGATCGATGTTGAACAGGGATATTGAGTGTCGGAAAGGACTTAAAGGAAAACGGCCTCATCTGATGGATTTGGCAAAATCCAGTTATATTGAGGAAATGGCAGATGTCGTAATGATGGTACATCGCCCTGCATATTATGGTCTCTATAAGGATGATGGTGATCGAGACTTGCATGGATTGATGGAAATCTGTGTAATGAAAAATGGCCTTAAACCTTTGGGAGATATCTTTCTTGACTATCAGTGGGAGACAGGTGCTGTAAGCATGATGAAGAATGAAAGGGAGTCTTGTTCAAAGCCAACTAGACAGAAAGAACTCAAGACGGATAATAAGGCTCTCAAAAGCTTGGGAAGAGCTTCCGATCTTAAAGAAGAATTACCATTTTAATGATTAATAGAATGAGGATATGACAGACTACGAGTACATTTTGCAACAGGCTAAGCTCTTCCATTATAAAGGATGGGAAGACGGTGAATTGAGAAAGTGTGTGGATATGCTGCCGACGCTGTCGCGTGAGGAACTGGTGAAGCTGGATCACAGTAAGTGGGTGGATGATAAGCTGAGAAAAGAGGTGATTAACGTCCTGTTTGCCGACAAGGTGGGAAAACGGGAACAGCGTATCAAGGACATGGAAACAGATGCGTTGATAGTAGAGTTCAGGGACAAGAAGGGGGGAAATGTGGCACTCTGCCGCAAAGAACTGCGTGAACGCTACAAGGCTGGTAGGGATAAGCAGATTATTGCTGGTGCCTTCTATATTTCTAATAAAAGCGACCAGCAATGGATAGAGTTGCAGATGCGGAGGGAGTTATATGGCAGGTATAGTAACAACCGATTGAATAAGACATCGTGGAAGTAAAACGTCACCAACATGGATAACAAAGAAAGAAGACATAATTTGCCGATATCACGTGTTATCAAAGGGTATCTGGATAAAGACGGAGGAAAGGTGGCTGCCTCACGCAAAGAGATAGAATGGCGGTTTAATGCTTTGGATTGGAGATACCAGAAGCAGATTCTGTTTGCTTTTTTGCAATCAGGTATGTCGGATAGAAAATGGGCATATAAGAAATTATTCGCATTTTGGGATGATTGCTTTATCCCTGTCCTTAAAGACTTGTGGGAGCAGTATCATGAGAGAGAATTGTCTTGGCTAGTTATCCGGTTCTTTCCTACGGATTACCTGAAAAGGGAAATTGAAAGTCTTAGTGAAGGCAGGAATTATTATTTCTTGTATCAACGGCTCAGGGATGACGCCGATTTCGTCTTAGACAGGACCAGGCTGGATGAGGCCGATTTATTGGCCGTAAAGTACGAATTAGGAGAAACAATAACTGATGGCTATGTAATGGATCTGTTCTTTTTGCTGATATATAAACTTTGTAAAGGTGTCTATGATTTCAGAGCGTGGAGTATAATTGGGTATCTTGGCTCTGATGCTGTGCTCACAATTTTCTGTAGTTCGAAAGTAGAGGCTCTGATAAACTTGATAAACGCAAGACTTGAACGGTGTTCTCTTGCGAAGATGATACGTGAATGGATGTATCTTGTTACATGCGACTTCACGAATGAGTATGGGGATGATGGCTTGTTCTTTTGGGGGATAGAGGAGAACATGCAATGGACGATGAAAAAAGTCTGCCTTAAGCATATTGCCCCAGATTACATTTCAGCATGGGACACGTTCCCATTATGGGATCAACAACGATTTTTGGATTATTTGGAAAACAGGAACAATGAGTATGTGCAGGGGGAGATGTCAGAAACGCAAACAAGGGACGAATTGATGAAAAGTCTTCTTGAGAGTTCCTGTTCCCGTGAACTTGTTGAGAGATTTGATTTGGAAATTGTAGATGACCAATAATTCATATGAAAAAGAAGAATCTTTTATTTGGCGTGCTGCTCGTCGCTTTTCTTGTCATCATGGGAATTGTGTATTATTCTCAGGATGAAGGGTATCATATTAATGATTGGACATGGAAGGAGGAGAAACCGGAGTTGGTGACTTGGGAGAAGTTGGATACGGCCGTGTTTGAGGAGTGGGGCTTTAAGGTGGAATACCCGAGTACCTTTTTTGTGGATACCACTGAAGCGGAGATCGATTTCAGATGTCAGATAGACGATAGGTTGATATTTATGCGATGCTATTCTATGGAGAATGCTGATGCGTGGGATGTGCCGACAGCAGCTGACTCGATAGCGGAGATAAGGAAGGCTGTCATAAACGACTCTGTCGTAATGAAGGATCTGCATCCTGATTATTTCTACCTAAAGGGCTACAACGATGAAAGAGCCCTCGGATTCTATGGGCAATATGTGGTAAATAAGGACGTGATATACACGTATGAACTTTGTTTTCCTAAGGATATGGAAGACAGAATGCAGAATCTCATGGACTTGATTCACAACTGGAATCCGGAGTTCTAAAATTTCCCCTTCGCAAGCCTTGCGGACGTTTGGCGGTATCGGAAAAAATTCGTAACTTCGCGGCGTGATAGAACAAAGGACTCCCGAGGAGGCGGCAATGGAGCTGAAAAGGCTGGCGGAGCTGCTGATGGCGGCAGACAGGAAAGACTTGCTGCTGAAGGCTATCGGCGTGCCCCTGCTGGAGGAACTGCGCATTGAGGCGGCAAGGGGGGAGCTGTCGCGACTGGTCATCACGGAGGACTGCCGCTTCGTGCTGGCTGACTATAACAACACGGAGGTGGAGCTGCAGCCGGTTCACAAGGCGGTGTACATGCTCTTCCTGGCGCATCCGGAGGGCATTGAGTTCAAAAGGCTGGCCGACTACAGGGAGGAGCTGACGAACTACTACATGAGGACGGCTCGATGGATGGACCGGGGAAAAATAGTGGAGAGCGTGGACAAACTGGTGAATCCGCTGGACAACGCCATCAACGAGAAATGCTCGCGCATCAAGAAGGTGTTCCTGGACCTGATGGATGAGTACAGGGCAAGCTACTACATCATTGGCAGTCACACGAAGAAGCATATTGCTGGACGCGTGTGGTACGAGAGGCTGAAGGTGATTACGCTGCCAAGGGAGATGGTGGAGGTGAGAGGGCATAGCTCATAGTTCTTTGCAAGCAAAGCGACGCAAGCGTCGAGCGCATTATTCATAGTTCATAATTTAGAGGGAAGAAACAGGACGAGATATGGGAGAAGAGATTATACCGTTTTTCGGCGAGGTAGAGGATAAGATGCAGGGCATCATCAAGGTGATCGGCGTGGGTGGCGGCGGCTGTAATGCCGTGCGCAACATGTGGAACGAGAGGGTGGACGGGGTGACGTACGCCGTCTGCAACACGGACAGCCAGTCGCTGTCGCGATCGCCGGTGCCGGTGAAGATTCTGCTGGGCGACTCGGGACTGGGCGCCGGCGGCAATCCTGACAAGGGGCGCACGGAGGCGGAGATGAACGTGGAGGACATTGAGCGTCTGCTGTCGGACGGCACGAAGATGGTGTTCGTGACGGCGGGCATGGGTGGCGGCACGGGCACGGGCGCGGCACCGGTGGTGGCTGGCGTGGCCAAGAAAATGGGCATGCTGACGGTGGGCGTGGTGACGATTCCGTTCTACTTCGAGAGGAAGCGCAAGATTGTGAAGGCGCTGAAGGGGGTGGAGCGGCTGCGCAGGAACGTGGACGCGCTGCTGATTGTGAACAACGAGCGACTGTGTGACGTGTATGCCGACTCGGAGATTCCGATGAAGGAGGCGTTCCGACGGGCCGACGGCATACTGATGGACGCGGTGAAGGGGATTGCGGAGCTGATAATACTGCCCAGCGACGGGGGCATCAAGAGTGACTTCCGCGATGTGGAGGCGACGATGAAGGACGGTGGCGGCGCCATCATGGCGATGGGGCGTGCGAGTGGTGAGAACCGCGTGCAGAGGGCTATCGTGAACGCGCTGGACTCGCCGCTGCTCTACGGCAACGACATTGGCAAGGCGAAGCGTATCCTCTTTAATATTTACTCGAGCGACGAGCACCCGATATTCGTCAACGAGATGTTGCAGATTGACGAGTTCTTTGACCAGCTAGACCCGAACATCGACGTGATATGGGGCACGGCGACGGACGACTCGCTGGGCGAGGACGCGAAGGTGACAATTCTGGCAACGGGACTGGAGGACGATCTGAGAAAGGAGGATGCGTCGGTGGAGGAGAGGAGTGACGACTACTATGAGAACCTGATTCCGAAGCTCTACAAGCCGATGAAGCCGAAGACGGTGGCTGAGGTGATAACGCAGGAACTGCCGTTCGAGGTGGAACCGGCCCAGGCACCGGAGCCTGCCGTGAAGGAGCCGGAGCCCGTGGACGAGCTGCTGCAGGAGACGCCCGACGAACCTGCTGAGCCGACAACGCTGGACAAACTGAAGCGCTGGCTCGGCGACTGGATGAAGACGGTGACGGAATAGAAAATTGGGCTGGAAGTTTGGTGACTTCCGGCTTTTTTCGTAACTTCGCAGCCAAAAAGAGAAAGATATGGCAGTAGGACGATGGATAGGCGGCATCATTGGATGGATGGCTGGCGGCCCTCTGGGGGCTATGGCGGGCTATCTGCTGGGGTCGCTGTTTGAACAGGGTATGGACGCAGTGAACACAGCGGAGAATGCGGGCACCTTCGGCGCTGGCACGGGACGCAGCGCTGGGTTCAACAGCTATGAGCAGGCGTACAGGCAGCAGGGCGACCGTAACAGCTTCCTGTTTGCGCTGCTGGTGCTGGCGTCGTATATCATCAAGGCGGACGGCAAGGCGATGCACTCGGAAATGGAGATGGTGCGACAGATGTTGCGCCAGAACTTCGGAGAGCAGGCCGTGGGGCAGGGCGATGACATCCTGCGCCGCTTGTTTGAGGAACAGAAACGACAGGGCTGGGAGCAGTTCAAGATGACTGTGAGCCAGTGCTGCCAGCAGATAAACCACAACGTGAACCGTGCGCAGCGACTGCAGTTGCTGAACTTCCTGGTGATGATAGCCCAGGCGGACGGCAGTGTGCCTCAGAGCGAGGTGACGGCGCTGAAGGAGTGCGCCTCGTGGATGGGACTGTCGACAAACGAGGTGGACCAGATGCTGCACCTGCAGGGCGACTCGCTGGAGGATGCCTACAAGGTGCTGGGTCTGACGCCGCAGGCGACGGATGACGAGGTGAAACGAGCCTACCGCCGACTGGCGCTGCAACACCACCCGGACAAGGTGGCGGCACTGGGCGAGGACGTGCGCAAGGCGGCGGAGAAGAAGTTCCAGGAGATAAATGCTGCGAAGGACAGGATTTTCAAAGCCCGAGGGCTGTAGTCAATTGACAATTGATAATTGACAATGGACAATTCATAATTCATAATTAAACAATTCATAATTCACAATTCACAATTAAATAATCCACAATTGAGAGATGAAGAAGGCGGCGATAGAGATTCCGGAAGGGTGTGAGAGGCTCCTGCTGCATGCGTGCTGCGCCCCCTGCTCGTCGGCCATCGTGGAGTGGCTGATGGCGAATGGTGTGAGGCCAACCATCTTCTACTATAACCCGAACATCTGGCCACGCGAGGAGTACGAAATCCGTAAGCAGGAGAGTAAGCGCCACGCGGAGAGTTTGGGCATCGAGTGGATTGACGGTGACTACGACCACGAGGAGTGGCGTCAGTGCATTTGCGGGCTGGAGAATCAGCCCGAACGGGGGACTCGCTGTGAACAGTGTTTTATAATGCGGCTGACGGCAACGGCACGGAAGGCCAAGGAACTGGGCATCACGTACTTTGCCACTACGCTGGCTTCGAGTCGTTGGAAGAGTCTGGAGCAGATAAACAGGGCAGGGGAGAAGGCTGAAGCCTTGGTTAATGGTGAAGGGTCAATGGTCAATGGTCAATGTCACTTCTGGGCCCAGAACTGGCGGAAGGGGGGCTTGCAGGAGCGACGGAACCAGCTGTTGAAGGAGTACGGCTTCTACAACCAGCTGTACTGCGGCTGTGAGTTCTCGATGCCCCAAAAAGGAGAGAAGGAGTAAGGAAGCCTCTCCCCCTGCCCCTCCCCGAGTAGGGAGGGGAGTTGAAGGATTGGCAAGGATGTGATGACAACAAATAATGAAAGTATATGAGACGACTATTCTGTAAATTAGTGCCAAAGCTGTTGACCCTGCTGGGCTTCAGCTCGACGCTGGCCTTCATGGCCTGTTACGGACCTGCACCTGCCCACTACAACGAGGTGGACTTCAGCGACAGTCTGGAGACGGTGGGGGACAGCACGGCTGTCGCGGACAGCGTGGTCGTGGGTGAGTAGCAAAAAACGAGACCAATATTTGTGGGTCTCGATTTTTTTGTGTAATTTTGACTTCGGACGAAGTCGAAGGTTGGATGCATCTCGGAAAAACAAAAAAAGAATCTTTTTTTTGGTTTTTCACTCGATTTTCACTACCTTTGCACCCTAAAATTAATAAGGTATTATGTTTGAGAATTTATCAGAGAGGCTTGAACGGTCGTTCAAGATACTGAAAGGTGAGGGCAAAATCACCGAGATTAACGTTGCCGAGACACTGAAGGACGTGCGTCGCGCACTGCTAGACGCCGATGTGAACTACAAGGTGGCCAAGCAGTTTACGGACACCGTGAAGCAGAAGGCTATGGGTATGAACGTGCTGACTGCCGTGAAGCCCAGCCAGCTGATGGTGAAGATTGTGCACGACGAGCTGACGGAGCTCATGGGCGGTAAGGCCGTGGAGCTGAAGCTGGAGGGCCGTCCGGCCATCATCCTGATGTCGGGTCTGCAGGGCTCGGGTAAGACGACGTTCACGGGTAAGCTGGCCAAGATGCTCAAGGAGCGTCAGCACAAGAACCCGCTGCTGGTGGCCTGTGACGTGTATCGTCCGGCTGCCATCGAGCAGTTGAAGGTGGTGGCTCAGACCGTGGGCGTGGACGTCTACACGGAGGAGGGCAACAAGAACGTGGTGGAGATTGCCCAGAATGCCATCCGCAAGGCTAAGCAGGAGTCGTACAACGTGGTCATCGTCGATACCGCCGGTCGTCTGGCCGTCGACGAGGATATGATGAACGAGATATCGAACCTGAAGCAGGCCATCAACCCCGACGAGACGCTGTTCGTGGTCGACTCGATGACGGGTCAGGACGCTGTGAACACGGCGAAGGAGTTTAACGACCGACTGGACTTCGACGGCGTGGTGCTGACGAAGCTCGACGGCGACACCCGTGGCGGTGCTGCCCTCTCTATACGCACGGTCGTCACCAAGCCCATCAAGTTCGTGGGTACGGGCGAGAAGATGGAGGCCATCGACGTGTTCCATCCTGAGCGTATGGCCGACCGCATACTGGGTATGGGCGACGTCGTCTCGCTGGTGGAGCGCGCCCAGCAGCAGTTCGACGAGGAGGAGGCCAAGCGTCTGGAGAAGAAAATCCGCAAGAACAAGTTCGACTTCGACGACTTCATGGGACAGATTCAGCAGATCAAGAAGATGGGCAACATCAAGGACCTGGCAGGCATGATTCCCGGTGTCGGCAAGCAGATTAAGGACTTGGATATCGACGACAACGCCTTCAAGGGCATCGAGGCTATCATCAACTCGATGACGCCGAAGGAGCGTCAGAATCCCGACATTATCAACCAGAGCCGTAAGCTGCGCATTGCCCGTGGCTCAGGCACGAAACTGGAGGATGTTAACCGCCTACTGAAGCAGTTTGACCAGACGCGCAAGATGATGAAGATGGTCAGCGGCATGGGCTCGTCGAAGATGGCTCAGATGGCTGCCGCGATGAAGATGAAAGGCGGCAAACCTTTCTAATTGACAATTGATAATTGACAATTGATAATTTATGCAACTGATAGACGGAAAAGCAACGGCAGCGGCCATCAAGGCCGAGATTGCCGAGGAGGTGAAAGAGATCATGGCCCGTGGCGGCAAACAGCCCCATCTGGCCGCAGTGCTGGTAGGTCACGACGGCGGTTCGGAAACCTACGTGAAGAATAAGGTACTCGCGTGCGAGGCGTGCGGCTTCAAGTCGACGCTCATCCGCTTCGAGGCCGACATCACGGAGGAGGAGCTGCTGCAGTGTGTCGACAAGCTGAACAAGGACGACGACGTGGACGGATTCATCGTGCAGCTGCCCCTGCCGAAGCACATCGACGAGCAGAAGATTATCGAGGCCATCGACTACCGCAAGGACGTGGACGGATTCCACCCCATCAACGTGGGACGCATGGCCATCGGACTGCCGTGCTTCATCTCGGCTACTCCGTTGGGTATCATCACGCTGCTGAAGCGCTACAACATTGAGACTTCGGGCAAGAAGTGCGTCATCCTGGGCCGCTCGAACATCGTGGGCAAGCCTATGGCGCAGCTGATGATGCAGAAGCAGTATGGCGACGCTACCGTCACCGTGTGCCACTCGCGCTCGAAGACGCTGAAGGAGGAGTGCCGCGAGGCCGACATCATCATCGCCGCCATCGGACAGCCCGACTTCGTGACTGCCGATATGGTGAAGGAGGGTGCCGTCATCGTTGACGTAGGTACCACGCGTGTGCCCGATGCCTCGAAGAAGAGCGGCTTCCGACTGAACGGCGACGTGAAGTTCGACGAGGTGGCCCCGAAGTGCTCATACATCACGCCCGTGCCTGGCGGCGTTGGTCCTATGACCATCTGCTCGCTGATGAAGAACACGCTGGCGGCCGGCAAGAAGGAATACTATAAGTAGTAAGGAGAGAAGGAGAGAAGTAGTAAGGAGAGAAGTAGTAAGGAGTTGAGCAGAGATGACTGCAGAGGAGTGGTACCAGCAGGGCAATGCCTTTCGGAAAGAGTCGAAATGGCACGAGGCCATCAACTGCTACATACAGGCCATAGCGCTTGACCCCGACAGCCCGGCTGTCGAGGCTAAGCGCATGCTTGACGACATCATGGCCTTCTACTGCAAGGATATGTATAACCCTTAACACGGTATGTAAAGATGACGCTGAAAGAGCAGTACAACAGGTTCCGCGAGTGGCAGCAGCGCCCCTATCAGGTGAGGCCCCTCGTCGACGAAGAGCACGATTGTGCTACCTGCGGTACGCACTATAGCGGCAATTACTGTCCCCGTTGCGGACAGTCGTCCACCGTCGGACGCTATTCGTTCAAGAACGCCTTTCTGCTGTTCCTCGATGTATGGGGACTGGGCAATCGCGGCATGTTCCGCAGCCTGCGCGACCTGTTGTTGCGTCCGGGCTACATGATTCGCGACTATCTGGGTGGCATGCAGATGGCCTACTTCCCACCGTTCAAGATGTTCTTCCTGCTTATCGCTTTCTCCGTTCTTGTTGACAGCGGCTTTAACATCAAGGGCGAGAACCGTATGGTGAAGGCTCAGGAGCAGATTGGGCAAGGCATCAGCATAACAGCGCATGATGATGACGGAAAGCCTCTTGACAAGACGGAGCTGAAAAAGCAGGCGAGCGATGATGAAAAGGAAATGTACCAGCTCGCTATGGGTGGCAAGAAGGCCATGAAATGGGTGAGCGACCACCAGACTATCGTGTTGCTGCTGTGGCTGCTGGTGTTCTCAGGACCGCTCTATCTGTTCTTCCGCCGTAGTCCAAAAATACCTGATATCCGCTACTCGGAATTCTTTGTGGCGATGGTCTATACCAACAACATGATGATTATCTACTCGATTGTCTGTGGACTGTTGTGCTTGAGTGCAGCAGCAGAGATTGCGGTATATCTTCTTAGCATCGTTCCGCTGAAGCAGCTGTCGGGTTATAGCTATAAACGTACACTGGGTAATGTCTTGATGGCTGGTGCTCTTTTGATGTTATCGATTGTTCTGGTATCGGCTCTTGCTACCTTCCTCATTTCCTTGTTGTCTTAGCAGGATTTTTTTTCTGAGATAACGAAAGAAAAAAAGTGTTTTTCTTTGCTAATTGTCCGAAAATTCGTAACTTTGCACCCAATTCAGGAAAACAACTTCAGGATAATGAGACCTGCAAATGTGCATAAGGGCTCTGGCTTTGCCGTAGAGTGCGCAAAGCTCAGATGGTACATTGCCGAGTGTAAACCCACTAAGGAATGTACTATCCGTACGATGTTGACCAATGCCAAATACGAGGCTTATGTAGCCAGTAGGGTAGAGGAGGTCGTTTACAAAAGCCGCAATCGTCGCAAGAAGGAGACGGTTGTGATTCCCGGCAAAGTCTTTGTGCGTGCTGAAGAGTCCCAGTTGATGGACATCATGTTGGGCTTTTCTTCTGTTCACCGTTTTATGCTTAATCGTTTGTCAGAGGTTCGTTCGTACGCCTTTGTCCCTGATGACCAGATGCAGCAAATGCAGTATGTGTTAGGACATGCCGAGAACCCGGTTCATCTGACGTCAGACCACCTGCATCTTAATCAGAAAGTAAAGGTGATGCGCGGAGCCCTGTCAGGACTTGAAGGTTGTTTTTTCAAGGAAGGCCACACAACCAACATCGTGATAAAGATGGAGATGGGTCCTTCCCACTATATTTATACAGAAGTCCCTGTTGAGGATATCCAACCGCTTTAATTAATTCCATAAACCTAAGTTACACGTTCCCCCTTAACCACCAAAAATCAGAAATCCCCACAATCAAAAAAACTGCGAATTAAAAAGCTCACGAAAAAAAACGATAAAATAACATATAAATTAATAACCATAAACCGCCATACAATGACTGAAGAAAAGAAAATCTCCCTCGAGGAACTCGAGGACTTGCTGGATGGTAACGATCGGAAGCCTTCGCGTCTGAACTTCGCTACCATTTTCGCCATTTTTGTACTCAACTGGCAGTATTTCCTGTTCTCACTCATTATCTTTGTCTGTGGAGCACTGCTCTACCTTCGTTACACGGAGCCCACTTACAAGGTGTCTGCCCGTCTGCTCATCAAGGAAGACCAGAATAATCTGCATCGCAACACGACGCAGATTATGTCTGAGATGATGGACATGGGCTTTATGACCAACTCCTCTGGTATCGACAATGAGGTGGAGGTCCTGCAGTCGCGCGTCCTGCTCCGCGATGTGGTGAAGGAGTTGAAACTCTATTCAGAGTGCCGTCGTGAGGGACGTATGAAGGAT
>Ga0265299_10001796_pt1 | contig 23309 bp, 43 predicted proteins | sample AusTroGonzalo_MG_4_FD_193485 | JGI IMG/M metagenome (GOLD analysis project Ga0265299, IMG submission 193485) | Bovine rumen microbial communities from tropical cattle in Woodstock, Queensland, Australia - Gonzalo_02 | ecosystem: Host-associated > Mammals > Digestive system > Stomach > Rumen ... | reverse complement strand
AGGATTTAAACCCTTACTAGTGAAACTGAAAAAATTATATTATGAAGTTTGATAGTTTAAAAGAGAAATGTAATTATTATAGATCTTTAACAGACTATAAATTAATGCCTAATTCTTACGTCTTAGTTATGCTAGATGGAAGAAGTTTTAGCAAAATTATAAAGAAGAAATTTAAGAGGCCGTTTGATATTAATTTTATAAACTTAATGAACGAAACGGCTAAGTATATATGTGAGAATGTCCAGGGTGCTAAACTTGCTTTTGTACAGAGTGATGAAATTTCAATAGTTCTTACTGATTTTGATACACCAGGAACCGATTCGTTTTTTGGATATAGATTATGTAAGTTATTGAGCATTATATCATCCTTAGGTACGGGATTTTTCAATAAACATGTAAGTAGTGACATTAGCTTGGTTCAATTTGATTGTAAAGCCTGGAATGTACCTACTTTTAATGATGTTTATGCTTGGTTCCTATACAGACAGTTAGATTGTATAAAGAACAGTAAGCAGCAAGTAGCACAGGAATATTTAAGCCATAAGGAGCTGTTAGGAATGACAGCTGATGATCAGATACAATTGTTAAAGGATCAAGAAAAAGTAAATTGGTGGACAGATTTTTCTAATGGTGAGAAGTTTGGAAGATTTATATGGAAAGAATCTCGTCAATTTACAAGAGAAAGTGGTGAAGAGTATTCTAGAAATATTTGGACAATTAAAGAGGCTTTTGAATTGTTTGGTCAAGAGGGTAAGGATACATTTTCTAATTTAGGAGTTATACCAAAATTATAATTATGATATCACAAGAAGATAGAGATTTGTTGTTCAAGGTTTTATCTGAGATGTTACCATATAATGTGAAAGTTCGTGGAGTATTTCCAGAAGTAGATCAAGATACTGGTGAAGTTGTTTATAAAGTCGTAGATAAAACTCTTGATGTAAATGATCTAGAAATGTTCATTAGTGATTGCATTGACTTAAAGCCATATTTACACCCGATGTCAAGTCTTACTGAAAAGGAAAAAGAGACGATGCACCAGGTTTTATCGCCTGAGGGAACAGCTAAATATTGTGAAGCGGGAATATCAACACCAATAACACATGTTGGTGACTTTATTCCTTATATATTTATGCATCGAATACTTGATTGGCTCCAGAAAAATTATTTTAATTATTGGGAGCTTCCAGAACATTTGTATGTAAGAGTATCTGAAGAGAATAATCCGTATAAAGATGTTCAAAAATAAAATTAATTTAATATTTATATTTGTCTTATTATGAGTTATATTTTATTATTTATTCTGGGATTAATATTAGGAGCATTCCTGATTCCCGTTATTATTTATCTTCGTGCAAGACGCACAGGATGGGATGATAGTAATATCTTTAATGTGTTAAGGGTGATTTGTCATTTAGCTCTTCATCCGGATGATTTCTTAAGGATGAGGTATGAGGATGGGAAGAACCCATTCCCTTATTTGACAAAGGATGAATTCAGCGAAGTTGTTGATGCAAGGCCGAATAAAAATGATGAATACGAAAAGGCTCTTGAAAGAGCAAAATATGCCTTAACCACCGATATGGACAAAAGTGGTTATTGGGCAATAAGACACATTTTCCCAGAACTTAGAGAGTGGGACGGAACAGAAATTGCCCCACCAGTGGATAGTGATGTTTGTGGTTAAATAATCTATATGAAGCCTGAAGGAAGAAAAAAAGTTAAGTTTCCTGCTAAACGTGATAATCATCCTAAAAAAGGATGGATAAATTGGTGGGAAAATATAGCTGATTTAATAAGTAGAAATACAAGAAAACAAAAACTTAAAAAAGAGATCGAAAATGAGAACTAAAATTTGCACATCTATTGAACAGTCCCAGAAACTCATAGAGCTGGGGATTGACAGGAAAACTGCTGATATGTGTTGGCAGAACAATGAATTTCCAATAGGCTTTAATGACGAAGACGCTATTCCTGCGTGGAGTCTTTCTGCCTTGTTGGAGTTGATACCTAAGGATGAGAATATAGTGTCTGATTTAGATTTCGGATATTATGATAATATGTGTAATTATGTGGCAGAGTGGTGTATTAATTACGCGGATATGAGAGAAGGAGAAGAAAATCCTACAATCAAGCTCTGCTCTTCTGAAAATCCATTTGATGCTGTGTTTGATATGATTTGTTGGCTAAAAGAAAGTAAAATAATATGACACAGGAAGATAAAAATAGGCTTGTCGAAGTATATGATAATTTGAAATGTTATATTAATGAATTATGAAAAAGAACAATAAAAATATTTAAATAGTTTTTAGCACATGGCAGATATACAATTTATTAAATATGATGGCAAGTGGCCATGCTTATGTTCTGGAACATTAAGCATTAAGGTAAATAACAAGACATATCATTTAGAACATGTCATGCATTCTGGTGGATGTATTTCACATGATGGTAACTGGGATAATGTTGATGTTATCAGTGGCCCTTGGACATTAGATTTAGGTGATTATCCCGAACTTCAAGAATTTCAAGATGAAATTGAAGAGGTGGTTAACGATAATGTTACTTGGGGATGTTGTGGCGGATGTGTTTAATTAAAGATAAATAGTTATGGCAGCAATCGATAAAATTTATGTCAATACATGGGAACAGTACCAGGAATTTATGAACTGGTGTAAAGAACAGCCATTGTTTACTGACAAGTATGGCGGTAAAGAATCAATGTGTAGATATTTGATTACGGGTTGGGAAAAGGACAATTGGACATCCCATCCTATTGCATCGTTCCCTTATTATATTGATGCATATATCATTTGTAACTGTCCTTTTGACTATATTCAGAAAGAACTTATGCTTCGTTATGGCTATCACGACCAGGACTATATTAATGAAGCCTATAAGACTGTTATGGAGCGTGGTGGAGGAGAGTCTGAGCCTGGCAATATCTATTATTGGTTAACGAAAGATGATTTTCAAATAGTTGATGGTGTTATCACCATGCCAGAAAATGAAGATTCAAGCTACATGAGAATTAAGCGTGGCGAGGAACTTACAAATCCTACCACTGATGTCGAGTATGAAGTCGGAAAACACTTTAAGTGTATTAAACACCCACCACATTTTTATAATAAACCGTTCATATATAAATTTTGGTGGGTTAATGTAATTTTACCCGAAGGCATGGGTTTTATGAGTTATCACGAGGAACACAACTCATGGGATTTTTATGATGAGTATGTAATTGCTGACTGGAGTTCAAATACCGCATATGTTGGGACAATCAGAGCACTTAAGAGACTCATGGTTAAATGGAAGTTGCCGGTTGGAGCGGTTGTTCGCGCTACTGGTAGATATGTTGCCGATACTTATGAATTTGTAATTAAGAAATAAAAAGAAAGGAATTATTATGAAAGATTTGTTTAAGCCTTGCGCACGAACTATTGGGATTATCATTCCGTATTTCATGCTTATGTATAAAGATGTGTTGCCAATCAACGATTTTCGTTTCGGTTTGATTGGTGGTTTCCTACTTGGTGTTTGTGTGGAATTAATATATTGGGGATTTAAAGATTAAAAATAAAAGATTATGAAGAAGATTTTATCTATTTTGTTTGCTGCAATCTGTTTGGTATCATGTGACCAATGGGTAAGCAAAGAATTAGGTGGCACAACCACCATTAAATTGGAGCCAGGTCAGAAGCTCGTTGAAGCGACGTGGAAGAATTCAAATCTTTGGTTTCTCGTGGAGCCCATGGATTCCGACTATGTACCAAAGACAAAGGAATTCATCGAGAGTTCCATGGTTGGCGTGTTTCAAGGAAAAGTGGTTTTTATTGAAAGCAAGGAGGACTGAGTATGACACGAGAAGAAGCAAAGAAAATTGCATTAAAGCAAGTAGAGGATGATATTGTAAAGCATGGTGAGGATGCCATTTATATGATGTCCCCAAAAATTGGTAAAGACTATTGGACCTATAAAGAGGCAAAGGAATCCATTTTGAAAGATGAGTGTCTGGAAGATACAACTATTAATTTAATTGATAGTATATTAAAATACGAGGAATATGCCAAGGAACATAATTTAAAAAGTCAAATAGTATGAAAAGTTATACAGACTTAGAACAGTCAAAGAAGTTGGCAAAGATACTGCCGATTGAAAGTGCGGATATGACTTACTGTGCAATAACAGAAGGAATGCGAGAGAAAATGACTATAAAAAATTGGGAAGTAAATGTTGGTTTAGACATTGCAATTAAAAAGACTCTTTTCTCTTATATAAATGGGTATATGATTCCTTGTTGGAGTCTTGCTGCGTTGCTTGATGCGCTACCAGTGAGTTGTGATGAGGGTATACATTGTCTTGCGTTGATAAACTCTAACCCTAATGGTCAAGTGGATTGGCTTTGCTGTTATGAAGATTGCAATGGAAATCTAATGATGGAATGTTATGGCACCAATCAAGTTGATGCTTGCTACGAAATGATTTTAAAGTTAAACGAACAAAAACTTTTGTGATTATGACACTAAAAGAAATCTTCAAGCAGTGGCTGTCTAAGAAGACTTGTCACCATGAATGGGAGGAACTTGTAAGGGAGGAATATGCAACTCTATGGAGGATAGACTTTGTGTGTAAGAAATGCGGTAAAATAAAAAGACTAAAATATTGAATGGTTATGGATTCATACGAACAAAAGTACAAAGAGGCTCTTGAAAGAGCAAAGAAACTACAAAAGACTTGTGATAGTCAAGCTGTAGTAGGATGGTGTGAATATCTTTTCCCCGAACTTGCAGAGAGCAAAGATGAGAGGATGAGAAAAGAACTTACGCAATATTTAATTAAGTCAAAAGAGAATGAGAGAGCAGGGTCTATTCATGGAAACTTTGATGAATGGATTTCTTGGCTTGAAAATCAAAGTCAAGAGAAATCTATTGATATGGGTATTAAAGAGAAAGCATGTCAAATAGCATGGGAAACGTCTAAACATTATGACCCATTGTTATCTAAAGAAAGTTGGTGTGAAATGGCGGCACTTGATATGGCTAATTGGCTTAAAAAACAAGGTGAGCAGAATGAATCCGTTACAGACTTTAGGATAGAGGCTGAGAAACCGAAGTTTAAGATTGGTGATTGGATTACTAATGATAGATATACTCGTTATATTGTAGGCATCAATAGTAAAAGATATCAATTTAAAAACGGTACAGTCAAATATTGTGATGATGTCGATAAGAAATATCATCTTTGGACTATCCAAGATGCAAAGCCTGGAGATGTGCTTGAATTTGGTGATCACGGAAGATTAGTAATTGGAATTGTAGGCTATGTCAATGAAACTACAGGAAAAGTAGATGTATGTTGCCTTTTGGAAAATAAGTGTTTTAAGATTGGCAATTATTATAACCTTGATACAATTAAACCGCATCCCGCAACCAAAGAACAGCATGATTTGCTTTTCAGTAAGATGGAAGAAGCTGGTTATGAATGGGATACTGAGAAGTTGGAATTGAAGAAAATAGAAAGGCAAGGGGAGCAGGAGAATGCTGGGTGGAGTGAAGATGATGAGGAAGCATTAGGAATTGCAATTCTTGCTCTTTCAAAACCTTACGAATGTGATGGTAAATATGACAGAGAACGTGCTATTAATTGGCTTAAATCTATTAAACAAAGAAAATGACAATATTAGATGCATTAGACAAACTTAAAGTATTACACGATGAAATCAAAGAACATCCATATTGGATGACTTTTGATTATGGAATGTTTAAAAAAGAAATATGTCCAAAATATATAGAAATACTCAGTTTATATTCTTATTTAAGACATAATAAAGATTATGAGGGAAGAGATACACCTTTTTTTGCCCTTATCAGTACTATTTATCACGATTTTAGTACAATGTTGCGTGTTTTAACATATAGTTCTAAAAGGAACGGGATAGAAATGAAAGACACTGATGATTTCAAACTGTTCTATTTGCCGGTGTTACAAAATTTTCTTCAACTTGTGCATTTTTTTATTAATGGTATGAATAATGAAGAAACTATGATTATGTATATGCCAAAAAATGTATATGAACCTAAACAACCAATGGTTAAATACGTGGCTGTATATCATGAATCTTGGACAATGAACGATGGATATAAACCGTGGTTTGGAGAATTTAAATGGATTGCAATTTGTGAGGTTAAACGAGAAAGAAAACAAAAATTAATTGAAAAGTTCCAAAAAATTGCAGATGAATATAAGAAAAAGAATAAACAAACATTGGCTGAATGTTATGAACATCATGTGAAAGATTTGGAAGCAGAAACAAATTTAATTTTTAAATTAGTATGAAAAAGACATACGGATAGAAAATATGTATGGCAATTAAATCAACTGCGAACTTAGAGATTACGAAATAATCAGTGGTAAATCTCTTTCAAACTGTGAGCCAATTCAACTTACTTCAGAAATATTGGAGAAGAATGGGTTTATCGCGCAAAGACCTGAGTATCATTTAGAAATTGTTTATTGTCTACAATATATATCAAAAAATGTAATAGATGAAATGTATGCTTTGTGGCCTGAAGAATATTCTTTCTATTTGGCTCTTAGAAAAGATGGTAAAGACATGATTAGAATGAGTATTAAATATGTTCACGAACTTCAACACGCTTTAAGACTTTGTGGAATTAATAAAGAGATAAAGTTATGAATAGTGAATATCCATATATAGTTGTATCAGTAGATGAATCTAACAAAATATCGTAAAGTAAAGGAGGGATGATTATGGACTACAAAAAGAAATATAAAGAGGCTCTGGAAGTAATAGAAGAAATTTTAAGTAGTGGAGAGGATTCTATAAAAATGTCACGGCTTAAATTAAGATTACAGCCCTTTTTCCCAGAGCTAAAAAAGAGCGAGGATGAGAGGATTAGGAAAGAAATTATAAGCCTAATTTCATCCGCTCATAATCATAGAGCTGAGTGTAAAAATTGGATCGCTTGGCTTGAAAAGCAAGGTAAGCAAAATGAATCCGTTACAGACTTTAGGATAGAGGCTGGCAAGTGGTATATGTGCATCAAAAGCTACTCTGACAGTTGCACATCTGTTACTAAAGGCAAGATATACAAAAGTGATAAAGATGGGTTTATCTTAGATGATTGCGATGAACTAAGAATGGATAGAAAGGGATGGGCTTTTGATGGCAAATTATATTTCCGTCCTGTCACAGAGGAAGAAATTAGTTGGCTCCTTTATGAAGGAATGCCAGAACCCATAGAGGAAAAGAAAACTATTGTCCCTATAAAAGAGCATCAGGAGCCAAAGTTTAAGATTGGTGATTGGGTTATGTATTGTGGTAAGCCATATCAAATAACTGGATTACACAATGATACTTTTACATTAACAAGTTGTGATGGAAGTTACTTCTTTAATAATATTAAAAGTACCAATGAACCCGTTTTTCACCTTTGGACTATCCAAGACGCAAAACCAGGTGATGTGCTTGCATATGAAACGGATGACGTGGAATGGGTTTTAATCTATGACAGGAAAGAGATTATTCAAGATATTGACCATATAAGGTATTATGCTTTGTGTTATGATGGTAATTTTGATGATGAAGGAATTTCAGCTTTCGTCACAGAAGACTATGAAACGCATTTTCACCCAGCAACCAAAGAACAACGTGATCTCTTATTTCAGAAGATGAAGGAGGATGATTACGAATGGGACGCAGAGAAGTTGGAATTAAATAGGATTGTGCAGCGTGAAGAACCAAAAACAGTGGAAGACAAAGCGGAACTTTTTGCGTCTAATTATGACGCAGATAAGATTAGGGAAAAGCCACATGCCGCAGTAAAGGAAGCGTTTGAATCCGGTGCCCAGTGGCAGAGGGAACAGATGATGAAGGAAGTTATAGATGGTATAGTAGTAAGTTTTCCAGACGTAGAGCATTTAAGAGTACAATTAAACACTCCACCTAAAGACTGGAATTACTGTGACAAAGTAAAATTTTTAATCATTAAAAAGGGATGATTAAAACAGAAATAATGGTTAGACCATTCCCTTCTACAAGAAAAGATAAAGGTTTCTATGCTTATATCCACTATGATAATTGGACTAAACAAGTTACTATTGAAGGGAAAACAAAACAAGAGGCTATTGATAAAGCCAAAAAATATTGTAATAAAAATGGAATAGAATATGAAGAAAGTAGCTTTTACAGTCCCAAATGATTTAGATAAAGAATGTGTTGATTTAGTAGTAACACTTAACCGATTATCTAACATTAGAACAACTGAATGTTGTTGTGGGCATTTGAAAGAACCATATATGGTTTTCTTTGACTGCGATGATTTCGTAAGATTAGGTAAATTATATAGATGTGTAAACAGAAATTATTCAGATGGAAACTGGCGAATAGAATGTTGTTGTTCTGATGTATTACCTGTTTATGGTTTTTTATTAAGAAGTAAAGAACCATTTAAAAGTTATGAAGAAATGAAAGAATCTGTTGATAGTTTAATTGAAAATATTAATTATTGGGAAGATTCAATTTATGATGATTATTTTAATTGCGAAATATAAAAATTAAACTATGATACAAGGAGATAAAGATGTTATTCTGAAAGCGTTATTATTTGGAAATTATAAACCTATTTTAGTGTCAAAGCATAAATTATTTAAATCAATATTAAAAAATTATGACAAAAGAAGAAACAAGACAACAAAAGTTAGAAGAAGAAATTGATAAAGAGTTGTATGAAGAATGGTATGGTGAATATATAAATCACGAAAAGTTTAGAAAATCTGCCAAACATTTCTTTGAACTTGGTCTTAAATCAAAAGGAGGTAAAGATGAGTAAATGTATATTTGAAGATGTATGTGACAAAGGCTGGTGCAGACTGTATACTTTTGAATGTGTGGATTTGCCACAAGACGCGCATAATCAAAATAAAGAAGGTAAAAAAATGAAATGGTATCACGGCACGTCACAAGAGAATTGGGAAACTATACAGAAAGAAGGAATCCTTTTTGGTAGAAGATTCGTTACCGATAGTGATGGTAATACCATAAAAGAGGTAGACAGATGTACATATCTTGCTACTGATATTGAAGAAGCCAAACATTATGGTGAAATTGTATTAGAGGTTGAGTATAATCCATTTGATGCTAATGGTGAAGTCAAGAAGGATAAGAGAAAACTACCTTTAAACAATTACAATTCTGATAGTTGGCAGATAAGAGTATATGAACCAATACCTCTATCGAATATAAAAGAATTAAAAACTTGTAAAGGAATAAGCGACTATAAAAATAGACTATGACAAGACAAGAAGAAATAGAACAAGCGGCTGGAAAGGCGTTTCCATTACCACCATTATACAATGAGGAACAGCGAAGAAGCAAACAATATGCTGAATCATGGGCAAGGGCAAGAGACCAGCAATGGGGGTTTCAGATGGGTGCAATGTGGGCTGATGAACATCCACGAAAAGAACTTGTTGATATTGATGAAGCTTGTGAATGGCTTGAAAATAATCTTGCAAAAGAAACAGCAGTACTTTATTCTGGAATAGTTAGTATTAAATTCAATAATGTTATAGACAAATTATGCAAAGCAATGGAGGAATGAATTATGAGTCAAATGCCAGATAAAATTTGGTTACATAAAGAAACCAAATATAGTACTGCTGACAGTGTATGTGGTTATCAATACAAATTTCTGACAGAAGAAGAAGGAATTGATAAATTTGTTGAGTACACCCGTAGTGATATTTTCATTAAAAGGGCTGATGAGTTTATAAGTGCGTTTTTTCATCCTGATGACACAGATTTGATAGACGCAGTATTAAATAGATTTCACAAGCACATGGAATTAGAATGAATGAAGTATTAGATAGATTAACAGATGAATATCTACATTCTGATAATGTACAGCGTATGGATAAAATCAGAAAGATTGTCAAGTCTATTCATCGTATCACGAAAGAATTATGGTAAAAATATTAAGTAAAAACTAAAAAAGTAAAGCATATGAAGCTAATAGATAAATCCGCTTTAGTAGCGGAGATAGAAAAGAGAATTAAAGAAATTGATGAAATTGGGACATATTTAAGTCCTAAAGGCATACTTACTAATCTCTTGTGTCATATCAACACTCTTGAAGTGAAAGAGGTGGATTTGGAGAAACACCAAAAAGAAAATATCGATTTGGAAAAAGAAGTAAATCAATATTTTGAAAAAACTTGGCCATTTGAAGAGGACGATGAAGACATAATTGAATTTGCAAGACATTTCTTTGAACTTGGATTAAATGCACAGAAAGGAGAATAAATTATGGAAAGAATAATAGCATCAGCGTATCTTGTAAAACCCGAATTTATAGTAAATGGAATAGTATATCAAACAAGCAAAAAGACACCAGATGATATATATCGTTGTAGAATAGGAAGACATCATGCTGAAATAATACATTTATGGCATGAACAAATAGACCATAATACTGATGGTTTCTATACTTCCTATGGTAGATATGTTGATAGAATGGAAGCAGCAAAAATCGCATTAGCATGTGGACAGATTAAAAAATTGCATTACTGGGAAGATAAACTTGATAGTAGTGATATTTTTGCATTTGATGAAAATGATAATTTTATATTATAAGTTATGACACAAAGAGAAAAAGCGAAACGTTATGACGAGATTATAGGTAAAGCTAAAAAAGAACTTGATGTTTGTGGTTCACAAGATTGTGATGCTGCAAAACAAATTTTTAGACTTTTTCCAGAACTCTGTGAATCTGAGGAGGAAAGGATAAGGAAAGAAATCATTAAGACAGTAGAACTTTATGGCCCAAAAACAGGAGACCCTAAAGTTTATAATGATATGCTTGTTTGGCTTGAAAAGCAAGGTGAGCCTACAAAAATCAATCCAAGCGAATTTGACTCACAGTTGAATAGACTCTTAAGGCAATTTGAATCCCTTCCAAAAGAAGAACTTGCAAGCAGTCTCAGTTTCTATCTTAATGTGATACAGAATGATGGTGCTTATAAACAGAAGCCTACAGAAAAGGCTGAACCAAAGTTCAAGGTTGGTGATTGGATTTTATATAGTGGAGACCATTATGAAGGTGTTCGTCATATAACAAAAATTGATAAAAATGGATATTATATTGAAAGAAATGGATTACCTCATGGTATTATTCCATTTAATCATGAAATATGTATGAGACTTTGGACTATCCAAGATGCAAAGGACGGTGATGTGCTTGCTTCAGAACTTTGCGGCACTATAATGCTATATAAAGGGATAAGAGATAATAATATTCAATTCTATTGCGATTATGATTACTCTGATATTGATGTACCAGGAGATAGATTCGCTATTAACAACGGACAGCATTATGGAAGTGTTGACGATTCCGATGATTGGCACCCAGCAACCGCAGAACAACGACAACTATTATTCGACAAAATGCACGAAGCAAGCTACGAGTGGGATGCTAATAAGAAAGAATTGTCAAAATGCGTGATTGATGAAGGTAAATCTGAAATTGATTATTGCTTCACTAAGATGATGAATGGTGAAAAAGTAGGTCCTGCTTGGAGTGAAGATGATGAGAAGATGATTGAAGCAGCTTTACAATTTGCTCATGAATATGGCAGGCATGGTCTATGGTGTTGGCTCAAATCACTTAAAGAAAGAGCATTATTGCAGCAAAAACAAGTGTGGAGCAAAGAGGATGAAAAGACTTTGCGTAATATTTGTGCATGGGTTAAAGACTATCCACGTATTGCTGATTTTGGAGAAGAAATGTATAAAGTTGCAAGTAATTATTTTAATTGGCTTAAATCTTTAAAACCTCAAAATCAATTGAAGACAAGCGAAGAACAAGATGAAAGTTATCTAGGAAGACTAGACGATTCATATAACACTTATCATAAATAAAAACAAAAATTGAAATTATGGACTACGAAAAAGATGTTTGCCCGTATGAAGTAGGACAATTATTTGTCGCTAAAAACGTGCTAAGTTGGGTGTTTGAACAAAATAGTCAAATCCCTAATAACATACACTCGATGACAATATTTGATTTGATAAATGACATCATTATGGACGAAATCATCAGACAGTTAAGAATAAGGCGGCTTAAAGATTATTCTACATCTGAACTTGAAGCGGAACTTAATTTGAGGAAAGGAGGAATAAACAATGAGTAAAATTTGTACCTCAACAGAACAATCCAAAAAACTCATAGAGTTAGGGATTGATGTGAATACTGCGGATATGGTAATTCTACATGAAGAACCTTATGAGACATCAGATTCTAAATTTGACGGTCTTCACCAGGTATTATGTGTTCCATTTAAAAACTATGATAAGGAATGGAGACGAAAGTATAAGAATATATCATATTTTCCTGCATGGAGTCTTTCTGCATTGTTGGGGTTAATACCAACAGGATATGCACTTGATTGTGAAAGAGAAAATATGTATTTTATTACACATAAATTAGGTGGCTTGCAAGAAAGATTTGATAATCCTCTTGATGCAGCATTTGAAGTGATTGTCTGGCTAAAAGAAAATAATAAATAATAAATTATAAAGTAGAATAAGTTATGAAGCTACAAGAATTTTTGAGTCTCATACAAGATGAAGAAGTAAGAATTGAACTCGAAATAGATTACGAAGATAAAGATGAATATGTATACGAGCATTTCTGGTTAAGTGACTATAGAAGTGATTTGGATACTGCTAAATATCGTGATGATTATACGGTTATTTGTATTAGTTTTATGCCAGAAGACAGAAGTGCAGAAATAACAATTCAAATAAAACCTTAAAAATTATGACTAAAATTTGAAGTTAAAATAAAAGAAATCATGAAAAGAAAAATGACGCCGGCAGAATTTGTTAAATATGCTGCCAATAATAAGCTTAAGTTTACATTGCCGAAAGATAATAGAAAATATCCAGGGCAACAATGTCAAGATGAAATATTAAACACAGATTTTAGAGAATTGCATAAGAAACTGGTTAATGAGGTAATACAGTTTTGTGTAGATCATAATATTTCAATCGATGAGTTTAGTTTACATGCCGATGGTTTGGGAGGATCTATTAATTCTAAATCTTGGCAAGCATGTACAGATTCTTGTTTTAGATTTGAGAAATTTACGGAAGATTATAAGAAGGCTTTTTGGGAAGCAGATAGGGAGTTTCTAGATAATATGTCTGAGGGAGATTTGGACAGAATTGAATATAGTCAGGAACCTTTATTAAGAAGTATGTAATATACTTTAAAAGCCTTATGTATGAAAATAAAAATGTTTTCCATGTTTAACAAAAGATTGGTTTCATATTTTGGTTATTACAGAGCTCTTGTTTGTGAAAATAGGAGCTTTTATTTTTTTTCATCTATAAACCGTTCAATGCCTTATATATGTGTAATAATTTTTATTTCCATAAGAATTAAGTTAACCTGGAAGAGGCCTAGTTTGTGATAAATGGGGCCTTCTTTTTTTTATCCCCCTCAATGCCTTATCTATGCGAATATATATGTTGTTCGACAGGAATTATTGGCTCATATTAATTATGATGTTTATAAAAGGTACTTGTTTGTGAAAATAGGTGCCTTTATTTTTTGTCCCTTCAAATCCTTATCAATGTAGTGAGTATTAACTTTTAATATTAACATAGAAAATAACAGAAGAAAATGAGCAGAAGTAAAAGGAAAACGAGGAAAGTGAAGGTTTCCTTACGTATGTCTAACAAGGAAGCAAGGTCTCATGCAAATAGGGATCTTCGTAGGAAAAACAGGATAGCCGTTCGGATAAAGTCTGAGAGTGAGGAACTTGATGAGTCTACCAACGATCTGACTCTTAGGGATGTTAGTGATCCCTGGGATTTTCCCTCAGATGGCTTGGCACTTTATTTTGAAAAGAGACACGAAAATGAGGAAGATATTTATCGCTTTCCGGAATACAAATTGATGCGAAAGTAAGAATAAAAAAAATAAAATTGGGAGCATATTACAGCTCCCTTTCTTTTTTCGTTTCTTTATCTAGTATTCGTAACATTTCCGGTAGTTTATATTCTCCGTACATGGTATATATAATCTTACCGGCCTCTTTATTATTCATTTTGCACGCCTGAACATATAAATACCTACTTCCTCTTGGACCCCTCTGTATTTTCGCGCTTATTTTGTCTGTCTTTCCAAACTTAGATTTTGCAACACCGATTACTTCTTTGTCTGGATATTTTTCTTCTAATTTTCTCCCAAGTCCCGGTTTAGTAATACCTAATTTTTCATCAAGTACATCCACAAAACCGTCTACAATAAATATAGAAAAATCATCTAGGTTGAGAAGATCTAATAAGTTCACAATACAGGGTAATTCTCGTTTCCAAAATTCACCAGGTATATATGGATCAAACTGTGTGGTCCAGGATGATATAATATCTAATGGTTTTTTATCTGACCAATCGTTAAATATTACTCCTACAGTTTTAGCTATGTCCTCGTAATAATATGTGTCGAGGGCTATTTTTAAATTTTTTGGCATTTATTCTATACATCAATTCGAGTAGCATACTTTTGTGTATTTAAAAAGCTCCTCCTTTGCTTTGTCTAATACTGCTATAGTACCAATATCATTCAACTCTTTTGCTTTATATCTATTGCAAAGTTCAGGATGATATGCACTAATACCTATCTGAAATACCTGTCCACAGTTGTTTGTTATTTGTAGTATTGACGGTATATTATTAATTACTGGGTCTATTAAGTCTCCCAACATAAGATTCCTTCTAGGATCTACACTATTGATTTTAGATTGAATTTTTCTTAAATAGTCTTTCATCTTTTCTTATTATCCACCTATATAAATTACAACCAATAAAATTTCCTAATACTTCCATAATCCACACCCACAGTAAAGCAAAACTATAATTATGTCCCACTAAAAAGTAGAAAGAATCTGCAATACTATGAGCAAAACCGCAAAGGATAAATACGGGTACACCAATCAGAATAGGGAGAACTTTACCTCCTTCCCTATAATGTTGTACCGCCGTTGTCATTATAAATCCACAACCTATCGCTAAGAGTCCACACGAAATTGCTCCATGATTTAGTCTATTTTGCACGACTGATGCTGCTGATTCTGTAATTTCAGGAATGGCATTACTACATAATAACATCATTCCTAATGCGCCAACAACATTTCCAAAAAGGATGTGGATTAGTGAACCAAGCTCTCTGGATTTTATAAACCCTGCAGTACCTGTATATAGCTTGAGGCCATAATAGCAAACAGTAAGAAGTCCAAAGGAGAATAGTATAGCTCCCCAAAGACCACCGACTTTGAGATTTACTATACAGCCGATAGAGATACAAACACCACTTAGGAATGAAGATCCGAAGGGCGGTTTAAAACTACTCCACAGTTTTTTCTGTATTTTCATCTTGTTCATTTGTTTCTTTGTCGGCGGGTTTTTCTTCCTTAGGATCAGCTAGGTCAATAATTTTTAGATCACCAACTAGCTCTTTTCCTAAATAAAATTCATAGAAGTCTGTCTCGTCATCATTAACGGGTAAGCTGTAGTTTTTACCGTCGGAGGCAGTTAAGAGAAGTCTCCAAGTATTTTTATATTCATGTTTCAACCTAAGAGCTTTGATTTTGAAGATCATTAAGTCATCGTCATCTTCTCCATACTCTAGATCATCAGTATTTTCTACTTTATGTACTGGTTTAACTGCGGCTACAATATATTTTGCATAACCCAAAGTCTTACTCTGCTCCTTGTTATCTTGTAGAGCAGCTAGAGCACCAAAGGGAAGAGTATCGCGTTCTTTGAATAGCTTATTAACTCTCTTATAGAATTCTGCTTCCTCCACAAGTCTTTCATGCATTGAGTACGAGGTGAATCTATGCATTGATTTTTGTAACCCCTGACCCATTATATCAAATGTAAAACCTTCAGGAATAATTCTTTCCTCATGTACTTCGCCTCTCTCCTCTTTTCTAGCGGGCAAAGTATATTTAATCAGGTAAGTCATTGTAATTGGATCATAATCGGAGATGCTAATAATATTGGCTTTTTCGATTGTGTTAGTCCAGACATCATTACCATCTTCATCGGATCTTTTATAATCCACAAAAATAACATCTTGTCCTGAATATCTCAAGATGTCTCCACCATCTAGGATCCATTTAATATCTCCACTATTGAATCCATAAAGTTTTTTAAATGTTTCTTTGTTTTCCATAAATATATATATTTATTATTACTACTATATCATATATAGGGAAATGTGGGTACGTAAAGAGCAAAAATAAAGCTTAATCCCCGGTATTTTGGGGAAATAAGCTAAAATTAATTTAAAATATCTTCAAAGAAGTCTGCTACTTGGTTCCAGTCTATAAAAGGATGACTTGATAAACTCATATCAAACTTTAATGGTGCACCAATAGCAGCATCATCTAAGTAAAAATCAGCATAAACTTTTGGGCTTGTTGTCCATCTACTTTGAGTTGGATTTTCATTTATGCCGTATAGTGGTATTCTATTTTTATTAAACCAATTTACTGCATCTTGTAATTCCTTTCCTGATCTCATAGTATTTAGAATTAACTTATGTCCAGATTTTGCTAATTTTTTTAATATTGGAACTGCGCCTATATCTTTTCCAATTTTAGGGTAATCTGATGTTACACACGTTCCGTCAAAATCGATTGCTAATATCATATGAATTTAAATTTAATTATACAATATTAAGGAAAATGCGGGGAATTTCAAAAGCCTTCAATTTCTTAATTATGATATGAATGATTATAAATTTAGTATTAGTAGTTTAAAGTATAACAGTAATAATTATTATAATCATCACGGAAAGACTATAACCTTTAAGACAATAATAAAATGATCTCGTCCACAGAAGAGGTCAGTTAATCAAAATCAAAACTAGTTTATAGATTTATGAGTAACAAATTGTTAGTTTACACGAGTAATTTGGAAACGATGCCTCGGAATATGAGCGACGTTATCGAATTTGCTAAGAGCAAACCTAAGTTCTACATTTCAAGTGTTGAATTGAATGGTACTCTGAAGAATGTCCGTGAGGGTGACAATATTATCACCAAGAAGGGAAATTCTTTATATGTAATAAAGGCAATCCAGAATAGCTTGGATAGTCTTTCTGAAGATGAACAGACCTATCTCGACAGATTAAGTCGTGAGTATGGTCTAAAAAAGGTAAACATTACGTCCGTTGATCAGATTATTAACTTCGGTTCGTGGTGTAAGAGTGCAAAAGTTTTTGTTAACAATGTTAAAGAACAGAAGATGGCAAACAAAGCATCTATTAAGGGCTATTCAGCTCGATTGAAGGATTTATTCCTGCCGAAACGTGCAGAGGATATCCGTGTGGCAACCGACGGAAATATCTGTGTTGCTACGAGTGAAGGTTATGTGGCAATTGACGCCAACAATGAATTAACCTCGTATCCTGAGGAGTTTACAATTGATCTCCCCGTGTTTATCATTTCTAAGCCGAAAGAGCAGCTACAAGTTGGCGATGTAATCGCACTTGCTAAGAGCTATGCTAAGGTAACCAAGATTGACGGTAGCAAGATTACTGCAATTGGTTATACCGGTTCGGGAAAGACAGTGCATACGGTAAAGGACTTCCTCTTCAATCAGACGATGGTTCGTGTGGTTGTATCTCTCGCCGGAAATATTCAGGGTCAGATCAATCCTATGATGCTGTTGGCAATGAAGGATGACAATGATTCCCTCTTGCCGTTCCTGCTTATGAGTCAGAATAACGGAGCTGTGGGTATGAATCCTATGATGCTCGCGCTTTTGGCTGATAAAAAAGGAGGAGATGACTCACTTCGTGATCTTCTCATGATGTCTGCATTCTCTGGGAATAACCTATTCTCTGCTTTCAACGCAGCTCCTCAAAAGGAAGCTCCCGCTAAGGAAGCCGTCAACGATGACAAGGAACCTTTGGAAGAGCCTGAAGAGGTTGAGGAAGTAAAGTAATAGAGTAATAAATTCTTTGCATAAATAATGGAGTACTTTTCTGTGGGGTACTCCTTCTATTTTTAGAAATTATGAGTACTATAGATTTAAACCTAAGTTTCGATTACCTCAATTTGTGTTGTTTATTCAAATCTGAACCAATAGATAATCACGCAAAGGCAAGATTAAAACCAATTGAAATGTCAAAGAGAGCTTGCTTTAATGCACAGTTTGATCGTTGGGGAAATTGGGATAATAAGCTCAAAGTTCAATATACGATAAGACTATTTAGAGATTCAGACTATGTAAAGGACGATGATTATAATAACTATTGCATATTGTCCAAGCAAGAAGTACTCGATCATATGGAATATATTAATAAAAATGTCCACGAGATTGACTACTCAGTCGATGATACATCTGACTCTATATACGATCTATCTGTTACTATTGATGGAAATCGGACTCAACATAAGTTCATTCTTACGTGGGTAAGACACCTATATGAGTTTCCATTTACGATGTTCTTAATAGATTCTTTAAAACTTAAGAACCAAGTTCCAGAATTTGAAGATCAATCTCTATTTAATCTATGTCAATTAGTTGGAACGGCATACAGTACTAGATATCATTGGTACAGAACCGATCAGTGCCTGTGCCTTCCTAGAAAACAATTTATGACATTTGATGAGATTAAGAAAGGTCTCGATAATTCGCAATGGATTACAGGTATATGGAAAAATTTATTGCCAGGAAGAGTTATAAGAAGAATTCATTCATCAGACGTATATAAACTCTCTTGGTGGTTAAATGAAGAATCTTTTAAAACAGAGAGACTTAGTATTTATAAACACAACCTAAAACAATATCTATTATAATGAAAGTATTTGTAGTAGGTCCATCTATTGGATATTCACGATTTATAGAAAACTGTGAATTAGTTGATGATCAGGAAGAGGCGCAGATAGTATTATTTACTGGAGGTGAAGATATTAATCCTGAGCTATATGGGAAAAAGAGACATCCATCTACCTGGTTTACGAGGAGTAGAGATAAAGCTGAAGTTAAGGCATTTAATAAGATACGAACAGATCAATTAGCTGTTGGTATTTGTCGGGGTCTTCAGTTATTTACTGCATTGAATGGTGGAATACTAGTACAGGATTGTGATAATCATGCTGGGTGCGGCCGACATTTAATAACTAATGGAAAAGACACCTATAGCATAACATCAATTCATCACCAAATGGTTTATCCCTTTGATATGGATCCTTCTTACTATGATGTTTTATATTGGTCAGAAGGTATTAGTACATACTATGAAGGAGATGGAATAGATCCAGAATTACTAAAGAAGCACGGAGAGCCAGAAATTGTTGTATATCATAGGCCAAATTTCCCAGTTTGTTTAGGAATTCAAGGACACCCGGAAATGATGGTGAGTAGGGTCTTTGGTGGATTAGAACAGGAACCAGTTGTTGATATGATAAATTCATTAATAAAAGATTATGTCATATAAGTTTAGACCTTGTTGTAGTTATGCATCTATATATAGCTATAGATTTATTGATGAAGGTGGTTCGTGGAGTAACACTCAAACTAGTGCCTGTTTTGCAACAATATTCAATAAACTAAGAAGGTTGAATAATACTTTTGAGTGTAAGATACAAATGTATTATACAAGTGAATACTCGGAGGATAACTCTAAAAATCACTATTGTCTTTTCACTGAAAGAGAGATTAAAAATTACCTTCGTCAGTTAAGATATTATCTTCCAAAAATCAAATTTAAACTTAGAAATGATATCGGAAAAGAAAGATTTATTCTAAGCGTTGGATTTGATAAGGAACCAAAAATAAAGGTAATGTTTGCTCTCACTTGGATACGACATCTTTGGGAATTTCCATATAATGTCATTTTAAAAGATGCTATCAGAATGAGACAGGAGCTTAGTAAATATTCAGTTTTGGATTATTTTGTAATGCTGTGTAATACTAGTCCTGCACATCATCTTATAAATACGGGACATACTTTTGCCGAATATGCAGCACCGTACTTCTCTAGAAAAATTGTGAAGCGTTATTTGACATCTGAAACGAGATTAAATAACATTTTTCAGACTTTTGATAGAAAAAGATGCATGTCAATAGAAGAGGGTTCTGTAAGATTATTGAGTTATTGGAGAGATGATGAAGAATATTTAAAAAGAAAGCATTATTGTCTAAAACAATTTAATATCAAAGATAATGGAAAATAAAAAGGTATATGTAGTTGGTGGAGATATTTATTATACTAGTTTCTTGAAGAATTTTGAGATTACAGAGAATATCGAAGATGCTGATGTTGTATTATTTACCGGAGGAGAAGATGTAAGTCCCTCTATCTATAAATGTAAAAAACATAGAAGGACCTTCTGTAATATAAAACGTGATAAGGCAGAGGAGAAGATTTTCAACAAAATACGCCCAGATCAATTAGCTGTTGGTATCTGTAGAGGATCACAATTTCTGTGTGTCATGAATGGTGGTATTCTTATTCAGGATTGCGATAATCATGCTATTGGACATTCTCATCCAATTACTAATGGAAAGATGGAATTTGATATTAGCAGTACACATCATCAAATGCAATATCCTTTTGTCTTAGATGATAAAGATTATACGATTCTTTATAAAGCAATAAATCGTTGTTCTAGATATGAAGGAGATAAGATAGATATTGAGGCTCTTATCGAAAATGGAGAGCCCGAGGTTGTTTTATATCATAAAGAGGGAAAACCACTGTGCTTAGCAATTCAAGGACATCCAGAATTTATGCCAGATTCACCAGTATCGAATATGTTAAACGACTTAATTAATAAATACCATGTTAGTAAATAATGTTACGATTGGAGCAGATCCCGAACTTTTTATAATAAATAAAAATACGGGAAAAGTTGTATCTTCTATTGGAATTATTCCGGGAGAGAAAGGAAATCCGTGGAGAAGTGATGATATGCCTGTTGGTTTTGGACTAGAGATAGACAATATCCTAGCAGAATTCAACATTCCTCCAACGACTACTTGTGAAGGTTTTATTAATAATATTCAGTATATGAAGGATTATATAGAAAAATATGTAAGCGAGAAAAATCCTTCTTTGGGAATATTATGTGCATCGTCAATGATGGTAGATCCAGATCAATTGAGAAGTAAAGAAGCTAAATTGTTTGGTTGTGATCCAGATTATAATGTATATACAGAATCTGAAAATCCTAAACCAAAAGGAGAGAGAACAAATCTAAGATCGGCAGGTTTTCATATTCACATCGGATATTCCAAGCGCAATATAGATACTTCTCTTATGTTAGTCAGATATATGGATGCTCTTGTAGGTCTAAATTCTGTATTAATTGATTCAGATACTAGAAGACGCTCACTATATGGAAAAGCAGGTTCATTTAGATTACAGCCTTGGGGAGTTGAATACAGAACACTATCATCTTATATGATGAAGGATAAAGAAACTCTGAAATTAGTCTGGAATTTAACAATGAAAGCCATCTATGCATTGAATGATGGGTGGTGCTTACCGGAGTCTAATCTAGTAATTTCAGCAATTAATAGCAGTAATCGGATACTGGCAGAGAAGTTGATAGATGAATATAATCTCGGGTGTGATGATAGTCATAATGAAGATAATGATGATATACCATTTGTTTAAGTCATGTGTGGAATAGGCGGAATAATTAATATCAATCCAGCTAAAAGAGAATTCGATTATCAAACATTTTGTACACTAGGAATATCAAATGACCTCAGAGGCGGAGATTCCTGTGGAGTGTTTATTGATGGTCGTGTTGAATATGGTACTGGACAAGATAAGAAGTATTTTGAAAATTTCTTCTTAGAGAGTAAAGTAATCAATGATACGGTAGAGAGTGACATTGCTCTTGTTCACTGTAGAAAAGCTTCTGTTGGATCAATATCTGAAAAAACAGCTCAGCCAGTAGTACTAAAAAGCACTAAAACGGATGAGATAAGATTTGTAATGCTTCATAATGGTACTATATATAATTATGAAGATCTTGCAAAGAAGTATATTCCAGATATTGATATAAAGGGAATGACTGATTCGCAGGTTATGGCAAGAATATTTTATTACAAAGGATATGATTGTCTAAGCGAATATAATGGAGGATCAGTATTCTTCATTGTAGACTATCGTCAACCAAAACCAGAAATATTGATTTTCAAAGGACAGTCTAAAAAGTCCGAGTCTTCAAAAGAGGCTACAGAAGAAAGGCCGTTCTGGTTTGTTGAGGATGAAAACGGTATGATATTCTCTTCAATCTCTAGCTACTTATATGCTGCTAGAAGAGGGGGAACTATATATACTGTCAGAGCAAATAGTTTAATCAGATATGAAGGAATAAAGGATAAAGATAGCACATCTGGATTGGTGGTTGTTAAAGATTATCCCAGAGATGATTGCTATCAGACTAAAAAGTATGCTTCATATTCTAGTGGTGGTTATTATGGAAGGTATGTTGATGGATATTGGTCAGGAGTAACAGATGATTATGCCGGATATTATGGAGGAAAAGGTCGAACAGGGGGCGGCTATACTATGGGTAACTTTCACACAAAAGAATCAGACGTCTCCTCCGCCGGAAAACAAAAAGAGTCCGGAGGAAGTATCACCACCTATTCCGACAAGAAGTTTATTAAAGAAGACACGACTAATAATACATACTATATCGGGTTTAATCATGAAGAAATTGCACATGGCGCGTTAGAATTAACTAAATATGGTAGAATCATTGGAAAGGATGATAAAGATGTCAATAAGTTTGATACACGCACAGTATACTTCTTTCATGGGATCGCTTTGAGAAAAAAGGAATATTTTAAGTTCTTAGAATATTTGAGGAAGAGATCAAAACTGGATGAGGGAACTTTTATAAAGAAGTATGAGAATTTAGTAAGGTTCTTCAGTACAGATAGACTCTATTTCAAAGCTGGTGTTTTAGTTAAAGCTACCTCTCTTAAGAATTATGAGATTTATTCAGGAATTTGGCACCCGATTGGAACTACTATCGCATATAGGTTCGAAAATGGAAAGGATATACGAACCAGAGTAACAGAAGATGCAGAGATTCCATTTAAGTGCTTGACAACTTCCGATGGTATAATTTTAAGTAAAATACAGAAAGAATGCAAGTCATTGATGAAATAAGCCGAGAACAGGTAAATGCAAACTTATGTCGTCGAGTCATTGTAGATCATATCCCAGATAAGATTATAT
>Ga0265299_10001795_pt1 | contig 23330 bp, 20 predicted proteins | sample AusTroGonzalo_MG_4_FD_193485 | JGI IMG/M metagenome (GOLD analysis project Ga0265299, IMG submission 193485) | Bovine rumen microbial communities from tropical cattle in Woodstock, Queensland, Australia - Gonzalo_02 | ecosystem: Host-associated > Mammals > Digestive system > Stomach > Rumen ... | reverse complement strand
GCTTACGGATGTTGGTGATGATCTTGTTGGACTGCAAAATTTCACGGGACACATTCAGCGGCAAGTCTTCGGAATCGACCACGCCGCGCACAAAGCGGAGCCACGGCGGCAAGAGTTCCTTGCAGTCGTCCATGATAAAGACTTTCTTCACGTAGAGCTTGAGGCCGTGCAATGCATCGTTGTGCCAAATGTTGAACGGAGCCTTGGACGGAATGTAGACGAGGCTCCAGAATTCCTGGGCGCCTTCGGCATGGCTGTGGTTCCATGCGGCCGGTTCGTCGGCTTCGTGACCGATGACGTTGTAGAATTCCTTGTACTGTTCCGGAGTGATTTCCTTTTCGCTCTGGCGCCAAAGAGCCGTCTTGTCGTTCAAACGCTGCGGTTCCTTGGTTTCGATTTCGCCCTTGTCGTTCTTGGTCGGTTCCGGGTGGAAGTAAATGCCGTAAGAAACGAAACCGCTGTACTTCTGGACGATGTCCTTGACCTTCCATTCCGATGTCCAGTCTTCGTCTTCTTCGCCGTCCTTGAGGTAAAGCGTAATCTTTGTACCGACATCGGTGCGCGGAGCTTCGCTAATTTCGAATTCGCCCGTGCCGTCAGAAGACCAGAGGTAACCCTGCGTTTCGCCAGCCTTGAGCGTGAGGACTTCGACCTTCTTTGCGACCATGAACACGGAGTAGAAACCCACACCGAACTGGCCAATCAAATCGACGCTGCCCTTGTCGCCTTCCTTGAGGTTCTTGATGAAGTTCTTGGTACCGCTGCGGGCGATGGTCCCGAGGCAGTTGATCAAGTCGTCCTTGTTCATGCCGATACCGTTATCTTCGATAACGAGGCGCTTGCCTTCCTTGTTCACGGAAATGTCAATCTTGAGCTGTGTGCCTACCGGGAGGAGGCTTGCATCGGAGAGCGAGAGGAAGCGGCGCTTGTCGAGTGCGTCCGCTGCGTTCGAAACGAGTTCGCGGAGGAAAATTTCCTTGTTGCTGTAAAGCGAGTGAATCATCAAGTTCAGCATGTCGCGAACTTCAGTTTGGAATTCCATCTTCTCAGTTGCCATGTTTATCTCCTGTTTAGACGAAAGACGAGAGACGAAAGACGAAAGATTAATTTGGCGCTTCGCGCAGTATTAGGTTTCGTGTCTAAGGTCGCTGTTTTTCGTTCGCTGTTAAATTTTGAAGCGGAACGCTTTTAAAAGTTTCAAAATGAAACATTTTGTACGTTCCTGCTCTGTTTTCGCAGGAATATATGCAATAACCGTGCCAAGTTTGGTCAATCGAGAATTTGTTAATTTATTGATAATTATCCTTGCAAAAAAATAACCCGCGCTTTGAGGCGCGGGCTGCATTCATCAAAATGTTTGTCGATTAGATAAAGATGAGTCCGAGGATACCCACGGCCCAGACGTACCAAGCGAAGTGCTGGAACTTGCCCTTCTGCAAGAATGTCATAAGCCACTTGAGGGCGATGATGCCGAAGATGAAAGAAACGAGCATGCCTACGAGGAGTTCTGGAGTGAAGCTGCCGGCGTCGGCACACTGGGCTGCTTTTTCAGGATTTTCGAGGGCCATTTGAGCGACCTTCTCCACGTTTTGGCACTTGATCCACTTGAGGCAATCGAGGAGTGCAGCACCGCCAACTGCAGGGATGCTCATGAGGAAGCTGAATTCGCCCGCGTACTTGCGGTTCACGCCCATGAACATCATGGCGCTAATCGTCGAACCGCTACGGCTGATGCCCGGGATGCAGGCAATGCCTTGAACAACGCCAGTTACGAGTGCGCGCCACCAGTTCATCTTGACGCCTTCGTTATCCGGATGCTTGGCTCCAGTTGCGCCCCATTGCGATGTGAAAAGCAAAAGGCCTGTGAAAAGCTCTGCCACGCAGACGGCACGCGGATTTTCAAAGAGACCTTCAAGCAAGTCCTTGAAGCCAAGGCCAATCATGGCTGTCGGAATGCTGGCAAGAATAATGTACCCTGCTTCGCGGAGCTGTTCCTTGTCGCGACGGAGGCAACCAACGATGATGTCTACAATCTTTTTGCGGAACACGACGAAAATGGAAAGGAGCGTTCCGGCGTGGAGCATGATGTCAAAGAACATACCCGCTTCGTTCATGTTTAAAAGTTCGTGCCCGATCACGAGGTGACCCGAGCTGGAGATGGGGAGGAATTCGGCGAGGCCCTGCAAAAGGCCGAGAATGATAGATTCAAACATAATTGGAAAGATAGTAAATTAATTTCAGAACTATTTTTTACTATTTTCAAGAGTATGATTAAGCGATTCCTCTTGTGCTGCCACGATTTCAGCGTCTGGAATTATCAGAAGGTCCTGCCGATTCTAGAGGAACTCAAGGATCTTGCTGGTGCTCCGTTCAGCGTGTTGGTCATTCCCGATACCGAGAATGCCTCGCCCGAGGCTATCCAGGGATTTCGTGAGGCGCTTGCGCGGTTGAAGTCGGAAGGCTTTGAATTTGCCTTGCACGGCTTTAAGCACAAAGCGGAATTTAGCCAGGGCCGCAGTTACGCCGGCCTTGTCGGCATGAACATGACTTCTGGCGAAGCGGAATTTGCTGGGCTTAGCCAGTACGAATCGAGCCGACTTTTGCAGGCGGCGCTTGAGGCGTGGAAAACTTTGTTCGCCGATGATAATGGCCAATGCGAAGCTCCGGTGGCGTTTATTCCGCCGACTTGGTTCAGCAATAAGTATTTGCCGAGGCAGGTTCGTGCGGCAAAAATGTTGTACGAAGACCGCTTCTCGTTGACGACGGCGGAGGGTGTCCGCTATTCGTCTCCTGTGGCGAGTTTTGCCGGGATTCCGAAGGTGGCAGAAAAGGCTGCCATTGTCTACGCGCAGGGGATTTTGAAGTTTCCGTTCGGCGTTCCGCGAATTGCGATCCATCCGGTGGATTTCCCGGAATTGAACGAAACGATTCGCGACTTGATCCGCTTGGCGCTTGGCTGCAAACGTGAGTTGACGCTTTACCGAGATTTATAAAAAGTCTGCAAAAAAAGTCCGCGAATGCGCGGACTTCTTTGTACTTGCAAAAATGTTGGCGTGAAAGCGCTTGTTCCTAGAATGCCGGAATCACGACGGTATTCGTCGTCTTGCGCTTGGAATCGTCTGTAATCTGGACGGTGATGGATTCTCCCGAGTCGGGAAGGTCTTCACTGAAAAGGACGATCTCGCGCGGTTCAGAATCGTATTCCGCGGCAATCCACTTGCTACCTGCTTTAACGACGATGGCGTTTCCGTCTGGGATGCCTGCGTACTTGAAATATACAGGGATTTTGAGAGCAAGCTTTCTTTCGCCGGCGATGAACATTTCGGACCAGTAGGGGAACCCGAGCGAAATCCCTTCTTCGTCAGAGATGTTTGCGATGTCCCGGAGTTCGTTCGTTGTTGCGCAACGTTTCTTGGAACCCGTCTGATTTTCGAAGTAGAACCATCTGCGGGTTGTTTCGCCGAGCCAGTAAAGAGGTGCCGGGTTGCCGGAATTTTCGATACACACGTTCCATTTGCCGTAGAACTGCATGCCCTTCGGATGGAATTCGAAGAAGTTGATGCTGTCGGTCTGGTTACGGGTGACGGCGAGAACGCGGAGCGATGTGTCTCCCACGACTGGAATGCCCGAAATCTTTTGCGATATGGAAACGTCGCCTAATTGCGTATACCAGTTGATGCTGGTCTTGTACTTTCCAAAGGAATGAAGCGCGATTAGTTCGTTCACGCTACGGCCTGTGCCAGTCGAGGCGGCGTCAGCGCTGTAACGGATGAACTTTGTCTCGGGGAAGGTCTCGACGATTTTTCCGATAGGGAGGGGCTTGTTATGGTCGAAGACTTTGCAAAGGTCTGCGTTGACAATACCTTCGTCCTTGTCGAGGGCTTGGAACTTGTAGCCGGATTCGCAGCGGAATAAGTCGAGCATGCTCTTGCTCAAGAACGTATAGACGGGAGTGTTCTGGTATCGCGTGAGAGTCCATCTTCCGTTGTTCTTGCAAGACTTGTGGAAGTTGAATTCGCGCTTGACGATGTGGCCGCTGAAGTCTTCGATTTCGACCTTGTATGTAGAAAGCGGGCCGAGCTTGGCGTTGATGTAATGCCAGTCTCCTGAGGTATCGGCTTCTTCTGCCCAAAGGAGTTCGTTGCGGATGTCGATCATCTTTTTATAGCTGAGGTTGTCCAGGACTTTGCTATAAATCTTTTCGTCGTAACGCCAGACTTCCAGTCGGCGGATGGCCATAGGGTTTTCCTTGGGTTCGCGGCTGTAGTCTGCAATCTTGATGGCCATGGATAAGTTGAATTCGTTCTTGACGGGAGTTTCTACGCAACCTTCGCGGAATGCTTCGTCTGTCGTGAGCGCAAGTTCGTTTCCTTGCCAGACGGCGACTCCAAAAATCTGCGGTGCAATCGTATCCAGGCACTTGACGCCGATTTGGCAGGGCGAAACGACGTCGTCCTTGTTTAAGCGGACTTCGAGGTGCAGGTGCGGATTTCCGATTCCAGTGCTTCCGGAGAACGTGAGCTCGTCGCCCTTACGGAAGCGGATGTTCGGCTTGATCGAAATGTCGTTGCTTTTTGAGGAATACTGCTTTTGTCTGACGAGTTTGTCTATGACCGGAGCAAAACTGCTTTGGTGTGCGAAAACCCAGGTCTTTCCGCTGTTGCCTTCATAGAACATCACCTTGCCGTAGCCAAAGGGCGAGGTCTTGATTTCCTTGACGTAACCATCTTCTGGTGCATAGATCGGCCAGCCCTCTTCCATTTGCGTGGAATAGTCGATGCCGGCGTGGTAGCGAGTGCCGCGGTTCTCTCCGAACGATGAAGTCAGGTAGGCGTCTCGCTTGAACGGATCGTAGGTGAACGGTTCGACATACGTTTCCGAGACGAGTTCTGGGGGTGGGGCGGTTCTTTCGGAGAAGTCCGTGTTGTCGATCTTGGCTCCTCTCTGGGCTGCAATGCAGTCCTCGTATGCGAACGCGTCCATTTTGGATTCGTCACAGACTGTATTGTTGTTGGCGGCGATGCAAAAGACGCTGCCGATGGAAAGCAATAATGAAGATGTTTTAGTGAACCTGACCATAATGTTGAATAAAATACAAAAATATTATTTTATAATGACAATGGTTTTCGCGTATTTAGATGATTTTTTTATAAAAAAGGTTGCGTTATTGGTTTAATTTATTACATGCATTTTTTTTGATGAATAAAAGAAAAAGACCCGCTTTTCAGCGAGTCTTTTAGTGGAGCTAAGGAGAGTCGAACTCCTGACCTCCTGCATGCCATGCAGGCGCTCTACCAACTGAGCTATAACCCCGAGGACGCGCACAAATATAGAATGAATTATTGTACGTGTCAAGGGATACCAGTGAATTTTTTTGAAAAAAATTTACTGGTAGACGAAAGAACGGCTCTGTGAGCCTACAGACGAGAGTGTAAAGAGGTATAAAGGTGCTTTGCACAGGTAAAAATACCTCTCGTCTCTCGTCTGGACACTCTCGTCTAGTTACGCCTTTTCAATGGTGACGCTTTCAATGATCACGTCATCGTACGGGCGGTCCATACGGTCGGTCTGTACGCCGGCGATTTCGTCGAGGACTTCGAAGCCTTCGTAGAGCTGGCCGAATACGGAGTAACCGTCAGCCGGGCCCGGACCGCACTGGTCGTGGTCGAGGAAGTGGACGTTGTTGCCGTGAACGATGAAGAACTGGCTGCCGATAGAGTGCGGCATGGCGGTCTTTGCCCAGCTGAGAGCGCCACGGACGTGGGTGAGGCGGCTATCGTACTTGTCGCCGATGGTAGAACCCGGACCCTGTGCAGCGTGGCCGCCGGTACCGTTCTTGCGAGTAAAGTCACCACCCTGGATCATGAAGTCCTTGATGATGCGGTGGAACGGAGCGCCATCGTACTTGCCCTGCTTTGCAAGTTCGATGAAGTTCGTAGCGCATTCACCGACGATTTCTTCGAAAAGACGAAGTTTCATCGTGCCGTGGTTGGTTTTCATGATGGCGATGGTTTCGCCGGCCTGCGGTTTGTCGAGCTGATTAAAAGCCATTTTTGCTCCAGTGGTTAATGATTAGGTATTGCGTTGCTTTGTGTCATGAAACTAGCTATTAAAGCACGGCACGTAGCGTCGCGTTTTTTACACATATATACAAATATCACGAGGGGTTTTAAAAGCGACTCGGCGTTTTTTCTCCAAAAAAGCTAGATTATCCTTGGAGTCAAGTAATAAGATTGAAAAACACTAAATAAAAAGCAAAATCATGAACGATAACTGCAAAAAAGTAAGCGAGCTCCTTTCTGCCCAGACGATGGAATTCGCCTTGGACGAGATGGCTGCTAAAATCGCTAAGATGCATCCGTCTGCCGACAACATGATTGTTCTTGGCATGGCTAGCCGCGGTATCCCGCTGGCGAAAAAACTCACAGAACGTTTGACGCAAAAATTTGGCAAGCCTATCGAAATGGGTAGCCTCGACGCCACGTACTACCGTGACGACTTCCACTACCGCAAGAAGGTCGCTACCGAAATGCGCTTTACCGAGATGCCTGCATCGGTGGAAGGCAAGACGGTCATCCTCGTCGATGACGTGCTTTACACGGGCCGTTCGGCACTGGCTGCCATGCGCTCCATCTTGGACCTCGGTCGTCCGGCGGCTATCCGCCTTTGCGTGCTCGTGGACCGCGGGCATCGCGAACTGCCGATTGCGCCTGACTGCGTCGGCCTTACGGTCGAAACGGCCAAGAATCAGGAAGTCCGAGTGGCCATCGACCCGATTGACAAAGAAAATTCAGTTTATCTCGTAGAAGTGGAGGCGTAAAGTGAGCGCTTTGGAAATTAAACATCTGTTTGGACTCCGTGGCGTGTCCAAGCACGATATCCGCCTGATTTTGGACCATGCAAAACAGTTCCGTGAAATTCTGGAACGCCCGGTCAAGAAGGTGCCGAGCCTCCGTGGCATGACGGTCGTGAACTTGTTCTTCGAGAACAGCACCCGTACGCGTACAAGCTTTGAACTTGCCGAAAAGCGACTCTCTGCTGATACGGTGAACTTCGCCAGTTCCAACTCTAGCGTCAAGAAGGGTGAAACGCTCGTCGATACGCTCCGCAATATCGAAGCCATGAAGATTGATATCGTGGTTGTCCGTCACAAGGGAACCGGCGTGCCGAAGTTCCTTGCCGACAACAGCAAGGCCATCATCGTGAACGCTGGCGACGGTGCGCATGAACACCCGACTCAGGCCCTCCTCGACATGCTGACGATCGAAGAAAAGCTTGGAACGCTCGAAGGCAAGAACGTGACGATCATTGGCGACATCCGCCACAGCCGCGTGGCCCGCAGTAACCTCTGGGGCATGTCTACGATGGGTGCCCATGTGACGCTCTGCGGTCCTTCGACCTTGGTGCCGCGCAATACGGAACTCATGAACCACGTGACGTGGGAACCGGACGTGAAGAAGGCTGTCGCAAACGCCGACGCCATCATCGCTCTCCGCTTGCAGAAAGAACGTATGGACGACGCCCTCCTCCCGAGCATGCGCGAATACCGCAATACGTTCGGTATCACGGAAGAACTCCTCGAAAACGCTAAGGACAAGGTCATCATCATGCACCCGGGTCCAATCAACCGTGGCGTGGAACTCGATTCCGATATCGCCGACGGCGAACATTCTGTAATTCTTGATCAGGTGACCAACGGTGTTGCTGTCCGTATGGCCGTACTCTTCCTTTTGGCTGGAGGTCGCAACAATGAAAACGCTTAATACTTCGAATCTTTCCAATATCGTTCTGAAAAACGCCAAGTTCTGGAATGGACAGAAGTTCGAACAGCGCGATGAAATCTGCGTAGATGCCGTGAAGGGAATTGTCCCGCGTGACGGTTTCGAAGCTTCCGCTGAAATTGATTGCAATGGCGCCTTGGTCATGCCGGCCCTCTTTGGCCTGGGGCTTGACTTTATGGAACCGCTCCGTGACGACGTTTATAAGTATGCCGATGGCATTGATGCCATGTTCAGGGGCGGCTTTTATGGTGGCCTTTACGAAAGTGCCGCAAACCCGATTGACGATGCGGACAAGCTTACGGCTACCGCGAACCGCTTCAGGTTGTTCGGCAATCGCGCTCACGACTTTGAAATCAAGTTCCTCGGTGCTTATAGCAAGGGCTTTGGAACAGATAGCCTTGCCGAAATGATGGAACTGGCCGAAGCTGGCGTCGTCGGTTTCGGTGACGGCAATGCCGCCATTCCTCATTCCCGTTTCCTCCGCTTGGCGATGGAATACGGCAAGATGACGGGCAAGCGTTTCTTCTTCCAGCCGATGGACAAGACTTTGCGCAAGAGCGGTTGCGTTCACGAGGGCGCCTACTCCGACATGCTCGGCATGAAGGGCATTCCTCGCATTGCAGAAACCGTTGCCGCCTATACCGTCCTCGAAACGGCTCGATTCCTCCAGGTGCCGGTCCACTTCAAGCAGGTCACTTGCGGCGAAACGCTTGACCTTGTCCGTGCAGCCCGCCAGAAGGGCATCGATGTTACTTGCGACGTCAACCTTTACCACTTGCTGTTGGACGATTCCTGCCTCGAAACGCTCGACTCCGCATACCACATCTTGCCGCCGATCCGCTCTGCAGCTGACCGCGACGCCTTGTGGGCTGGCATTGTCGACGGTACGGTCGATGCCATCAGCGTGAACCACACGCCGGTGCTCCGCCAGGATACGGTCGTGAACTTCGAAGATTCCGTGCCGGGTGCGCTTTCTCTGGAAGTCGCCCTCCCTGCAATTTGGAACAAACTTGTGTCTAAGGTGGGTGAGGCCCGTGCTATCGAACTTCTCTCGACGGCTCCGGCTCGCTTGGCTGGTGCAAAATCCGCACAAAATAACTTTGTGGTGCTTGCTGCGGATAAACCGCACACGGTCGTCGAACGCGACTTTGCCGGTCATGTTTGCAATTCTCCGCTCTTGGGCAAGGAACTTCCGTCGTCGATTCTTGCAACCTACATCAACGGTGTCTATACCCAGTTGTAGTTTGGTGGAGTGCTGATGCCGTTTCTTGATGAAGTTTGGAAGTTTTTCCATAGTTACATCCTTCCGGTTCTTCCGTTTTTGGCCATCGTGCTGATTGAAATGCAGCTGATGTACAAACGTCGCGAAAATGACGTGATGTTTGGAACAGAGGCTTTTAACGAGAAGATCAAGGCGTTTGAATTTACGCCTAAGGAAGTGCGTACTTTGGAAAAGTTGGTGCGTACGTCCAAGTTCGAGAACAAGGACGCCGTACTCAATTCTTCCTTACTTTTTGAAAAGGCGGTGAACGACTTTTATCATGTGCGCGACGTGTTTAAGGTTCGCGATGAAACGCTTGAAGCGATCGCGTCACTCCGGCGCAAGATGGACTATACCGGATCGAATCCTTTGACGATGGTTTGCTCGACCAGGCAGTTTAATATTGGTGATCGAGTGGACTTGGAATTCTCGAACGGTATGGTCGTCAAACGTGCGCCCATTATAGGTCGTTCTGAAAAATATTGGGGCGTGCAATTTGATGGACTCGAGAATCTTGCGAAGTCCATTAAGGGGATGCACGCGACAATCCGTTGGACCCGCATGAACGATGCCGTTTATTCGACGAAACTTGTCGTGGAAGCTGCAATGCCTGGAATGATTGAATTCTGTCATGCAGAGAATCTCGAAAAGGAGCAGTTGCGTAAATGGGTGCGTGAAGTGGTGGATTTCCCGGTCGAAGCGAAATTTCTCGATGGCCGGGTTCTGAAAGGCATGCTTTATGACCTTTCGGCTGGCGGTATCTTGCTTGGACTTCCCGAGGATTGCAAACCCGATCAGCAATTCTCGATTTCGTTTGAGCTTCCGACGTTTGGTGTTCAGAAGGTGGATGTTAAGGTTTTGAACAATCTAGGGCACAGAAATCCGAATTTCCCGATGTATTTTTCAATAGCGGCTGTGTTTACCGGATCGTACGCATGGACTCAGGAGCGCGTTCTGCAGTACATTTTTGAGGTAAACCGCAAGACAAAGTCAAAGAAAGTGGAATCGTAGGCTATAACAACTTAGATTTCATGGATTTGATGTTAATTTCGCTTGACATTCGATGTTTATAAAAGTAGAATTTACATAGTATTGTTTCCTATCGGAGTTTATTTTGGCTTTAGGATTGATTGCTAGAATTCGTGGTGAACGCGAAACTGTTGGCATAGATGTTGGCCATTACAGCATCAAGTATGTAAAGGTCTATCATGATGCTAACGGTAAAAGAATTGTGCGTGATGTGGATTTGGAACCCGTTCCTGCGGGCTCTATTATTAATGGACTTATCCAGAGACGTGATTCCGATGATATTTCTCCGGACAAGGGGGGCAAAAAAGAAAAGGACGGCTTCGACAAGTTGGGCGAAGCGTTCTCCAAGTTGCTCCTCCGTCACCCGATTGATGAAAATGTCGATGTCGTAGCTTCGGTGAACTGCGGTGCCGGTGAAGGTGGCGTGCTAGTCGATCGCCTCTCGGTCAAGGTTCCGAAAAACGGAAACGAAGATGCCATTATTGTTCAGACGGCTCAGTCCCGTCCGCCGTTCGACGACCAGGACAACGTTCTGGACTACGAGGTCGTTTCGCGTGAAGGCGACGACGTCAAGGTGAATGTCGTTGCGGCCAAGAGTTCCATGCTTGAATCCTGGGCCCAGTTCTTTACCCGCAAGGGCATTAGACTTTCGGCGATGGACGTCGATATTTTCGGCCTTTTGAATGCCTTTGTCGCAACCGCTTCTGACGAAGAACGCAAAAAAACGACCGCCATCTTCAATCTTGGCGATAACAAGATGAGTGTCGGCTTTATCCAGGATGGAACGTTCCATTCCGTGCGTTCCATGAATGGCGGTTCGCTGAACGTCATTATTAATAAGTTGACTTCGAGCCTTGATATTTCTGTCGAAAAATGTCATGAAATGTTCGAAAAGAACGATTTGAAGGTCATCGAAGGTGTTGCTATTTCTGTGATCGAAGATGCCATGAAGGTGGCTTTTGAAGAATTGATGTCGCAGATTACCTTTGGTATGCGCTACTATTCTTCTGCTGAAGATTCCCGCCCGCTCGAAAGAATCTTGATCGGTGGCGGTGGTGCTGCCGTTCCGGGTCTCCTGGAATATATTGCCGAAAAGACCGGCATCGAAACGGGTACCGTGAACCCCTTCCGCTCCGTGGAATGCGATTCCAGCGTAGTCGGCAAGGATGGCATCTCTATTGCCCTGTCTAACATTTACGCCCCGGCTTTGGGACTTGCAATGAGGAAGTTCTAATGGCTACGAAGAAAAGTAAAGGTACGAATAAGGCGCTTGCAATCACCATCAACCTTTTGCCGGGCGAACATCGCAAAAAGCAAAAGGACTTGACTTGGGTGACGGACCGCCGTGTTGTCTGGCCTACGGTCATGTTTATTGTTGCTATTGTGGCAGCCTTGTTTGTGTACGCCTACACGCTGGAATCTATTTCTAGCCTTGAGGCCGAACTCCAGTCCGTCAGGGCTGCTGTGGAACGCGAACGTCCGCTCCTCAAGAAGATCAGCGAACTCGAAAAGAACCAGTCCATTATCAATACCAAGATTAATGCACTCAAGTCCATCCAAATTAACAAGAAACGTTGGGTGGTGCTGTTCGAGAACATCTCTTCTGTGTTGCCTCCGAACATGTGGCTTACGAGCCTTTCGCAGGTGAGCGAGTTCAACCTCGAAATGAAGGGCATGACGTTTGATTTTTCCGAGGTGGCCGAATACATGGTCAAGCTCGAAAAGCAGATTAGCGTGGAAAAGGTCTCGCTGGTGACCATCGCTACGACCAAGGTCGATGGCGACGAAGCCTACAGCTTTACACTCAAGGTCGAGCTCAAGCGCGACTTTGGAGAGGAGGGTTGATAATGGGTAATCTGAATATTGATTTTAAAGACAAAAAGAACGTCTATGCCATTGTCATGACTCTCGTTATTCTTTTGGCGGCTTATGCGGTCTATACTTACGTATGGGATCCGTTTGTTGCCGAAGAACAGAATCTCCAGAGCCAGTTGCAGTCCGCACAGACCGAACTTAATAAGATCAACTCCAAGAAGCATCGCGTGGCAGAACTCGAAATGCAGCTCGCCCAGGCCGAGAAGGATTTCCAGAAGTTGAAGGAAATGTTCCCGGAAGAAGAAAAAGTTCCGATGCGCTTGCAGGACCTTTATTCTGTGCTTCGCAGTTCCGGTGTGCAGATCCAGAAGTTTAATCCCGAAGGACGTTCCGAAAGGGAACACTACATCGAGAACCGCTATTCCATTGCTGTCAATTCCGGCTACCACATGCTGGGCTACCTGTTTGCCGAAATTGCAAACTTCAATTACCCGACAGCGATTTCGAACTTGAAGCTTTCGCGCTATTCGGGCATTGCTGCCGAAGTGCAGAAGGCTGAAACACACGGTTGGACTCCGATTACCATGTCGGTGAACTTCAACTTGACCACTTATACATCCAAGAAGGTTGGCAAATAATGAAATGCAAGTTCCTTCTGATGCTGTTATCGAGTGCCGTAGCCTTGCAGGCTGCGCTGATTAAGGATGTCCGTTTTTCTTGTTCTGCAAAGGATTGCCAGATGGTATTCCAGTTTGCCTCTGACAAGAACTTGCCGACATTCTTCCAAAAGTACGATAATGCTTCCAAAAAATTGACGGTCGGCTTTTCCGAATCGGATTTTGCGCTGGGCGTCGGTAACTACGATGTCGATGGTTCTTCGGCGTTTGTTCGTTCCATGAAGGTCTTCAAGGAACCGTATCGCGGCATGAACTTCCTGAAGATTGAAATGGACGTTGGTGCAAGTGTTACGGGCGACAAGAATGCGATTGCCTTGGACAAGTCGAACTTCCAGTTGAAATTTGCAGGGAAGAACGGCAAGTCCTGGACGCTTTCGAAGCTTTATGCGGCCAATAAGAAGGCTGCTGAAAAGGCTGCCCGCGAAGAAGAAAAGCGCATGGCTGCCGATCGCAAGGCCGCTGAAAAGGCCGCTCGTGAAGAGGAAAAGCGCATGGCCGCCGAACGCAAGGCTGCCGAAAAGGCCGCCCGCGAAGAAGAAAAGCGTATGGCCGCTGAACTCAATGCCTTGAAGAAGCGTACTCAGGCTGAAACCGCAGCTCCGCAGAACGAGGCTGCTCCTGCCGCATCCGCTTTGCTCCCGGGCCTTAGAGAAATGACGGTCCTTATCGGTTCTGGCATGGAACAGTTCCGCTTGGTGGCCGATGTTCCTCTGAGCATCGACAAGGTTTCTAACGTCAGTGGCGCCTTTATCATTACGGTCGCCTTGAGCGGTCCTGGAAAGTCCCCGGTCTTTAAGGTCAGCGCAGGCTCCTTGGTGAAGTCGGTGTTCTGGGATGCCAACGGCTTGAACGTCCAGCTGTCTGTTGGCGCAAAGCCGGTCATCTTGGTACAGGATGGCGCCTTGATTTTGCAGACTTCCGAAAATGCGGTCCGCCGCGACGGTTTCGTTTTCTGGAGCGCCCGTCCGAACGGTATTTATGTTCGTGACTGGATGAAGTCACCGGATCCGGTTCCGGAATTCTCGGAATTCGTGAAGACTTACGAAAAGAATAGCAAGAAGCTCGTGGCTAGCGCCCAGACGTTCCACTTGCGCCCAGTCGTGCGTGAGTTGATTGTCGTTGCCGACGAAACGGAATTCTATGCGGCCCCGAGTGAAAAGTCCCAGGTGATGCAGCGTGTCGTCTTTGGCGACCGTCTCGTGAACATGGACTTGAACGGACTTTATCGCAAGGTACAGGTTGGTAACAAGATCGGTTACGTGAATAGACGTGCCGTAAGTTTCTCCGATGAACTTTCTGCCGTGCAGATGGAACGCCTCAAGAAGGTGGACCAGGAACGCGGTGAAATGCTCACGCAGGGGATGAAGCCTGCCGGAAGTGCTCTTGATGAACTTTATGAAGACCGAGTGACTTACAGTTCCTTCGGCCGTCGCGACCCGTTTGTTGAAATCAAGGGTCTTGTTGAAGAAGGTATCAATATCGACCAGGTGGAACTGGTGGGTATTATTTGGGAAGCCGAGGAGCCGGTGGCTATTCTCGTCGAGTCCAAGAATCCGAGCGTGTCTTATACCGTCAAGGAAGGCGATAAGATCATGAACGGAAAAGTTCTTAAAATCACACAAACTGATGTGCTCTTCTTGATTCAGGAATTCGGGGTGAGCCGTCGCTACTCTATGGGTCTTCCCGATAAATTTGGGGGTCAAAAGTGAAAAAGCTGATTAAAATTCTGACGATTCTTATTATGGTGGCAAGTTTTGCGACCTCGTGGGCTGCTCCTGCCGAAGGCTCGGTTTCCCCGAATAAGAAGCTATATGACTTTAACTTCGTCAACATGGATTACGAAGCAATTTTCCGTTCCGTTTCCGTGATTGCGGGCGTGGATATTTTGATTGCTCCCGATGTCAAGGGCAAGATCAGTTTGCGTGTGACCAAGAAGACCTGGCAAGAAACCTTGGACATTATTTGTAACATGAATGACCTCACGTGGGTGATTCAGGACAAGTACATTTCCATCCAGCGCTTGAGCACGTACCAGGCCAAACAGAAGAAAATTGCCGACGAAGAGAATCAGGCCGAGCAGACGGCGCCTCTTGTGCGTAAGAACTTCCAGGTTCACCATGCCAAGGCCGACGAACTCGTGAAGGTTCTTGATAACATGAAGTCGAACCGTGGTAAGATTTCTGTCGTGGAACGCACGAACTCCATCATCGTCTACGATACCGAAAGCAAGATCGAACAGATGGGCAACGCCTTGACCGAACTCGACGTCGAAACGCTCCAGATCATGATTACGGCAAAGCTCGTGGTCGTGAACAGCGAACTTGCTCGTGAACTTGGCGTGGACTGGACTGCTGCAGTGGGCTCTACGACGCTTACTCCGGGTACTGCAGCCGCAGCAACGGGCGCTACCGCAGGTTCCAGCCGTATGAGTGGCGTGATTCAGTCTTACCCGAACGGTGTCTCTCCGGCGGTGAGCAAGGCCAATACGTCTATTACGGCAAGCCTCTTGGATAACAACCTCCAGATTGCCATTTCGAACTTGATGGGTGACGCTTCTACGGAAGTGTTGGCCAGCCCGCAGGTTTCTACGCTCGATAATACCGAAGCTTTGGTGTTCATGGGTGACAAGGTTTCTATCCGCGTGATTGACGATAGCGGCGAATCTTCGACCAAGATGGTGGAAACGGGTATCAAGCTGACCGTGACTCCGCACGTCTCTGGCGACAACCGCATTTTGCTCGACCTCCATCCGGAAAACAACTCCTACGGCTATGACGAAAAGGGCGAAGTCGTGATTTCGACCCAGGAAGCAAAGACCAAGGTGGTTGTAGCTGACGGTGAAACTGTTGTGATCGGTGGCCTTACTCGTAACGAAAACACGGAAAGCGAAAGCGGTATCCCGTTCCTCAAGGACATTCCGCTCTTGGGTAACCTCTTCAAGTACACTCGTAAGTCTATTACGAAGAAGGACCTCGTGATTTTCGTGACGCCGCGTATCATCCGCAACTACATCGGCAACGTAGATATCTCTGAAAAGTCCGAAGAAGTTTCTAGCATGGCCGCTCCGGAACTGAAGCCGATTGAACCGGCTGAAGAAGCCCCGGTGGCAACGGGCGAGACTCCGGAAGCTCCTGTTCCGGAAAACTCTCACGACGATAGCTGGAACCAGTAATACATACGTCTCCGGATATTTTCTGGGATGAAAGAATGCAAAAATGTGAAAAACCTGGCTCTGCCAGGTTTTTTTTATGGAGGTTCGCGAAAATCCGCCATGAAATTTGACTGCGATGAGGTAACTTTTGGCAAAAATGTGCTACCAAAATGCCAAAATCAGTGTTTTGGTAGCATAAAATCGAAAAAAACGTAAAAATTTGCGCCAAAACTGAACCATGTCAAGTCTTGCTGACATGGCAATGTGGATTTACCTCACAACTAACGCCGCAAGCGCGAGTTCCTGGCTCATGCGGGTGGGGCACTTGCCGCTCTTCATTTCGTAGTTGAGGTCGGCGAGGCGGCGGAGCACGCGGATTAGGAGCGGCTTGCGCCAGCGACGGCAGCATTCGGCAGCTTGGCCCTTCTTGACGAACATGTAGTAGTTCTTGCCGATCTTCTTGGCCGCTTCTTCGGGCGAAACGCCCTTGGCGGTAAGCGAGGCATAGTTCAAGAGCGAAAGCGCGTAGCTGTAAAGCGTGTTAGAAATACGGATGGCGTCGACACCGCTGTTCAAGAGCTCGTTGAGCTTCTGGACGTAGGATTTGGCATCCTGCATCCCGAAGAACCCTTCGATTTCGTAGGTCGGGATGTCACGCTGGGAAACGACCATCGTCTTGACGAGGTCGATAGAAATCTTTTTGCAGTCCGGTGCGTAAAGGAGAATCTTTTCGACTTCTTCGCACACGAGCTTTGTATCGTTGCCCAAGGCTTCGGCAAGGTATTGGGCCGCCGAGGGCTCAATAGCCTTGTTGAAGTGAGTCGGGACTACGGCTGAGATCCAGTCTGCCATTTCGTACTGCTTCGGCACGTCGTATTTTTCGACTTTTCCGACCTTGGAAAGCGCCTTGTAGAGTTCGCTACTGGCGAGGAGCGTTTCAAAGTCAAAGAGCAGCTTGCCGCTTGCCGCATGGGGGAGCCACTTGGCAAGAGCCTTGAGGTCGTCGGACTTCATGGCTTCGGCTTTACGGACGACGATGACCTGTTCCGGCGAGAACATCGACACGGAATCGCAAGCTTCGATGATGACATCGGAGATGGAGGCGATGTTGGTGTCGGTGGCATACAGCACCTGCTTGGCCATCGGATCAGAAATCCGGTCGCCAAGAGTCTCGGACAGGAACTTATCGATCCTCTTATCCTTGCTGAACTGGTCTTTGCCGATGAGCGTTACGAACATAGATTACTTGAAGTCGATAATCTGGAACTTGTTGACGCCCTTCGGGGTCTTGACTTCAATTTCGTCACCGCGCTTCTTGCCCATGAGTTCTGCACCGATCGGGCTCTTGAAGCTGATCTTGCCGTTGAGGGCGTCGGCTTCTTCCGGGGAAACGAGCTGGTAGACGATATCACGTTTGGTCTTCAAGTTCTTGGCCGTAACGGTGGCACCGAACTTGATAGTGTCGGAATTTGCATCAAAAGCAATCACCTGGGCACGGGCGAGCTGGTCCTGGAGCTTCGGCATTTCGATGTTATCGATAGCGGCGAGGCGCTCCTTGGCGGCATGATATTCTGCGTTTTCACTCAAATCGCCTTGTGCACGGGCATCAACCAATTCTTGAAGTACGCGGGGACGTTCAACATTTTTTAAATTTTCAAGGTCCTTGACGAGCTTGTCGTAGGCCTCTTGTGTAAACATGATCTTTTCCATGCTCTACAAGGTAAAAATTTTAACGGGCGTTGCGAGCCCAGAATCGCAAAGAAAGCTTCTTTTTAGGAGATACTATGTACACTGTGTTGGAAAAAGGCGGCGTTTGCTCCCCCAAGGGCTTTACCGCTTCTGGAATTTGCGCCGGAATCAAGGCCAGCGGCAATGCCGATATGGCTCTTCTCAAGAGTGAAAAGGCTGCCCGCTGCTTCGCCGTTTTTACCACCAATAAGGTGAAGGCCGCACCGGTCCTTTATGACAAGGCTGCCCTCGAACACGCCCACTTTGCTTCTGCTGTGATCGTGAACAGCGGTAACGCCAACGCCTGCACGGGCGAAAAGGGTTATGCCGATGCTGAACGCATGGCTGTCCTTACCGAAGAAGCTCTCAAGCTCACGCCGAAGAGCGTGCTTGTTTGCAGCACGGGTGTGATTGGCCACTTGATGCCGATGGACAAGATCGAAGCCGGCATTCCGAAGCTCGTGGAAAAGCTCCACGCCGACGCTTCCGAAGAATTCGGCCGCGCTATCCTCACGACGGACCTTGCTCTCAAGAGCCATGCCGTTGAAATCAAGACCGAAAGGGGTGTGGTGACGATCGGTGGCGCCTGCAAGGGTTCTGGCATGATCCACCCGAACATGGCAACGATGCTTGCCTTCATCACGACCGACCTTGCTTTGCCGATTGACTTCTTTGCTGAATTCCGCGCCGACATCGCTGATTCCTTCAACGCAATTACGGTTGATGGCGACACCAGCACGAACGACACTTGCATCATGCTCGCTAACGGCATGAGCGGCATCAAGTACGAAGACCTTTCCCTCAGCGAACAGGGCGAATTCCGCGCAGCTCTCATGCTCGTGATGCAGAGCCTCGCCAAGGACATCGTGCGTGACGGTGAAGGTGCTACAAAGCTCATCGAACTCCGCATTGAAAAGGCCGAAAGCCACGAAGAAGCTCTCCGCATGGCCCGCTTCATCGGTACGTCCAACCTCGCCAAGTGCGCTATGTTCGGTGAAGACCCGAACTGGGGACGTATCCTCAGCAGTGCCGGTTCTAGCGGCTGCAACATGGTCGCAGAACACACGGACCTCTACTTCGGCGAAGTGAAGGTTCTCGAAGGTGGCCGTCCGGTACAGCTGGACGAAGCACAGACTGCTGCACTGCATGCCGTGGTTCGTCAGCGTGAATACAAAGTAACGCTCGTGTTGAACATCGGCCAGGCTTCTGCAAGCGCATTCACTTGCGACTTGAGCTATGGCTACGTGAAGATCAACGCAGAATATACAACGTAAGATTCTGTTGCAGTCATAATATTGTTTGTTTAACTGTCACCCCGGATTTATTCCGGGGTCGTCTTTTTTATAGTGCGTAAAATTTTAAATTATATTTGTTTTTGCATATAAATTTTTAATGGAGAATGGAATGTTTAAGTCGATAAAATTAGTGCTAGTCGCAATGTTACTCTTGGCTTTAACATCGTTTGCACAAGATAATGGAAAAAAGAATTCCGTTCTTCATACGTTTAATTTTGTGATTCCGATTGAACATGAAACTTGGAATGTTAAAATTTGGATGAATGGAGGAGAAACCGTTGAAGACGATTGGAACTTTTGGGGGCTCCAGTTAAATTGGACTCGTTATCTTGTCAGTTCAAAAGGTTTTTCTTCGCTAGTGGGAGTGACTGCGGGTTATGTTAAGGAATACGAGGGCAATGTTTTTAATGGATTTGGTTTTAATGCAAAATATGGATGGGGATATTCTTTTGTTTTAAATAAAATGACGTTTGCGTTTCATGGTGTTGTCGGCGTTGATATGAAATATCTCTATTACAATGATAAAGACCGTGGCGTTTGGGGAAAAGAATTAGATGATTATGTTATATCAAAAGTTCCTGTTTTTGACCTGTTTGCTGGAGTGGATGCTTTTATTGACTATCGTATCACAGAAAAAATTGGGGTAACAGCTAGTGTCGATTTGACGACGAATCTTTTGGGGCGAGGGAAGTATTACCGTTCTTTTTATGAAAAGGAAACAGATGAATGCTATTATAAAGACCATTTTACAGTCTACTACTGGATTTCTGGCATCAACGTTGTTCCGCACGTAGGCGTTTCGTATCGGTTCTAGAAACTTGAATTTGCGTATACAGAAAACGCTCCGGTAAACCGGAGCGTCTTTGCATTAAAGCTTTTGGATCCTATTTTAATCCTTGATGCAGCGGAGGCTTGCGCCGAATTCCGGATCGAACTGTTCGAACTTGGCGATGTCCTTGTTGTGGAAAAATACGAGGACTTCGCCTTCGCTTGTCCAGAAGTAGGCCTTCTTGCCGGCTTCGTCAAACTTGCGGTCCTTTATAGGCACGTCGCTTTTGGCGAAGTGTGCGCCGCCCGCTTTTGCACCGAAACCGAGTTCATCCTTGCCGTTTCCGAAAATCGGAGATTCCGGCTTGATCGGATCCCAGCCGTAACCGGCCTTGAGCACAACACCCGGCTTTTTGCCTGCGACCTTCAACAGCTTTTGCCATTCGGCCTTGCTCGGCATGTGGAAGCCTTCGAGGCAAGCCTTCTTGGCGTTTTCGAAATTGTAGAGGCGTCCCCAGTGATTGCATTGTGAACAAATTGCACCGGAGGCGGTAGCGTAGTTCATGTTTTCTGCAGTCCAGAGTTGGTCGCCAATCACGATCCATTCGTAAGAGTTTCCGTCACGCGGATCCTTGTAACTTCCGCTTGTGGCGGGCGTTCCGTCTTCGTTGAACGTTTCGCCAAAAGCAACCTGCTTGTTCTGCTTGTATTCGGCCTTGGAAGCCATCTTGCCGTTCTTGTGGTAGCGGATGACGGTTCCTTCGATGTAGCCGTTGGAGTAGGGCAGTTCCGTCTGGAGCGTGCCGTCCTTGTAATATTCCTTGGTAATGCCTTCACGACGGTCGTTTGCGAAGTTCGACTCACGCTTGAGCGTGCCATCGTCGTAGTATTCTTTTTCGAGGCCTTCCTTCTTGTTGTCGACGTAGGTGGCTTCGAAGCGGATGTTTCCGTTCGGGTACTTTTCGACGCGAACGTCATCGCAGGCGGTAAGCGCTATTGAGCTTGCCGCAACGAATAGGATCAGTGGAAGATGTTTCATGCGTACTCCTTATAGTGAAATTTTTCCTGCTGTAGCGAGAAGTCCAATTAAATACAACATCCCATCGTAGTAACGCCAAAAACGGTACGGAACAGAAAGGGCGGCGAGGCGCTTGACAAAAGGCGTAATGAGCGGATCGTTAGGGGCGAGGACCTGTGTGGCCGCTGCATTCATCGCAATCAGTCCTGGTGTGGCATTTCGCCCTTGGTGCGGGTACGGACCTCCATCGACGGAGTAATCCGAAAGGTATGGACTGCAGTTGTGGAAAAAGTTCAGGATGCGTTCGCAAATGATCTTTTCGCTTTCGTCCCCGTGGAAAATGGAATAGTCGAGGCTCAAGTTGAGGGCAACGCGCCAGGCGTCTCCGCTAAAGTTGTTGCTTTCGGGGAACCAGGGCATGGCCTTTGGGGTTCCGTCGTATTCAGCGTAGTCCGGGCAAAGTCCCGTGACGGGGTGGGCCGCTTTCTGCAAAAAGGCGATGCTTGCGCTTGCGACGTCGAGCCAGCTGTTGTCGCCGGTGGCTTCGGCGAATATGCGGTAGAACGCCATGGTGTGGTAGCTCGGATCCGTAAAGTCGTTTCCAAGTACCGGTGAAAATTTGATAAGGTTGTTTTCGGGATCGATCATCGGACCGACAAGTTCGTTTTTCTGCTTGTACTTGATGTCGGTGATGAGTTCGATGGCGTCTTGGCGGAGGTCCTCTCGATTGAAGTTCTTGGCTGCAAGGAGGAGCGCTGCTGCAAAGTATTCTTCACTGTCGGGGGAGGCTCCCGGGTCTACCATCGAAAAATCGGTCGTGTTGACTTGCCATGAAAAATACCCTTTGTGCGGGCCTTCGTTGTTGCGGATGAATGTTTTCGAGAAGTTCCAGAGCTTGTCGAACGTATCTTCGTGGTCCGTTAGCGCTGCGATGAACATGCCATAGCCCATACCCTCGGAACGGATATCGTCGTGCCCGATGTCGATAATGTAGGCCATATCGTCGGACGCTTCGAAATAGATGCGCTCGTCGATCGGGTCACCTTCAAAAAGTTTGCTATAGGCATTCTGTATAAGCTGATCCGCAAAATTGGGACCATATCCAGCTTCAACAAATAAATCGCGCGTAGGGTAGCGTTCTAACATTTTCCTCAGTTCCAAAAATCCGTTATTATTACATATTTTAAAATAAATAATTTCGTATCTTTTGGTAGGAGGTTAATATGTCTGACGTATTGATTTTAGGTTATGGACCGGCAGGTGTGTCGGCCGCTCTTTATGCCCTTCGTTCTGGGCTTGACGTTCAGCTTGTGGGTAAGGACGTTGGCGCATTGGCCAAGGCTCACAAGATCGAAAATTATTTTGGTTTGAAGGAACCCCTTACGGGTGAAGAGCTTGCCAAAATTGGTAAGGAACAGGCTATTGCGCTTGGTGCAAAGGTTGTTGATGACGAGGTAACGGACCTCATGTTCGATGGCTTTGGCTTTGTGGCCAATGGCTTGAAGGGAACTTATCAGGGAAAGGTCTGCGTGATGGCGACGGGTGCAGCCCGTAAAAAGACTCCGCTCCCGGGTATGGCCGAAATGGAAGGCCACGGCGTGAGCTACTGTGCCGTGTGCGATGCGTTCTTTTATCGTAAAAAGAATGTGGCTGTGCTTGGTTCTGGCGAATACGCCTTGCACGAAGCAACTGAACTTTTGTCTGTAGTCAATAGCGTAACGCTCTTGACGAACGGTGCTGAACTGACGGCGAAGTTCCCGGACGAAGTGAAAATCGAAACCCGCAAGATTGCTGGGCTTAAGGGCTCTGGACAGTTTGAAGGTGTTCGCTTTGACGATGGCTCCGAAGCTGATTTCGACGGCATGTTCGTGGCGATGGGCAGTGCCAATGCAACGGATTTGGCGCTCAAGGCAGGGGCTGCGTTCGACGAAGGAATGCTTGTGCTCGATAAGGATTTCCAGACGACGGTTCCTGGGCTCTTTGCCGCCGGCGACTGCACGGGTGGAACGCTCCAGGTGGCAGTTGCTGTTGGCGAAGGCGCTATCGCTGGCCTTGCTGCAATTAAGTATCTGAGAGAACATAGAACTTAGACGAGAGAACGCCACTTTGTGGCTACAGACGAGAGACGAAAGTAGGCTTGATTCACTTTTCTCTCGTCTCTCGTCTCTCGTCTTTCGTCTATGAAACGCATTACTTTACTCACGAATCCTGACAAGTGCAATTTGAATTGCCCGCTGTGTTTCTTGAACCAGCGGGGTTTTTCTCGTTGTTCGTTGGGTGTGGGCGAAATGAGTTTTGAAACGGCGCGGGCGGCTATTGAAAAGTATGTTGCGGAATGTGATGCTTCAGGGAAGCGTGTGTTGCGCGAAGTGATTCCTTCGACGATGGGGGAACCGCTACTTTATTCACACTTTGATGAATTGCTGGCGTTATGCGAGTCGCTTGAACTTCCGTTGAATCTCACGACGAACGGAACGTTTCCGGGCAAGTGGGGGAGTGACGCTGGGATGGCGGAGTTGCTTCGTGCGTGTAGCGATATCAAGGTGAGCTATCTGGCGTCGGAACAGTTTGATGGCTGGAAGGCAAACGTTGAAAAATTGCTGGATGTGCGACAGAAGTTGATGGCCAGGGGGGCTGTGCAGGGTGGAGATGCCGCGAATTCCATGCTGAATGCGCGGGCCTTGGGTATTGCGACTGTTTCGTTACAGGTGACGTTGCATAAAAAGAATGTGGATAAGGCCGCGGAACTTGTATCGTGGGCCTCGTCGGTTGGAATCAATCGCATCAAGTGGAATCCGGTTGTGCTT
>Ga0265299_10001793_pt1 | contig 23350 bp, 17 predicted proteins | sample AusTroGonzalo_MG_4_FD_193485 | JGI IMG/M metagenome (GOLD analysis project Ga0265299, IMG submission 193485) | Bovine rumen microbial communities from tropical cattle in Woodstock, Queensland, Australia - Gonzalo_02 | ecosystem: Host-associated > Mammals > Digestive system > Stomach > Rumen ... | reverse complement strand
CGCCCAGTTTGTGGACGAGGGAATGGTGGAGATGATGCGCGGCTTCTTCCCGATGCTTAAACGCTGGAGGAAAGTCGGTCCGAATCATCAATAAGGTATTGTATTCTGAGCAGCCCCTCGATAAACGCGAGGTTCGAGATTTGGAGTGTGAAGTCTAAAGCACACTTTTACTCTTCCACGTCACTTTTTGTGCTTTAACCCTATGTAAACACCCCCTCTAAAGCACAATAACAGCCCTCTATGGCAGATTCCGTGCTTTAACCGATGTACGAGCGAGTCAGCCATGATTTGGACAACTACGATAAAACCCCTAAATTTATACCGATAATTTGAATTCCATAGTATGCGCAAATTGCTCATATTGATTATGCTTTTGGCCAGCTCTCCGGTGGATCTCGCCCAGAATGGGGTGAAGGGACGGGTGGTGGAGGCCGATGGTACACCGGTCATGTATGCAGCGGTGATGCTGGACTCAGGAAATAAGACGGTGGCCGGGGTCATGACGGAGAAAGACGGGACCTTCATGATGAAGGGCGATTTCAAGGGAAAATACATAATGAAGGTCAGTTCCATCGGCTATAAGACTCTGAAGCGGGAACTGGAATGCTCCGGAAAAGGGATTATGGATATCGGGAATATTATCCTGGAGCAAGACAACACTATTCTTGACGAAGCTGTTTTGGTGGCCGGCGAGACGCCCAAGAGCGTCAGCGTGGAGAAGACTCGCATCCAGACCGCGAGTAGCGCAGCTGCAGTAACGGGCTCCGTGCTGGAAGTCATCCGCAATGCCTCGTCCGTAAGTGTAGACGGGAGCGGAGGCATCTCCATCCGGGGAAACAGCAACGTACTTATCCTTGTAGACGGCATTCCCACTACGCTCGGGGGGCTGGAGAGCATTCCTGCGGCCAACGTCCAGAGCCTCGAGATTGTCACCAGCCCCGATGTGAAATATGATTCAGAGGGTACGGGCGGCATTGTCAACATCATTTCCAAGAAGCAGTCGGCCAATCTGTTCAATGCCATGGCTGCCTTCAACTATGGTTTCAACGGCTTCCTTAACGGGAATGTGGCCATTAACTACAATAAGGGCCGATGGGGCATACGCTTCAACTATAATGGGAAATACGAGAAGGACCTGATCGAGAGCGAACTGCACCGGCAGATCGTGAGCACGGAAGCCAGAGTGGACCAGTTGATTCATGCCACCAAGCGGACTTCCGGCCAGAATGTAGGGATAAACTTCCAGTTCAAGGCTACTCCCAAGGATATCCTGACGGCCGATTTCAAGGTGGCCCTGCCCAGGATGAACAATTTCCAGGACTTCAACACAGCGCGCCAGACCGACATTACCTTCAACCGAGAGAACTTCGAGGGCACGCTGGGATACCGGCATCTGTTCGACCCCGGCAAGAAGGAATTCAGCATCAACGCTTCCGTATCCAGCATCACTGGCCATCGGCCTTCCTATTATTACGAGGGCGGGAAGATGGTCCAGAAGTCCCAGTCCGGCGGTCATCCTTTCATTGCCACCCTGCAAGCCGATTACCTGACAATGTTGGGCAAGGGTAAGTTTGAGATGGGCGCAAAGATGACTTACCGGCAGAACAACATCGACCATAAGATGTTCGAATGGGACGATGCTACGCAGGATTGGGTGCTGTCCATTCCGCTCAGCAATGACCTGACGCACCGGGAGTACATTCCCGCCGCCTATGCGATGTATTCCGGCAAGTTCACGGAGAAACTCAGTTTCAAGGCTGGTGTCCGTTTCGAATACAGTTACGTCACGCTTCACAGCATTAAGGAAGCGCTGGACGACCACAGCGACTGCTGGTTCCTGTCACCGAGCCTTTCGCTGAACTGGCGCGTCGCCCCGCTCTGGTCGTTGAGCGCAGCGCTTACCCGGCGTATTTCCCGGCCCACCTATCCGCAGTTGAACCCTTACATCAACCTGATTGACAAACAAACCTACGAGACCGGCAACATGCAGTTGCAGCCAGAGAAGGCCAACAAACTGGACCTGGGTTATTCTTTCACAGGACAATCCCTGACGGTGAGCGGGAACGCCTACGTGACCTATACGCAGAACTACATCAACCAGGTGGCCTATCTGGATGCCAATATCCTGGTGACCACATATGTTAATGCCGATTCCGATGTCAAGACGGGGCTGGACCACAACATCCGCTATCAGCCTGTACGCTGGCTCACGGTGGATCTGGCCTCCAATACATTCTACAGCGCTTCCCACGGATCTTTCAGAGGTGCCGTCATCCGGAACCAGGGATGGACAAACAACAGCAACATCGGCCTCACCTTCCGGCCCATCAATGGCATGGAGATCCAAGCACAATACTTCTTGACAACGCCGCAGTATTTCCCGCAATTCACCACCCGGACCATCCACTATGGCAATGTGGGTGTGAAGCAGTCCTTCCTGAAGAACACCCTCACCGTGTCAGCCCTGCTGACGGATGTGTTTAATACCCGCCGTTGGGATGTGCATTCCGACAATCCGGTGTTCACCCTGCTCAACAACAGCAAGAACCGCAGCCGCATGTTCTGGCTGGGCATCATCTGGAACTTCCACTCCTTCAAGCCAGCCAAGGGTGCTCAGAAGAACCAGGAGGAAGACCGAAGCATCATCCGGCTGGGAGATTAAGCAATGGACCGGCGCCGCAAATCGGCCACTCATGCATTCTGGTGGCGCTGGTCAGGGTACTTTCAGCGGACCTGCGCCATTCCAGTTGCTCACCTGCGCCAAGTGGCCCACAGGCCCTGATCGGAGATCCCGGATCAAGTCCGGGATGAGGATCGAGTCCGGGATGAGGATCAGGTCCGGGAATGAGGATTTTTTCAGGATAATTGCTATCTTTGCAATTATACCACAATCGATTATGTTCAAAAGTTACATCCTTTCCATCTTGGGCATGCTGCTGGGAGTAGGTGCCGTGGCCTTCATTTATATCTACAGGGATAAGTTGGAGCCGGAGAATACCAAATACAACTGCGCATTCAATTCGGCCACCCTTGAGAGCAAGATTATCGGCCTTAAACTGGACGATGTGTCGGAGAAGTATCTGGCGCCTGCATCCGTGAAGACCGTCAAGAAAAAGGGCGGAAAGAAAGACATAGTGGCCCATTACGAGGATGTAAAGATATTCACCCGCGGGGAAAAGACCGTTGTGCGGGAAATGGACGTGACGTATCAAGACAGCATCGCCACCACTATTACCCTGGGAGAGCCCCACGCAACCAAGGATGCCAGCATTGCCAACTTCTCTCCCCTGGCCTTCACCCTGATCGATGCGGAAATCTTCACCAGAACCAAGGAGACCGTTAATACAGCAAAGGCCCAGAAGTGGCAGGCAGTCCTTTTGATTCTCTGGCTCATCGTCATGGCCAATCTCCCCTTCTTCCTCACCTGGCCTCTGGCAACCTGGGCGGCCAAGAAACTTGACACCCCCTGGGGCGCGCTGCTGATGATTCCGCTGTGGCTGGTCCTGTACTGGATTTATATCGGCATTGCCTCTTACGCCATCGGGACGGCCATGCTGTTCGTGGTTCTGGGCATCATCTGGTTACTGATTGCCATGAGAGCCTTCAGCAAGGCCACGCACCCGGTTCCGGAACCCACCTTTAGTCCTACCTACCAATCCGGCCGCAGCACTACCGCCAGCAGAAATACCACCAACCCCACCAGAAGGCAGCAGGATTACTACAGTCACATCCAAAATCTGGCAATGATATCGGCCGCTGCTTCCTTCGCAAAGAATGAATCGGAGACAAGGTACAAATTCATCGTCGATATAGCCATGCGGGAAGGACTCGAACTGGAGCGGTTCAAACAGGTCATCAACAGTCCCACCATCAATGCCTATCAGCCCTCGAATCCGGCCCTCAGGCAGGAATTCATCGACAATATTGCCAAAATCCTCCTTTGTGACGACACCTTCAGCACCATACAATTGGGCATAGCCAAGACGCTTACCAAGGGCCTGGGGGTCTCCGATGACGATTTCCACAACCTCGTCAAAAGGATAGCATCCAACGTTTATCACCGGGAGTTGAGCAGTTACAACATTCTGCAAGTGGAGATAAAGGAGGATTGACGCGGGGGCTTGTCTAATCGGGGAAGAATGGGTATATTTGTAGTCCTAACCACACAGACATGAATAAACTCATTGAACTCAACCCCAACGAAGTGGTGTCGTTCCTGGAGAAAATGCCCCAGGACTTCACCCGCGAAGACATGCTGCACTTCATCTGCGAGAAAAACATCCGCATGATCGACTTCATGTATCCCGCAGAGGACGGCCGCGTAAAAACACTCAACTTCACCATAAACAGCCTGGCCTATGCCGAAACCATCCTCACGGAAGGTGAACGCGTAGACGGTTCCAGCCTCTTCCCTTCCTTCATCGAGGCCGGCAACAGCGACCTTTACGTCATCCCCCGCTACAGGACCGCCTTTGTGGATCCGTTCAACCAGATTCCCACCCTGTGCTTCCTCTGCGGCTTCTTCGACAAGAACGGCGAGCCCTTCGACTGCGCCCCGCACGCCACGCTCATGCGCGCAGAAGCAGCCTTCGAAAAATCCACCGGCATGCAGTTCGAGGCCATGGGAGAACTGGAATACTATGTAATTTGTGACGAAGACAAACTGTTCCCCGCCACGGACCAGAAGGGCTATCACGAGAGCGAGCCTTTCGCCAAACTGAACGATTTCCGCCGCGAATGCATGGACCACGTGGCCAAAACCGGCGGCCAGATCAAATACGGCCACAGCGAGGTGGGCAACTTCACCCTGGACGGCAAAGTGTACGAGCAGAACGAGATAGAGTTCCTCCCCTGCCCGCTGGAAACCGCTGCAGACCAGCTTCTGCTGGCCAAATGGGTAATCCGCAACCTGGCCTACCGCTACGGGCTCGATGTCAGTTTCGCCCCTAAGATCACCACCGGCAAGGCCGGCTCCGGCATGCACATCCACATGCGCCTGATGAAGGATGGCAAGAACGCCACCCTGGGCAAAGACGGCAAACTCTCGGAAGAGGCACGCGCCGCCATCGCCGGCCTGATGACATTGGCACCCTCCATCACCGCCTTCGGCAACAAGAATCCCACCTCCTACTTCCGTCTGGTCCCGCACCAGGAGGCCCCGACCAATGTTTGCTGGGGAGACTGCAACCGCAGCGCCCTGGTCCGCGTCCCGCTGGGCTGGAGCGCCGGAACGGACATGTGCTCCAAGGCCAATCCTAACGAAAAGGCCGCCGCGATGGACACCACCGCCAAGCAAACCTTCGAGATGCGCAGCCCGGATTGCAGTGCCGATATTTACCAGCTCATGGCCGGTTTGTGCGTAGCCACCCGCATCGGTCTGGAGATGCCGCGCGAAAAAGCGCTCAAGATTGCGGCCGATACCTACGTGGACATGGACATCCACAAGAGCGAGAATGCAGCCCGTCTGGCCACCCTTGAGCAGCTGCCTACCTGCTGTACGGAAAGTGCAAACTGCCTGGAGAAGGTCCGTGCCACCTACGAGGCCGCCGATGTCTTCCGCCCGCGCATGATCGATGGCATCCTGAAGGCCCTACGGGCCCATAATGACACCCAACTGCACCGGGAAGCCCGGAATGACACCAAACTTATGAGAAGACTCGTGGAACAGTACTTCTACTGCGGTTAGGACTTTTACGGACTAAAATACCCCTAAAAATTCACCGGCCCCTCGCACTCGCTGCGAAGGGCCGGTTACTTAACCTAAACTTAAACTATGAAAAACTTCGGTACAAAAGTAAGAATAAGAAATGATTATCACAACTTTTTGTGCCTTATTTTTGCAAATTTTAGCAAAAGAAGTTTTTCACCGTACTTTTCGAATAGGATTTTTGCTTTCAAATCCGGAACTTTCCCGCTGATTTCAAGGACTTTTCCTGCCCCAAAACGGTTATGTTCAATCTGGTCTCCCACCTTGAAGGAAGACATGGGTTCCGGGACGAAATCCGGGTCGATGAGCGGCGGGCGCTCCGGCTCCGGTAGGCGGGAGGGACTGGATGCGACGGGACGAGATGCCCGATCGGGGCCGGGCATGACGCTATTCGCCGGCTTGACCGGCCATCTGTTGCGGCCGGCACCGGCAGACCAGCGGAAACCGCCTTCCGAACTGCCACCGCCGCCAAAGCGGGGACGATCCTCCTCCATCGACGAGCCAGCCACCATCTCCTCCTTACGGAGCGGATTGTCCACATACTGTGGTGCCAACTCCTTGAGGAAGCGGCTGGGCGCATTGGATTCATGCTTTCCATTGCGCATACGCGTTTGGGCAAAGGAAACAGATACCGCCTGTTTAGCCCGCGTGAGGGCCACATAGAACAGGCGGCGCTCCTCCTCCAACTCCAACGGAGTAACCATCCAGCCACCGGACGGGAACAGATTCTCCTCCATGCCGGCGACAAAGACATACGGGAACTCCAGACCTTTGGCGGTGTGCACCGTCATAAGAGCCACCTTATTGTTGGTTTCGTCCTCTGCCACGTCCGCATTGGAAAGGAGCGATACATTCTCCAGATAATCGGCCAGGGTCACGCGAGGCAGTTCCGAATCCGGCACCAGGGAGGCATCTTGAACGACGCCATCTTCTACCAGCGAGTTCCGGTAATCGCCATGCTGGTCCTCTACATAACCCTTGACGCTGTTGAGCAGTTCCTCCACGTTGGAGAAGCGGGACTGCCCTTCCACGGAAGTATCGGCCTTGAAAAACAGGTAGATGCCGCTTTCCGAAGCCAGGGACATGGCTACGTCATAGGCGTCCCCCTGCGCAGCCTCCGCCGCGGCTTTGGCCATCATCGTGCAGAACGCCTGGATTTTACTGACAGCGGCGCCCTTGAGTCCGAAGGTCTCCAGATTGGGCAGCGAAGCCGCCTGGAAAAGCGATGTCCTGGCAGATTGCGCAGCCGTCATAAGAGCGTTCATCGACGTATCTCCGATGCCCCTTGTAGGTTTATTGACGATGCGCTTAAATGATTCATCGTCATTGAAATTCACCGCCAACTTAAAGTAAGCCATTAGGTCCTTGACCTCCGCCCGCTCAAAGAAGGAATTGCCCGAATAAATCATGTACGGGATGTTGCGGCGGCGGAGCTGTTCCTCCAGCGCGCGGGACTGCGAGTTGGTACGGTAAAGGATGGCGAAGTCCGAATATTCCGCATGTTCCATCCGCATGCGGGTGAGGATGGACGAGGCAATCTGCATGGCCTCCTCCTGCTCCGTGAACGAGCGCACCAGGTGGATGGGCTCCCCTTTTTCGCCCATGGAGACGCACTCCTTGGGGATGCGGCCCTCGTTGTGGGCGATGAGGGAATTGGCGGCGTTCACGATGGTTTGGGTGGAACGGTAATTCCGCTCCAGGCGGAACACCTTGGCCCCCGGAAAGTCCTCCTGGAATTTGAGGATGTTCCGGATTTGGGCCCCGCGGAACCCGTAGATGGATTGGGAATCGTCCCCTACCACGCAAATGTTTTTGTGACCGGCGGCCAGCTTTTTGAGGATATAGTACTGGGCCAGGTTGGTATCCTGGTACTCGTCCACCAGAATGTGGCTGAAGCGGTTGGCAATGACATCCAGGGCCTCCGGACTGCGCTTGAACAGGATGTTCAGGTACAGGAGGATATCGTCAAAGTCCATGACGCCGGACTGGCGGCACAGCTCGCAGTAGCGGGCATATATGCGGTATATTTCCGGCTTTTTATGTCGATTGTCATCCTCCCGGAAACCGCCCTCTCCGTTCATGTAGGGCGTGGGCGTGACAAGGTCGTTCTTGGCCTTGGAGATGCGCGAAAGCACCTCCTTGGGCTTGTAAATCTTATCGTCCAGTTCCAGCTGCTTGACGCAGGTTTTGACGGCGCTCACGGAATCCGTGGTGTCGTAGATGGTGAAAGTGGGCGGAAAGCCGATAAGGGAAGCGTACTCACGCAGGAAGCGGATGAAGATGGAGTGGAAGGTGCCCATCCAGATTCTCCGCGCCTGCCTTTCCCCTACCATCAGGGCGATACGTTCCTTCATCTCCCCCGCCGCCTTTTTGGTAAAAGTGAGCGCGAGAATCCGCTCGGCAGGAATCCCGTTTTCTATCAAATATGCTATTCTGGAAGTCAATACGCGGGTTTTCCCCGACCCTGCTCCCGCCACAATCAACATCGGCCCGTCAATACACTCAACGGCCTTCTTCTGCTCCGGATTCAAATCCTTCAATACTTCGCTCATATCGGCCCTATTTTATAGGGCGAAATTACTAATTTTTTTGTAACTTCGCACAGTATTTAATGCAAATACACAAAACTGTATCAATAATGTCAAACAATCTCGCTTTGAAAAAGGGTCTGGACGTTCCCATCAAGGGAGCCGCCAAGCCCGAGGTCATCAAAACCGTGAGCCCGGACATTGTTGCCGTTAAACCTACCGATTTCCACGGCCTGGTTCCCAGGCTGCTGGTCAAGGAAGGCGACGCGGTAAAGGCCGGCTCCCCCGTGATGGCTGACAAACAGCGCCCGGAGATCCTCCTCACCTCGCCCGTCAGTGGCACCGTGCAGCAGATCGTCCGCGGCGAGAAGAGAAAATTGCTGGCAGTTCTGGTAAAGGCAGACGCTAAACAGGACTATGTGGACTTCGGTGCCAAAGCTCCGGCTTCGGCTGCAGAGACCAAGGAACTCCTCCTTAAGAGCGGCCTGTGGGTTTCCCTCATCCAGCGCCCCTACGGCGTAATGGCAAGCCCGGAACTCACCCCCAAGGCAATTTTCGTATCCTCCTTCAGCACGGCTCCGCTTGCCGCAGACAGCGAATTCGTTCTGGCCAATGCCCTCAAAGACATCCAGGCCGGTATCGACGCGCTTGCCAAGCTCGCACCCGTGCATGTATCCGTGCGCAAGGGTTCCTGCTTCGCCCAGGTGAAGAACGCCACCCTGCACGAAGTCTCCGGTCCCCATCCGGCCGGCAACGTCGGTGTCCAGATCAGCCACATCGCCCCCATCCAGAAGGGTGAGACCGTGTGGACCATCTCCCTGCTGCTGCTTGCCGCCCTGGGTCATGTTGTGAACACCGGCAAGCTGGAACTCACCCGTAAAGTGGCCGTCACCGGTCCCAAGGCGGAGAAGACCGGCTATGTGGAGTGCCTCCCCGGCACGCCCGTCAAGGCCATCACCTCCGTTGCAGAAGGTGTGCGCGTTGTGGGCGGCGACGCCCTCAGTGGCGAATGCCTGGGCGCAGAAGGTTATCTCGGCCTTTTCGACAACCAGCTCACCCTCCTGAAAGAAGGTGTGGAACGCGAATGGTTCGGCTGGGCCAAGGTATTCCGTCCTTCCGTATTCAGCTCCTCCTGGTGCTACTTCTCCTGGCTCACGCCCAAAAAGAAGTACAACATGGACACCAACCTGCACGGCGGCCCCCGCGCCTTCGTAGAAACCAAATGCTTCGAGGATGTCACCCCTATGGACATCTTCCCCATCTACCTCATCAAGGCCTGCCTGGCCGGCGACATCGAGAAGATGGAAAAATTCGGCATCTATGAAGTGCTTCCGGAAGACCTCGCCCTGTGCGACTTTGTAGACCCTTCCAAGAACGAGATCCAGGCCATTATCCAAAAGGGTATCGACCTCATGATCAAAGAAATGGCATAAGACTATGGCAGAAGAGAAAAAACCCTGGTGGCATTCCACCTATGACGCTTTTGATACCTTCCTGCGTGTTCCGGGTACGGTAACCCGCAAGGGCGCCCACGTGCGCGACGGTATCGACCTCAAGCGTGTGATGATCATGGTTGTGGTCGCACTGGTTCCCGCTGCCTTGTTCGGCATGTACAATGTGGGTCTCCAGACTTCCACCGTTTACGGACTGGAGTGGGGCTTCTGGCAGATGTTCTTCTATGGACTGCTCCGGATGCTTCCCCTGTTCGTGGTTTCCTATGCAGTGGGTCTTGCCATTGAGTTCGCAAGTGCCCAGATTCGTGACGAAGAAGTGAACGAGGGCTACCTCGTCACCGGCTTCCTCATTCCCCTGATTGTTCCCGTGGACGTTCCCCTGTGGATGCTTGCCCTGGCCGTTGCTTTCTCCGTCCTCTTCGTAAAAGAAGTGTTCGGCGGCACCGGCATGAACATCTGGAATCCGGCCCTGGTGGCGCGCGCCTTCCTGTTCTTCTCCTATCCTTCCAGCATGTCCGGCTCCAGCGTGTGGGTCTCCAAGACCTGGGTGCCCGCCCTCAAGGACGTAGATGCCATCAGCGCAGCTACTCCGCTGGCTATCGCCCATGACGGCGCCTTCGACGCCGCCACCGGTGCCGTAGGACAGTATTCCTTCATGGACATGGTCTGGGGCTTCATCCCCGGTTCCACCGGTGAAACCAGCGTAATCGCCATCCTGCTGGGTGGTATCCTCCTGGTTTGGAGCGGTGTCGCTTCCTGGAAGATCATGGTCAGCTCCGTGGCCGGCGGCCTCCTGGTAGGTTGGCTGGGCCAGTTGGCCGGTGCCACCGCCGTTCCCTGCTACTACCAGTTGGTGATGGGCGGCTTCCTGTTCGGCTCCATCTTCATGGCCACCGACCCTGTCACCGCCGCCCAGACCGAAACCGGCAAGTGGATCTACGGCTTCCTCGTAGGTGCCCTGGCCGTGGTTGTCCGTCTGTGGAACCCCGGTTACATGGAAGGCATGATGCTCGCCATCCTGCTCATGAACACCTTTGCTCCGCTCATCGACCACTGCGTGGTGTCCGTGCACACCAGCCGCAGGGCCAAGAAAGCTGTAAACGCCTAAAGGACTTGCGCTATGAATACAAATAATAATGTATATACCGTCATCTACACCACCATTATCGTGGTGCTGGTAGCAGCGCTCCTTGCGTTTGTTTCCCAGAGCCTCAAGGCCAAGCAGGAGGCAAACGAGAAGGCCGATACCATCTCCCAGATGCTCACCGCCGCCGGTTACGCCACCAAGGCCGACCTGGAGAAGCTGGGCAACACGGCCGTCCTGGCCAAGTACGACGAGGAGATTGACGAAGCTTTCGTAATCGACCTGAACGGCAAGAAGCTCCGCGAACTGGAAGGCAACGATGTCTTCAGTCCCAAGCAGCTCAAGCGCGAGAATTACAACATCAAGGGCGGCCCCAACAAGACCGCTGAACCGGAAATTCCCGTGTTCATCTTCAAGAACGGCCGCACCGTGGTTCCCATCTATGGCGCCGGCCTGTGGGGTCCCATCTGGGGCTATATCTCCTTCAATACGGACCATGAGACCATCGGCGGTGCCTACTTCGACCACGAGTCCGAGACCGCCGGCCTGGGTGCCAAAATCAAGGACGATCCCGAATTCCAGGCCGAGTTCATTGGCGAAAAGGCTCATTTTGCCGATGCCAACGTCATCGAGATCGTGAAGGGCGGTGCTCCCAAGGATGCACAGGGCAAGTCCCTGGTCGACAACAAGATCGACGCTATCACCGGTGCCACCATGACCTCCAACGGTCTGGACGCCGCCATCGACACCTGGCTCGCCGCTTATGCGAAGTATTTCCTGGGATTAACTAAATGTGAATGTGAGGAGGACTAAGCCATGGATGCAAAACTGAAAGAAACCATTCTGAACCCCATTTTCAAGGGGAACCCCATTACCGTCCTGGTGCTGGGCATTTGCTCCTCCCTGGCGGTTACCGTAACGCTGAAAGGCGCTCTGGTCATGACCCTCTCCGTGATCGTGGTCTGCGGCATCTCCAGCCTCATCCTGTCGCTGCTGCGCAATACCATTCCCGGCCGCGTACGTATTATCGTACAGCTGGTGGTGGTGGCCATGATGGTGATCCTGGTGGACCAGGTGCTCAAATCCTTTGAAGCCACTTACGCCATCGACAAGCAACTGTCCGTCTATATCGGCCTTATCATTACCAACTGTATCGTGATGGGCCGTATTGAGGCGTTCGCCCTGGGCAACAAGCCCTGGCCTTCCTTCCTGGACGGTGTTGCCAACGGTGCCGGTTACGGCCTTATCCTCCTTATCGTGGCCTTCTTCCGCGAGCTCCTGGGCAGCGGAACCCTCTTCGGCTTCGATGTCCTGAACCGCTTCGGTTATGTTCCCAACAACCTGGTCATCCTGCCGCCCTTCGCCCTCATCCTCCTGGGATGCATCGTGTGGGTGCAGCGCGGAATCCAGAAAGACCTGCAGGAAAAATAAAGTACATGCCCTATGGAATATCTTAGCTTATTCGTAAAGTCCATCTTTGTGGACAACATGATTTTCGCTTACTTCCTGGGAATGTGCTCGTTCCTGGCGGTATCGAAAAACGTGAAGACCGCTGCCGGCCTGGGCCTCGCAGTTATCTTCGTGCTCCTGGTTACGCTTCCTATCAACTATCTCCTGAACACCTATGTGCTGGCACCCGACGCCCTCATCGAAGGGGTGGACCTGAGCTTCCTCAGCTTCATCATCTTCATCGCCGTCATCGCCGCCATCGTGCAGATCGTGGAAATGGTGGTAGAGAAGTTCTCTCCCGAACTCTACTCCGCGCTGGGTATCTTCCTGCCGCTGATTGCCGTGAACTGCGCCATCCTGGGCGGTTCCCTGTTCATGCAGCAGAAAGACTTCCTGAACATTGGCGAGGCTGTGGTTTACTCCCTGGGTTCCGGCCTTGGCTGGTTCCTGGCCATCGTATCCCTGGCCGCCATCCGCGAGAAGATGACCTACTCCAACGTTCCGGCCGCCCTTAAGGGCCTGGGTATCACCTTTATCACCGTGGGTCTGATGGGTATCGCCTTCATGACCTTCATGGGCATTGCACTGTAGGAGGAAAGCATTATGGGTAATACAATTATCTACTCCATCATCGTCATTACAGTAGTGACCCTGATTCTGGTGGCCCTCCTCCTGTGGATCAAGACCGCCCTCACCCCCTCCGGTACCGTTAAGATCAACATCAACAACGGCACTAAGGAGCTGGATGTGACTCCCGGCGGCGACGTGATGCACACCCTGGCGGACCACGGCATCTTCCTCCCTTCTGCCTGCGGCGGTAAGGCCAACTGCGGCCAGTGCAAACTGCAGGTACTGGAAGGCGGCGGCACCATCCTTCCCACGGAAACGGGCTTCTTCTCCCGCAAACAGATCAAGGAAGGCTGGCGTCTGGGCTGCCAGGTGAAGGTTAAGGACAACATCCAGATCGCCGTTCCGGAAAGCGCCCTGAGCGTGAAAAAGCTGGAATGCGAGGTTATCTCCAACGAGAACGTCGCTACCTTCATCAAGGAATTCACCGTCAAGCTCCCGGAAGGCGAGCATATCGACTTCAAGTCCGGTGAATACATCCAAATCGACATTCCCGAATATGAGGCCGACTTTGCCGATATGGGCGTGGCCGATATCTATAAGGGCGACTGGGAGAAGTACGGTATCACTTCCCTGAAGTTCAAGAACACCGTGCCCACCATCCGCGCTTACTCGATGGCCTCGTATCCCGCCGAGAAGGACCTCATCAAGCTGAACGTGCGTATCGCAACCCCTCCGTTCGACCGCACCCAGCCCAAGGGCGTGTTCAAGTTCGTGCCCGGTGTTCCTCCGGGAATCGCCTCCACCTACGTGTTCTCCCGCAAGCCGGGCGACAAGGTGATGATTTCCGGTCCTTACGGTGAGTTCCTGCTCCCGAAGGACGATCCGGACAGCCAGGAATACGTATTCGTAGGCGGCGGCGCCGGTATGGCACCCCTCCGCAGCCACATCATGCACCTGTTCAAGACCCTCAAGACCAAGAAGGAAGTGCACTTCTTCTACGGCGCCCGCGCCCTGGTGGAAGCCTTCTATCTGGAGGATTTCGCCGAAATCGAGAAAGATTTCCCGAACTTCCACTTCCATCTGGCCCTGGACCGTCCGGACCCGGCAGCAGATGCAGCAGGCGTGAAGTACACCGCCGGTTTCGTGCACAACGTGATGAACGAGACCTACCTGAAGGACCACGAAGCCCCCGAGGATATCAAGTACTTCATGTGCGGCCCGCCCATGATGACCAAGTGCGTATGCGACCTCCTGGACAGCCTTGGCGTTGCCCCTGAGAGCATCCTCTTCGATAACTTCGGCGGTTAACCGGCCGTTAAAAATCGGTAGAAAAAGTTTTTTTTCAACCGATTTGCATACAGAAAAAGTGTTGTTTCACGAAAAAACATGTGAAACAACACTTTCTTTTTTACGATGCTTGGAAGTATGGTCTGGCCTGCTGTAGCTTTGCCGGTGACATAAAACAACGTCATCATGACACGAAGCGAAAAAACAGGCCGGATTCTTAATCGACACTACTTTTCTTTCCTGCGCCCTTCCGCGTGCTGCACCTCTGCGGCGATGCTGGCTGCCTTCCTGCAGCTGCCGGCCTTTTTTTCTTCGTGTACCCCGCAAGCCCATACGCCTGACAAGGCACCCGTATATACTACCTTACAATGGACCAAAACGCCGGCTCCCGAGGCCGTGGACCTTTTCTTCTTTGAAACCCAGGGAAGTCAACTCCTGGATGCGTATCAGCAGGTTGTGCAGTTGGACGGAGAGACACCCGTGTACGGGATGTGCGCCCTGGGGGCCAAACGCCTGGTAGCGCTCTCGGGAGCGGCCGGGGAGACCGCCCGCTGGGCCGATATCCGCACCTACGGGAACCTGCAGAAGCACGTTTTCTCGCTGGCGGAGGAATCGGCCCGGACTCCCCTTCTCTTTGGAGAGGTGGAACTGGAATCGGGGGCCTCCCGGCGCTGCGTCCTGGATTTGAACCCGCTGCTTACCGCCATCCGGCTACGCTCCGTCTCCTGCGACTTCCTGGGACGGCCGTATTTTGGCAAAACCTTCTATCTTACTGATATCTTTCTTACATACGCCGGTTCGGAATACCGGCCGTTGGAAGGAGGAGACGGAGAGCCGGTGTCGTGGGTGAATCCGGGCTATCTGGACACATTGGCCTTGAGGGCATTCAAAGAGCCCTCCATGCTGTGGCAGAAGGGCCCTGGAGAGGTGAGTTGGAATCCTGTGTACACCCGGCAGACCTTTTACTGTTATCCCGGCAGCCGGACGCGCCTGGTGCTGGAGGCCCGCTACGACACCCTCACCTGCTACTACCCCATTCCCCTGCCTCAACTGGTGGCCAACACCTGCCTGGAGATGGATGTCACCCTTACGCGGCTGGGGGCTTCGGACCCGGATTTCCCTACGGTCAGCGGAGCCGTTTCCCTTCACACCCAACGGATTCCCTGGGAAATGCGGGACCCGGCCATCGTCACTTATTGAGCCATGAAGAAATACCTTTTATATCTATTCTCTGTATTGTTAGTTCCGGTCGGATGCACGCGCACGGAGACGCCCACGATCTCTGTCTGCTTTTCCTTGTTACCTTCGGGAGGTCCCCGCACGCGTGCAAACGATCCGGACGAAGACCGGATTGCGGACTACAACCTGTTCATTTTCAATGCCTACGGGCTACTGGAAGAAAAGGCGTACGTTTCCTCCCGGCAAATGGAGACGGAGAATGGCGTAATCACCCATCATACGCGGCTCATGCAAAATGTGCCCTATACCATTCTGGCGGCGGCCAATCTGGGATACGAACTCCCCTGTCGCACCCTGGCGGAAGCCAAGGCCTACCGCTACTTCATGGCCTATCCGGACGAGTTCACGCCAGGCGTTCCCATGGCTACGGTACTGGACAACGTCCGGGTGGGCGCAGACGGGCAGTTCCCCCTTCCCCTGAAACGGCTGATGGCCCGCGTGGACCTGCAGATCGACCGGACAGCCCTGGACCAGGATGTCCATTTTACCGTTCGCAGCGTGCAAATTGGCGGCTGCCCTTCTTCCGTCCAACTGTTCAACGTAAGCAGCAAAGCGGAATCCCGGGAACACATCTTTCGGGAAGGTTTTGTGAAAAGCTGGCGGGAAGTGGATGCGCTGAACAAAGACACCAGCTTGGGTATCAGCGGCATCTGTCGCTTTTACCTCCTGGAAAACTGCCAGGGAGACCTGCTGGAAAATGTCACCACCGACCAAGGGAAGGTATTCGACAATACTCTTTACCAGGAAGTCTGCTCCTACATAGAAATCAAGGCCGATTACCGTTCCCCCCTCTGGAACAGCCGGAGCGACAGTTTCCTCATCTACCGCTTCTACCTGGGCGAGAACCTGAACAACTTTGACGTGCGGCGGAATGCGTGCTACCAGGTAACCGTGCGGCCGGAAGGCGACGGACTCAAGGAAGACAGCTGGCGGGTCGATAAAAGTGGCCTGGAGCCTGCTGACAAGGCCTTTATCCTGCATCCGGCGGCCTATAACGAGTGTGCCAGCGGCGAGGATTTCCACCTCTGGTGCGAGGTGCGGCCTGCCGGAACGCCCATGACCATCGACCCGCTGGCCTATGACACGGATCCGCGGGTACGGGAAATCTTTGATTATACGTTAGATGCCGATGGTTATGGACTCACCCTGCACACCAAGAAAGGCGGCTCGGCCGTGGTGTATTTCAAAGCCGGTCCTCCCGTGAACCGGGACACGCTGGCGATGGTGGTTGTAGACCCATAAAATGCCTCTCCGGTTTGTTTTTTCCGAAAAAAAGCCGTACTATTGTGCTACTATGCCTATAGTAGCTTTCATCAATAAAGGATTTCCAGAAGGGGGTGTGGCCAGGGTAACCATGGATATCGCCCGCTACTGCAAAGCGCATGCGCCTGAGTTTAAAATAGTTATACTCGGTAAAAGAGTAGGAACCATTCCGGAAGACCTGCAGGATGTCATCATCGGAGCCTACCCTGGGTTAAATACCTATGCCAAAGTGATGGAAGCCCATGCCGACCTGGTGGTGTCCTGTTCCGTCCGATTTGCCGGTGCCATCAAAGCCCGCAAAAGAGGAATCAAGGTCATTCACGCCAACCACGGGGAGGCTTTTCATGAGAAATACGCCATCATCAGCCACCGCATGCGGAACAGAGTGCTGTGGAATCTTTTCTACAAAAGAAAATTTGCCGATGGCACCCTGGCCATGAAGATGGCCCGGGAAAGGGTCATCCGGAACTACCAGGAAAGCGACGCATACGTGACTCTTTGCGAAGGGTACAGGCAGGAAATCCTCTCCATCCTTCCCCCGGAAGACGGTCCGCGCCATATCGTGGCCATCAATAATCCGGAGCATCCCGTAAAGAACCCGCAGCTGAAAAAAGAAAAAGTAATCCTTTTCAGCGGCCGGCTCAGTGACTACGACAAAGCCCCCGACCGGCTCCTGAGAATCTGGGCAAAGGTTCAGGACCAACTTCCGGATTACCGGCTGGAAATTGTGGGCGACGGCCCGGAAAGGCCCAACCTGGAGGCGCAAGCCGCGCAACTGGGCCTCAAGAACATCTATTTTGAAGGCTGGCAAACCGATCTCTCGCCCTGGTATGAAAAGGCCGATATCCTTTGCCTGGTTTCCAGGACAGAAGGCTGGGGCCTGTGCATCTCCGAGGGCCTTGCCCACGGCGTCATCCCCATTGCCTTCAACTGCTCCGCCGGCGTGCATGAACTCGTGGACGGGACCGGATTTCCCATCCCGCCCGCCGACGAAGACTGCTTTGCAGAAACGCTCGTGAAAATTGCCCGCCTTCCGGAAGAGGAAAAGCTGGCATTGAGAAAAAAAGGCATCGCCAAGGCCCAGTCGCTGGACCCGGACATCATTTGCGGTAAATGGATCAGCCTCTTCCGAGAAGTACTTTCAAAATAAGCTGCCGGTGCAGTTTCAGGGCGCAGTCCAGTTGCAGCGGGAAGGTTCTTGCCAAGGCTTTCAGATACGGCCGTTCATCAAAGATGGTGTTGTCTTCCTTAAAAGCCACCCAGGTACTTCTGAGAACAAAATCGGCCTCAAAACCCTTCACGGGGGAATCGTCCCTATCTTTCCAGTATTCATAAAGGTCCAGGAAGTTGCGGGCGCTCTGTCCCCTTCTCACACTGGTTTTCACCCGGGAGGCGGAGTCGGGATTGTCCCTCCTGTACATGTACAGAGGCTCTTTGATCAGGACCAGGCTCTTTGCGCCGGCTAACAGCTGGCCGCTCAAGACCATATCCTCATGCATATTGTACCTGGGATAGAAAATCTCCTGGGAATACAGACTCCGCTTCATGAGTTTGTTGCACATGAAGCCATGCGAATGAAAGCGGAGCATCCGGTCCTGATACAGCAGCGGGTCCCTATAGTCCTTATCCTTGGAAATATGGTAACTGCCGTTCGCCTTCACCTTTTTCACATAATAATGAATGACGTCGGCATCCGTGTCGATAGCCGTCCGGGCCAGTTTCTCAACCGCACAGGGCGCAATCCAATCGTCCGAATCCACGTGCATGATATAATCGCCCGTGGCCTTCTCGATGCCGCTTTTCCGCGCTTGCGGAAGCCCTGCGTTCTGCTTGTTCACGATGATTACCTGCTCCTTTCTGGAGGGGTAATCGTTCAAAACCGCAGCAAGGACCTCCATGCTTCTGTCCGGCGTACCGTCGTTCACAAAGACATACTCGATGTCCTTCCAGCTTTGGGACAGCAGGGAGCGGGCGCACTGCTCGATGTAAGCCTCTACGCCATATATCGGGACAATAATGGAAATGGTCATACGATATCTTTAAAACGGTCGGGAATACGGACGATGAGCTTAAGGCCCAGCATGCCGGGCTTGTTCCAGGCGTAGGGCGGCCGGAAGATGGGCTGTACCACACGGGCCCAACGGGTCCAGCGGTCGAAGTCGCGGGCCTTGAGCTCCGTGACCAGCCGGATGGCGCGGGAACGCTTCTGCATGTGCTTGCCCCAGCCTTGGGCCAGGCGGTCCTTGTCCTGGAAGCGGTCCTGCAGGCGTTTCATGTCGAAGTAGCCAAAGTGGAACAAGTACAAATCCTTGGCGATATGGAAATTACGTCCCTTGATCCGATGGAAGCCGCTTCCCCAGGTAAGGGGTTCCACCAGAATGGAGGGTTTGGTATAACGCGTGCCGATTTGCGCATAATGCCGCTGGTTCAGGAACGGCTTGTCTTCGGTAATGTCCGGCTCTTCACCCAACTTTTGGCCAAAGTCCAATCCCAGGGCCGACAGCGAGCCCTTCACCCGAACGCCGCTCAGGTACTCCCGCAGCGTTTTCCCCAACTTGGGGTCCACTACCACGAACTCGTCCGCATCCACGCCGATAACCAAGTCATAGCCCCCAGCCAGCAGTTCCGCCGCCTTAGCGGAGAGGAATTTGAGCCGGCCTTTCTCGGCCGAAATCACCTGCGTGCCGATCTTTTCCACGGCGCAGGCGTGCGTGCCTTCGCAGAAAGGTGCTACCTGCTGGTCCAGACCATCGTAAAAAATATACAGATGCTCTTTTCCGCCCAGTTCGCGGGAATAGTATTCCACCCACTTGCGCAGGTAGAAATCGTCGTTACGGACCATGGTGATGGCAGCTATTTTTTTCATGCGCGTAAATATTTGGCTGTAAATGTTTTACCGTTGGCTACAAGGTCTTCCGGCGTACCGGTGAATACCACTTTCCCGCCCCTGTCTCCGGCATCCGGGCCCAGGTCGATGACCCAGTCCGCGCTGCGGATCACGTCCAGGTTGTGCTCCACCACAATGACGGTATGGCCCTTGCCGATAAGCACGTCGAAGGCCTTCAGGAGTTTCTCCACATCGTAGAAATGCAGGCCCGTGGTAGGTTCGTCGAAGATGAAGAGGATGCGCTCCCGGCCGCCTTCCGCCAGCGAGAGGAAATAGGCCAGTTTGATGCGCTGGCTCTCTCCGCCGGAAAGGGTGCTGGAGGGCTGTCCCAGTTTGATATAGCCCAGACCGACATCGACCAGCGTTTGCAACTTGGCGACGATGCTCTGAGCGGCGGGCTCCTTTTGGGCGCCGAAGAAGTCGATGGCCTCCTCCACGCTCATGTTCAGGATGTCGTCCACGTTCTTGCCCTGGTATTTCACTTCCAGGATTTCCGGCTTGAAGCGCTTGCCGCCGCAGCTTTCGCACACCATGGTGACATCGGCCATAAATTGCATGCCAATCCTTACGAAACCGTCTCCCTGGCACTCCGGGCAGCGACCGCCATCCTGGTTGAAGGAGAAGTACGACGGCGTGAAACCGTTGATTTTGGCGTATTGCTGCTCGCTCAGGAGCTTGCGGATATCGTCATAGATTTTCAGGTAGGTGACGGCATTGGAACGGCTGCTTTTGCCGATAGGGTTCTGGTCCACGTATTCCACGCGCGTGATGCGATTGAGGTCGCCTGCCAGGCCTTTGAAGGTGCCGGGAAGGTCGCCGGTCTCGTTGATGCGCCGGTGCATGGCCGGGTACAGGATGTCCCCCACCAGCGAACTTTTGCCGCTGCCGGAGACGCCCGTCACCACCGTAAAAGCGTTCAACGGGAACTGCACGTCGATGTCCTTGAGGTTGTTTTGCATGGCCCCCTGCACCGTAATGGAATAGTGCCAAGGGTTCTTCTCCCGCACGTACGGCTTCCTCAAGCCAGCCAAGTACTCCAACGTAAGAGATGGCCGGTCGGAGCCGGCCATGACGGTTCCTGTCTTCTCGTCATGCCCGGCACACTTTTCGTCATGCCCGGCCTGACCGGGCATCTCCTTCCCTATCGTCCCCTGGAACACCACCTCCCCTCCATTCACGCCGGCCTTGGGGCCCAGGTCGATGAGTTGATCGGCGGCTTTGATAATCTCCGGGTCATGCTCCACTACCACCACCGTGTTCCCAATGTCGCGCAAGCGCTTGAGGACGGCAATCAGGCGGTCCGTATCCCGCGGATGCAGGCCGATGGAAGGCTCGTCCAGAATATACATGGAGCCCACCAGGGAGCTCCCCAAGGCCGTTACCAGATTCACTCGCTGGCTCTCGCCGCCAGAGAGCGTATTCATCGTGCGGCTAAGCGTCAGATACCCCAGCCCCACATCCTGTATGCACTGCAACCGGTACTGGATTTCCTCGATAGTCTTCCCCGCAATCGCCCGCTCCGTCTCCGTAAGAGATGGCCGATCGGAGTCGGCCATGACGGTTCTGGCTTGCTCGTCATGCACGGCGCACTTTTCGTCGTGCACGGCGCCCCTCTCGTCATGCCCGGCCTGACCGGGCATCTCCTCATCCCGGGCTTGACCCGGGATCTCCTTGAACCATCGCAGCAGATCCTCCACGGTCATACTCAGCAACTCATGAATCGTCTTCCCGGCCACCTTTACATACAACGCCTCCTTCCGCAACCGGCTGCCGCCACAGGCGTGGCAGGTCGTGCGGCCGGAATAGCGGCTAAGCATGTATTTGTACTGAATCTTATAGCGATTGGATTCCACCCACTCGAAGAACTCATTGATACCCACGATGGTACTCTCATCGCCCATCGTGGAACGTGCATCCCACAGCGTACGCTTTTGCGCGTCCGTGAGCTTGCAATAAGGCTCAAAAATGGGGATATCGTATTTCTCGGCGTTTTTGACCACCTGGTCCTTGAACCAGCCCATCTTTTCTCCCCGCCAGCAGGCGATGGCGCCGTCGTAAATGCTCTTGGTCTTGTCAGGGACCACCAGGTCCTCGCTCACGCCCACAATCTTGCCCAAACCACCGCACACGGGACATGCCCCCAGCGGCGAGTTAAAACTGAACAAGTACTCATCCGGCCTCCGGAACGTAATCCCGTCCCGCTCAAACCTGGAACAGAATCGCCGCAGAGATGGCCGATCGGAGTCGGCCATGACGCCTTCTGCTTGCTCGTCATGCCCGGCTTGACCGGGCATCTCCCATAGCGCCATGTCCCCATTCCCCTTATCGAAGGCGGTTTGAATGGAAGCATGCAGGCGCGTGCGGAGGTCATCGTCCAGCTCCCCTCTTACCTTGACGCGGTCCACCAGGAGCCACAGGCCTTCCGAGTAGCGGCCGTCCAGCTTCATCACGTCCTCGATGGCGTACAGGGTATTATCGACAGGAGAAAACAAGCGTCCGAAACCTTCTTCCTTGAGCTCGAGCATGAGTTCCACCTTGTCCGGGCGGTTGTCCCAATGGATATCGGACAGGATGTACCAGGCACCCTCCGTTAGGGCCTCCAGCACGTCTTTTACGCCGTGCGCCTTCACCTCTTCCCCGCTTATGGGCGAGTAAGTCCTGCCGATGCGCGCGAACAGGATGCGCAGGTAGTCGTAGATTTCCGTGGTGGTGGCAACCGTGGAGCGCGGGTTGCGGATATTCACCTTTTGTTCGATGGCGATGGCCGGCGGGATGCCTTCGATGGCATCGACATCCGGTTTTACCATTCGACCTAAGAACTGCCGGGCGTAGGAGGAAAGGCTTTCTGCGAAGCGGCGCTGGCCCTCCGCGAAGAGGGTGTCGAAGGCCAGGGAACTTTTTCCGCTGCCGCTAACGCCGGTAATCACAACCAGCCGGTTACGGGGAATCTCCACCGTAATATTTTTCAGGTTGTTGACCCGGGCGTTTTTAATGATGATGTTTCCTTCTACCGGCATATCGGTACAAAGGTACTAAATTTTCTCCAGATTCTGCGGAGGAATATAGGTGGTGGCCACGGCGATAATGCCCTCTATCACCACCAGCAGGCGACGGTCCCGGCGGATGCGCTTGATGTAGCCCTCAGCACCCTTGAGCGGGCCTTCTTTCACCCGGACGCGGTCACCGGTGGCGTAGCGGGAGATGTCGTCATCGGCAAAAAATTCCAAGCCCTTGGAGCCCTCGTCCACCACCAGCTGGAAGGCGGCCATTTCCTTGTCCTTGACCACGGCGTACTCTTTTTCCGGGGTCTTGTAAATGTACCCGCGTACGTTGTCGTTGGCATCGCGCTCCTTCAGGTACGCCTCCACCTCCTGCAGCTGCTCTTCCGTACAATGAACAAAGAGGAGCGAGTTGACCAGCGGTTTACGCAGAAAAATCTGGGGCCCCACCACAATATAACGGGGATCCCGCTGCTCCGGCGCCTTTGCCAGCCTTTTCCGCGCCAGCAAATGGGCCACGCCTTTCAGCAGTACTTTTTGAATGGGAATATACGTGTCGATGCCCTTGCCATCCAGATAGGTCTCTACGTCGAAGAGCTTGTTGAAGAAAATCTTCAACGCGTACCATTTCATCTGGGGAACTTCTTCCATGTGGCCAAGTCTTAGGGAATGCAAAGATACCACTTTTTTTCAGTTGGCAAGTTGTCGAATAAAATTATTCTAAAAATTTTAGTAAACCCCTTGCAAATCCAAAAATTGTTTGTACCTTTGCAATCCCGAAAGGGAAGTTCACTGAAAACTTGGTGCGGTAGTTCAGTCGGTTTAGAATACCGGCCTGTCACGCCGGGGGTCGCGAGTTCGAGCCTCGTCCGCACCGCTCACG
>Ga0265299_10001792_pt1 | contig 23365 bp, 14 predicted proteins | sample AusTroGonzalo_MG_4_FD_193485 | JGI IMG/M metagenome (GOLD analysis project Ga0265299, IMG submission 193485) | Bovine rumen microbial communities from tropical cattle in Woodstock, Queensland, Australia - Gonzalo_02 | ecosystem: Host-associated > Mammals > Digestive system > Stomach > Rumen ... | reverse complement strand
ACAGCCAGAAGCAGCTGATGAGCCGCGCAGAGGAGCTGTGCAAGTACATTCCCGACCATGAGCTGCTTGAAAAGTCCAAGGACTTTATGACGGCCGATTTCTACGGTGTGCTGGACACCATGTTCTACCGTCTGCCGGCTCATGAGGCTATGGATCATGAGTGGCTTTACTACTTTGTGACAGGCAATGGCGGCACTATTGCCGATTATACTGTCACAGGGGTACAGAAGACCGATAAAACCCACGCCGTTGCAACCATCAGCGTGCGCCAGAAATGGGAGGACGGCTCATTTGATGAGACTACAGACATTGAGGAGCACCAGCTCTACATGGAGAAAGTGAGTGGCCAATGGCTGATGTCTGACTTTGACGAGCACAAGCAGGACTGCATCCGATATATTGAGAACAACCGCAGGGAGCAGGCTCTGCGTGATGCCATAAGCGATTATCTCATAAAGGAGATTGGCGTACAGTACAGACAGGGAGAGCTCTGCATTCCCACCCTTATGATTGTATCGGCCCAGGAGATAAGTGCTGACCAGGCATGGGTCTGGGGCGATTTCTGGATATGGTGGTACAGGCAGGAGGGCGATACTCTGATGACCGTATCGGGCGGTAACCACTCCGGACTGATGACCATACAACAGCAGGACGGAAAATTCAGCGTACAGTCTTTTGAACAGACGGTTGACGGTGCAGGCAATGATGCCAGTGCCCGCCGCATATTCCGCTCTCACTATGACATCTACCAGAACATACACTCCAACCAGGATGTGCGTGAGGCGGTACGACGTGAGCAGCTCACAGAATATGTGAAGAGCCATAACCTGAACATCAGTTATTACAAGGACTACGGCTGGGATGCAGTAAAACTATAAACCGCTATCTTTGTAGAATATGGAACCGTTCCTTAAGACAGTAGCACAGGATCTGTACGGCAAGTACGGCGCTCAGGGCGGCGGACTGGCAGATATCACGGTGGTTTTCCCTAACCGCCGCGCCAGGCTGTTCTTTGACGACTGGCTGTCGAACTGCTCCGCGCAGCCCGTGTGGTCGCCGCAGTACACTACCATTGAGGATCTGTTCCGTTCACAGTCTGATCTGCGGCCGGCTGACCGCATTGAGATGGTCACCCTACTCCACAAAATCTATCAGGAGGTACTCCATACCGATGAGTCGCTTGACAGTTTCTGGTCATGGGGCGAGCTGATGCTGGCCGATTTTGACGACGTGGACCGCAACCTGGCACCTGCCGACCAGCTTTTCAACCTGTTGCGCGAGCAGCGTGAGCTTTCCGATACGTCATTCCTGACCGAAGAGCAGAGAAAAGCGCTGGAGCAGTTCTTCGGCGAGATGAAAAACGCCCAGCCCACCCAACTCCGTGAGCATTACCAGGCTGTATGGAGCGTACTGGGAACCATCTATGAGCGTTTTGGCAAACTGCTGTCTGATAAAGGCATAGGCTACAACGGTATGATCCAGCGCCGCGTGATTGCCAACCTTGACACGGACCGTCTTACAGCCCGCAAATACGCCTTTGTAGGATTCAACAGCCTGGACGGCGCCGAGCGGGAACTGTTCCGCTCCATACAAAAAGCCGGCAAGGCACTCTTCTACTGGGATTATGACCCCGCTTACACTGAGAGCAGCCTGCTTCATGAGGCCGGCCGCTTCCTGCGCGACAACCTGAAAGAGTTCCCCAACGAGCTGCCCCGCAACCTCTTTGACGGCATGCACAAGGCCAGCCTCACAATCGTGGAGGCATCGACCGATAACGCCCAAGCGCGATTCATCCCGCAGTGGCTCGGCTCACTGAGCGTTGAAAAAGCAGGCAAGGAGACCGCCATAGTCCTGGCCGATGAGAACCTGCTGCAGCCCGTCCTGCACAGCATCCCGCAGGAGCGCATCAATAACGTGAACATCACCATGGGTTACCAGCTGTCAGAGACATCGCTCTACAGCCTGGTCAACGCCCTGATAGATATGCAGCGTCTGGCTGCAAAGAACAAAGGCCGTTTCAGCATACAGTCACTGAGCCGCGTGCTGGGCAACCCTATGACGGCAGCCCTCTCGGCCGATGCTCCCAGGATACTTGAGCAGCTGCGGGCCAGCCGCCGCATGTTCCCGGACACGACTGAACTTTTAAACAGCAAAGAACTTGCTGTAATGTTCAGCACCGCAACGGACAACATTTCCCTGCTGCAGTACCTCCAGGACGTACTCAAGGCGCTTGTGCCGGTTATCCGTGAGCGTGCTGACGACACCCTGTTCCAGCCCCTGAACCAGGAGTCACTCTACCGCATCTACACCCAGATAAACCGTCTCTACTCACTCATGGAGTCCGGCGGTCTGGATATAAGCACCGACACCCTTTGCCGTCTGATACGCTCCGTACTTGCCACAACCACCGTTCCCTTCCACGGCGAACCCGCTGTGGGAATGCAGATTATGGGGCTTATCGAGACCCGTAACCTTGACTTTAAGAACGTGCTGCTGCTGTCGGCTCAGGAGGGTGCGCTGCCCAAATCGGGCCAGAGCGCATCGTTCATTCCCTATAACATACGCCTGGCGTTCGGACTCACCACAATGCAGGATAAAAGTGCGGTTTCATCGTACAATTTCCACCATCTGCTCCAGAGAGCCGAAAACGTGACCATGGTCTATAACGGCAATGCCGATGCCAAGGGAATCGGTAAAGGACAGATATCGCGTTATCTGCTGCAGCTAATTGTGAGCGGAGCCGACATAAACCGTATCACGCTCAAGACAGACCGCCAGGATACTGATGCTGAGCCTATCAGCGTAGCCAAGACACCGGCCGTGCTGGAGGAACTGTGCCGCAGGTATGACTACTCCGACCCCAAGACGTTCCTGTCGCCATCGGCCCTGAACAGATACATGAACTGCCCGCTGCAGTTCTATCTTGCACAGATTGCAGGCCTTAAGAAGCCCAATGACACCGACACCGAGATAGATTTCGCCATGTTCGGAACGCTGTTCCACAAGAGCGCGGAGTTGGCATACAACTATCTGGCATCGGATGGAAAGACCATAACCGCCGCAGCCATCGATTCACTGCTCAAGGACGGCAAGCGTCTGGAAGGGTTCGTACAGCAGGCGTTCAAGGAGGACTATTTTGCCCGCAAGACCGTCCAGAAGGCCGATTACAGCGGCACCCAATCCATAAATTATGACGTGATACTCAAGTACCTGCGCCAGGTGCTGCGTATGGATATGGAGCTGTATGCGCCGTTCAGTTATGTAGGCAGTGAGGATGAAGGCTACCAGCATGTCATTGAGGTACCGGATCCGTTGAATGCCGGTTCAATGAAACAGATACGCCTTAAGGGTATCATTGACCGTCTGGACTGCAAGGATGGAATACTGCGTATTGTGGACTACAAGACCGGATCGGGCAAGGGCACACCGGACACGATAGATCAACTGTTCCCGCCCACAGACAGCAAGAAACGCAAGAGCCAGGCCTTCCAGATTTTCTACTACGCATACATCATGAGCATGCAGCCGCAGTTCAGCCGGTTCTATCTGGCCCCCACTCTGCTCTACACCCGTTCATCATCCAAACCTACGGCCGATGACATCTACTACCATATAGGAAAGGATGTTCTGACCGATTTCAACGCCCAATGCGGCCGGGAGTTTGAGGAGAAACTGATGGGACTGGTATCCGAGATTTTCAATCCCGACATCCCATTCAGTTCCACCGATGATAAAGAGGCCTGCAAGAATTGTGATTTTGCTCAACTATGTGGGAGAGTGTAATTAAATCAAATAATGAAAAAGTGTAATTAAATCAAATAATGAAAAAGTCTGTTGTTTTAAGTCTCTTATTGTCTGTATGCATCGGCGTTAACGCACAGATTGCACAGAAAATGTCATATGACATCCGTAAAATGGTAAACCAGAAAGCCATGCTGGCACCCAGCAGATCAGAGAACATACAGCAAGATGTAGTTCGCGCCATGATCCGCTTTAACGGCGATGCAGAGACTGTTATGGGATTATACGGTTGCAAGTCTATCACTAATATCGGAGATATTTACGTAGCTGACATTCCGGTCAGCCAATTGAATGCACTGGCAAATGACGAACGTGTGGTACGCATAGAGAACCATGTTGGTGGCAAGTTAATGATGGATGTTACCCCAAAATGGATTAATACCCCAGCTATCTATCAAGACACCCGACTACCCAATGCTTATACCGGCCAGGGCGTCATGTTAGGCATTATTGATGTTGGTTTGGAGGTCACTCATCCTAACTTCTATAACACAGATAGCACGACATTACGAGTTACCCGTTTCCTTGACCAGTTTGCCGTTGACGATGAGCCATATGGTCAGCCCACCGCTCTGGGTCGCGAATATATCACTCAGACCGACATCAAAGGTAAGGGCTTCTCCGCAGACAGCTATCGCAACTGTCACGGAACCCATTGCCTTGGTATTGCAGCCGGTTCAGGACATACAACACCTTATCGTGGTGTGGCTTTTGAGGCCGAACTGGCTGCTGCATGTTCTAAAGTAGCCGGTGATAGTGCTTTTGGCTCTGCTAACGAACTGGCACTGATGAAGTACATTTTCGACTATGCCGACGAACGCCAGATGCCTTGCGTCATAACCTATAGCATTGGCTTTCATGCCATACCTGCCGATTGTGAACTTTTCCAAGATGCCATATCACAGCTGGTGGGTCCTGGCCGTATCATCGTTGTTGCAGCGGGTAACTCAAGTTATTCAGAAGGTTACGTGTGCAAACCGAAAGGTGTAGCTGTTGCCGGTACCAGTTTGATAGGTGATGAGGATGGATTAGCCTTTCTCTACAGCAATAACCCGTTTACCCTTAAGATTATCAGCAAGCACAAGGACCCTCATAACGGCTCGCTCAAAGGCGATTCGCTTGTTTATACGCCTACTGATGAAACAGTTGAGAAGCAACTTGCCGGTAAACTGGTTTCAGTCCAGAAAAACGATACGTGCTACACCATTTCTTATACTCGGGACATAGCTGACACTGATGACAACGCCGTGCTACTTGTAATAGAAGGTGAGGACTGCTTAGCTCAACTTGTGGCAGGAATGCATAATGTGTTTTATAATGACACTGAAGCCGATGCACGCTGTGGCGATGCCGACCAAACACACAGAATACATATGCCAGGCTGTCTGTCAGGTGTCATCTCTGTAGGAGCACTGAATACCCGTACGGAATTCACCAATATCGATGGTGACACGATAAAAGGCTGGGGCAATGATTCACCAGAGGGTACAATAGCACCTTTCTCGTCACAGGGCCCCGCTCTGTCTGGTCTCATCAAGCCTGACGTCGTGGCACCTGGTGTAAACATTAACTCCTCCGGCAACAGTCACTTTGATGAAGAATATGCCCCCTGGCTAGTGTCAACAAGCACTTTTCAAGGTCGCGATTACCCTTGGATATCCTCTAGTGGCACCTCGATGGCTACACCTTGTGTTGCAGGCATCGTAGCCCTGTGGTTGCAGGCCAACCCCAATCTGTCGCCTGACGACATTATGCGTATCATCAGCCAGACCAGTCATCCTATTGGCGATGTCATTCCCAATAACATCTATGGATATGGTCTGATTGATGCATACTCAGGTATTCTGAACATTCTCAATCTGCCCACTGCCATTACTAATCTCTCACAGCACCAGCCCTCAGCACTGGCTATCAGACCGGCCGATGGAGGTATCCGCCTTACATTTGACAAGGCACCTACACAGCAATTCACCGTTAGCGTGTATTCTGTTGATGGCAGGTTGCTAAGTGAGAACATCATGAATCCTACCTCATCAACCTACTATTTCCTGCCACTCAGCAATGCTTCAGGCATATACGTAGTACAAGTAATCAGTTCTGAACAAGGTATAACAGGTTCAGAACTGATTAGGAAATAAACATTGAGTCGGAGTCAGTTATCTGGCCAGCGGATTACCCAGTTCCGATGCCTCTACGTCATTCTCGTCCAGCTTGAAGATCATGAACTGCTGGTTCTCCTGAGTAAACGGTTTCCACTCGCCGCCATCGGGACCGTTGGGGTCGCCGTACTTGGCAAAGTTTGACCATGCAGTGAGCATCTTCTCTGACAGTTCCCAGTCACCCTGGGTCCAGGGACGCCAGCAATTCTTAAGAGACTTGAATACGAACCACAGGTCCGATGAGTGGAAAGCGCCGCGCAGTCTCTGTGTAACCTCAGGTTTTTCACCTGGTAGAGGACGTGCAAACTGATATGCGTATGCCTTACCGCCCATCTCCTCACGGTTGATGCAGAAGTCAGCAATCTGGGTACCCATGTTACCTGCGTCATTCAGAGTGTAGCCTATCAGATAAGGAACCTGTGCCAATGATCCGTCCAGGCATGCGTCATCAAATGACTCTTTCAGCACATAACCGTCTATATAAGGTGATATGGGTGATGCTGTAAGTATGCTGCGCTTGCCGGTTACATTGGTGTATAGTGTACCAAGAGCGAATATTGTCTCGGTGCTGGCATTACGCATCTGGCGCAGGGTTGTCAGGTTGGCCCAGTCACATACCTCCTTGGTCGATGCCTCGGCCTCGGCCAGTGTGGTCATACCCTGCTGGGGCATAGCCATGCCAAAACCTCCACGACCTGCAGGTGCTGCTGCATTCTGTGGGCGGGGCTTAACCAGTCCGCTTCCGCTCATTATCACGGCCTTGTTGAACAGGCCCTTGGTCAGAGGTGATGCGCTCAGGAACTTGACGCTGCGTGATCCGGCGCTCTGTCCGAATATCATCACGTTATCGGGATCACCGCCAAACTGGGCGATGTTCTTCTTAACCCACTTCATGGCCTCAATCTGGTCCAGAGTACCCCAGTTACCGGTTGCATGCTCGGGATCCTCGGCTGAGAGTTCAGGATGTGCAAAGAATCCGAACGGGCCTACGCGGTAGTTGAATGATACCAGAACTACGTCCTTATTAGCCCACTCCTGACCGTCAAACTCAGGCTCAGAGCCCCAGCCCTCGCGCATACCGCCACCGAATATCCAGATGGCAACGGGCAGTTTTGCATCGGTCTGACCGGGTTTCTTGGTCCAAACGTTCAGATAGAGACAATCCTCGCTGTAAGCAGTCTCATCACCATATCCCCACTCTGTCGTGTATCCGCCGGGATAATGGGCGGCCTGGAATGGCGGATGACCGAACTTGTCACAAAGTTTTACACCTTCCCATGGAATAACAGGCTGCGGAGCCTTCCAACGGTTCTGACCGATAGGAGGTGCTGCAAAAGGAATGCCGCGGTAAACGGTTACTCCCTTGATATCGGCAGGAACGCCCTGTATCTGTCCACCCTCAATGGTAAGCACGGGACCGCCGTTCTGAGTGCCGCATGCCACAAAAGCAAGCATGCCGGCCAATGCAAAAAACAGTTTCTTCATAAAGCATTTTGGTTTAATGACGTGAAAGTACTAAAAACTTTCTATTTTTGAAGATAATATGACAAATAACCTGACTGAGCAGTTCATTCGTGATCATCTTACGGCCGATGTCCGCACTCTGGCCCTGTCCGCCCGCCCCGACGGCGTGGACATGCAGTATGCCCTGACGCAGATATCAGGCTGGCAGGCTGCTCGCGTAAAAGTACCGCTTTGGGCTGCTGCAGACGGCATTGTCTACCCCAAGCATCTCTCTCTGGAGCAGTGCACATCTCAGTATATCGCTCAGTATAAGGCATCGGCTATTGAGAAACTGATAGGTCAAGGCTTTAGAATGGCCGATATCACCGGCGGATTCGGTGTGGATTGCTACTTCATTTCCAAAAGTGCAGCCCACACCTTCTATAATGAAATGACGACCCATCTCTGCGACTGTGCCCGGACAAACTTCAAGGCCCTGGGACGTCCGGAAATAGAGATAAGTTGCGGCACAGCCGAGGAACTCATTTCACACTTGGAGCCTGATTCACTTGATCTTATATACCTTGATCCCGCCCGCCGCGGCGATGCCGGACGCAAACTCATATCCATCAGTGACTGCCAGCCGGATACCGTAGTGCTTCAGGATGACCTGCTCCGCATAGCACCCAACGTAATGGTCAAGCTCTCACCCATGCTGGACATAAGCCGCGCTCTTACGGAGCTCAGGCACGTAAGCCAGGTCTTCATCATCGGACTGGAGGGAGAGTGTAAGGAAATCACCCTGCTTATGCGTCGCGGTTTCAACTCCGAACCCACAATCACAGCAGTAGATATTGACTCAAACGGAGTGCCGGAGCCCGCGTTTTCATCGGCCAAAAGCGTTGATGCAGCTCTGCCTCTGCCCATTGCAGATGCAGTGTGTCTGCAACCCGGCACATACATCAGCGAGCCATCGGCCCCCTACATGAAAAGCTCCCTGTTCCGCACAATCGCCGCAAAGACAAATACTTGCCTGCTCCATCCGGACACACACCTCTTCTGGAGCAAAGAAAAACCGGAATCATTCCCCGGCCGCGTATTTGAAATTGAAGGAATAATACCGTTTGACAAGAAATCGATATCCGCATTAGCCAAGACTCAGGCCAACCTCTCCGTAAGGAACTTTCCCGAGTCAGCCCCGCAACTGCAGAAAAAGCTCAAACTCCGTGACGGAGGACCCCGTTACCTCATCGCCACCACCCTCTCTGACTCCCGCCGCATCCTCCTGGATCTGAGCAAAAGCACACAATAGGGACAGTCTCTATTGTGTGCTCATTTTCTTCACCCTTCCATTTTTCCAGACCAAATCAACAGTCTGGCCGGTGCGGGTGCGGATGCCGCGGATATAGCCGTCAGGCCAGGCGGCGGGCAGTGCAGGCAGTGGTTCAACCAGATTTTCCTCAGAGCGCAGCAGCATCTCCATCACTCCGGCACAACCGCCAAAGTTTCCGTCAATCTGGAACGGTGAATGAGCGTCAAACAGATTGGGATAGGTTCCGCCTCCGCGTCGTGCATCTGGACCGCGGTAATTATCCGGGCTGATGTATCGTAACAGGCGCCGATACATACGGTATGCGTTCTCTCCGTCCCTGAGGCGCGCATAGAGGTTGATGCGCCAGCCACAACTCCAGCCGGTAGTCTCAAAGCCTTTGATTTCAAGCGACTTGAGTGCCGCATCAGCATACTCCCCACCGCTTATCTGATGCCCGGGATATACGCCGAACAGATGTGACTGATGGCGGTGCTGCGGGTCCTCATCGGCCCAGTCATAATACCACTCCATCAGGTTTCCTTCGGCACCGATGTTATACCCGCGCAGACGGCTTATGCAGGAGTCGCACCTACGGGCAAAATCCATATCAGAGAGTATCCTTGAGGCGGCCGATGCATTCATCAGGCACTCCCGGATCATTGCGATATCGGCCGTACCACCGTAAAGCGTGGCGCCGTGAAATCCTTTATCAGTAATGTATTTATTCTCGGGCGATGTCGCAGGAGATGTAATCAGTTCACCATCCTTCTCAACAAGCCAGGTCATGCAGAACTCCGCAGCCCCTTTCAATGCCGGATAATCCTTCTTGAGTCGCTCCAGGTCGCGTGTAAACAGGTAATGCTCCCAGATATGGGTAGCCAGCCAGGGACTTGACATATACCAGTTTGCCCAGTTGGGATCGCCTGTGCCTAAACCCACAGGATTGGTCATTGCCCATATGTCGCTGTTATGGCCCGATGCCCATCCCTGCTCCACACCCAGGTAATTGCGCGCAGTCTCACGACCCGAAACGGACATATTGTTCACATAGTCCAGCATCACCTCATGCATCTCGGGCAGTGCTGCGGCCTCGGCCGGCCAGTAGTTTTCCTGCAGGTTGATGTTTATGGTGTAGTTTCCGCTCCAGGGCGGTTCCATGCTCTCGTTCCAGAGTCCCTGCAGATTGGCGGGCACGCCTGGAGTGCGCGATGAAGAAATCAGCAGGTACCTGCCGTACTGGAAATAGAGCGCCTCCAGCTCCGGATTAGCCTGATTCTCATCGGAGTAAAGTTTGAGTTGCTCATCTGTTGGAAGTGCTTTTATCTTTGGATCTGTCTTTCCCAGCCATATTGTAAGCCGGTCAAAGAAATTCCTGTAGTCCTTAATGTGGCTTTTCAGGATTTCATCGTAGTTTTTGCCCGATACGCGCTTTGCATTGGCATCGGCCATTTCACGATACGGCAATCCCTCCGGAACAGGGTCATGGTCAAACCCGTTGAAAGATGTTGAGTTGACAATCTTTATGACCGCCTCCTTAACACCTTTTAGTTTCAGGCAATCATCATCACCAATAGTCTGGCCATCACACTCAGCAAGCAGCACCGTGCGATAATGGATTCCCCTATCGGGCGAATACATGAAACGCTCATGCCTGGTGCGGAAATAATTGGGATATGAATGGTATGCCACATAACCGTCAACCGTAATCCTGCCGTCAGCAAAAACAGCCTCATGCGGATGCGGATAATCAAGAACCAACTCAGCATCAATGGGTTCAGCACTCTTGAACCTCACCACAATTACAGAATCCGGTGCCGATGCAAAATACTCCGCCTCAAAACGCTTGCCGTCACGCAGATACTCCACCCGCGCAACTGCATCGGATATATCCAACTCTCTATAATAATCTGTTATTTCAGCCTCCGGGTATCGGATAGTAAGTGTTCCTAGCGGCTGATAATTCTCGCTGTAATGTCCTTGAATCTTATGCTGTAGCTGCTCCGCCCGCTGATAATCATCGGCCGCAAGCGCCTCACGCACCGAATCCACGTATTTCCACGCCTCACCCCACCGGGTCATGCGGGGATACAGTTCCATATCCACATGCCTGTCCCTTTGCTCCGGCTCTCCGGTCCAGAGAGTGATATCGTTCAGAGAAATCTTGTCCACAACTGTCCCTCCATACACCATAGCCCCCAACCGGCCGTTACCAATGGGCAGAGCCTCCTCAAAGAACTCCGCAGGCTGGTCATAGTGCAGTTTCATCTCTCCCTGCTCCGGCATTCCACATCCCGCCAGCAGCAGTACACCTATTACTGATAAACTGTTTCTCATTTTATTACCTGTTTGGCCCATAGTGGGATATCGTCAGTATATTTTTTTGCAATCTTGCCGTCAGAAGTCCTGAGTATCAGACGCGGAGCGGAATTCAATAGGGACAGTCCCCCTGTGTGCTTCAGCGGGAGAGTTCCTCGGCCAGGAACTTGGAGGTGTAGCCTTTGCCCGATGCGGCAACCTGCTCGGGGGTACCTTGAGTCACTATCATACCGCCGCCGCGACCGCCTTCAGGGCCGATGTCGATGATCCAGTCGGCCTGTTTGATCACATCCAGGTTGTGCTCAATCACAATCACGGTGTTGCCTTTGTCAACCAGACGGTTCAGAACGCCCATGAGAACACGGATATCCTCAAAATGGAGTCCTGTGGTAGGCTCGTCAAGGATATACAGCGTACGGCCGGTATCGCGTTTTGAGAGTTCCGTAGCCAGTTTTACGCGCTGGCTCTCACCGCCCGATATGGTTGTGGAGGGTTGACCAAGCTTGAGGTATCCCAATCCAACCTCCTGCAGGACCTTTATCTTGTTAAGGATGGTGGGGACGTTCTCAAAGAATTCCACCGCCATATTGATGGTCATATCCAGCACATCGGCAATGGATTTGCCTTTATAGCGCACCTCAAGGGTCTCGCGGTTGTAACGCTTTCCGTGGCAGACCTCGCAGGGCACCATCACGTCAGGCAGGAAATTCATCTCGATGGTCTTGTAGCCGTTTCCGCCGCAGGCCTCGCATCGGCCGCCAGTCACGTTGAAAGAGAAACGTCCTGGCTTGTAGGCACGCATACGTGACTCCGGCAGTTCAACAAAGAGCTGGCGTATATCACTGAACACGCCTGTATATGTGGCGGGATTGGAACGCGGAGAGCGCCCTATTGGCGACTGGTCCACATCAACCACCTTGTCTATGTTCTCTATGCCCTCTACGGAGTCATATGCCAGAGGCTCTTTCAGGGACCTGTAGAATTTCTGCGACAGTATGGGCTGCAATGTCTCATTTACAAGTGTTGACTTACCGCTGCCCGATACACCCGTAACGCAGATGAGCTTACCCAGCGGGAACTCGGCGTCTATACCCTTAAGGTTGTTGCCGCGGCATCCGCGCAGTATTATGCTCTGTCCGCTTCCGGCACGGCGTCCGCTCCTGTTATCCGGTATGGTATCAAGCTTGCCGTTCAGATATCCGGCGGTAAGCGTATCGGTACTGAGAAGTTGCGGTACGGTACCCTGGAACACAACCTCACCACCCTTTCGGCCGGCACGGGGACCCAGGTCAATGATCCAGTCGGCAGCCAGCATCATATCACGGTCATGCTCCACCACAAGTACGGTGTTGCCTCCGTCACGCAGCTGTTTCAGCGACTCAATCAATCTCACGTTATCACGCTGATGCAGTCCGATGCTGGGCTCGTCAAGTATATAGAGCACGTTCACCAGTTTGGAGCCTATCTGGGTAGCCAGACGTATGCGCTGCTCCTCACCGCCGGACAGCGACTCGGCAGGACGGTTCAGTGAAAGGTAATCCAGGCCCACATCAAGCATGAAACTCAGACGGGTCCTGATTTCCTTGAGTATCTCTGTAGCTATGGTGCGCTGGCGCTCACTCAGACGGGGTTCCACATTACAGGTCCAGTCATACAGGTCCTGTATATCCATCGATGCCAGCTCATATATATTCTTGCCGTCAATGCGGAAATTCAGAGCCTCCTTATTAAGACGTGCACCCTCACACTCCGGGCAGACACGGGTCACGGCAAACTGGTCGGCCCACTTCTGCTCGGCAGCGGTCAGGTCCGTCTGCTGCTGGAGCGAGCGTACGTACTTGACCACGCCCTCATACTCCATGAACACCGCATCGGCCTCACTGTTTATGCCGGTAATCTGCACCTTGATGCGCTCGTCACTGCCGTTAAGCAGCTCATCGATGACGTCATTGGTCATTTCCGATATGGGCGTATCCAGCGTATAGTCATATTTGTTGAGCAGAGCTGTTATCTGCCTGAATATTAGTGTATTCTTAAATGGTCCCAGCGGAGCGATGGCACCCTTCTTTACAGAGAGTGAACGGTCCGGCAAAACCTTGTCCTCATCGACCGATGAAATATAACCCAGACCCTTGCACTTGGGACAGAATCCCTGGGGTGAGTTGAATGAGAAGTTATGAGGTGCGGGATCGTGGTATGAGATGCCCGTTGTGGGGCACATGAGACGTTTGCTGTAGTGACGCAGCACCCCCTCCTCCTTACGTCCGGGTATGGTCTCCTTGGGCATGGAGAGCACCATCATGAGTCCGTCACCCTGTTTCATGGCAAGAGCCACGCTATCAGTCAGACGATGGCGGTATTTCTCGTTGACTACGAGCTTTTCTATCACAACCTCTATGTCATGATTGCGGTAACGGTCCAACTTCATGCCGGGCTTCACCTCACGTATCTCACCGTCAACCCTTACGTTGATATAACCCTTGCGGCGTATGCTCTCAAACAGCTCCTTGTAGTGTCCCTTACGGTTACGTACCAGCGGGGCCAGCACGTAGATGCGCTGTCCGTCATAGTCCGTGGTGATGAGGTTGACTATCTGCTCCTCAGTGAACTTGACCATCTTTTCACCCGTCACATATGAGAACGCCTCACCTGCACGCGCAAACAGAAGTCGCAGATAATCATAGACTTCAGTAACTGTTCCTACAGTTGAACGCGGATTGCGGTTGGTGGTTTTCTGCTCAATGGAGATTACAGGGCTCAGTCCGGTAATGCGGTCCACATCAGGACGCTGCAGGTTACCCAGAAAATTGCGGGCATAGGCAGAGAAGGTCTCAATGTAACGGCGCTGACCCTCGGCATAGATGGTATCAAAGGCAAGTGACGACTTGCCGCTGCCGCTCAGTCCCGTGACTACGGTCAGGGATTTGTGCGGAATCTCCACATCTATGTTTTTCAGGTTATTGGACCTGGCTCCCGTTACGATTATCTTACTCTTCTCCATCCTGTCATTTCTGAATTCCCAATCCTGTCAGCACATTGATGTCTGATTTCTCATCATATTTTTTTCCGCCCGCACCGGTAGCCTGTACGTTGATGAAATAGACACCGTCATTCACTACGCTGCCGTTGAACTTTCCGTCCCAAATCTCAAACAGGAAACCGCCGTCATTGTCAGGCTCGGCATCGGCCGGCAATAAATCCTCCATTCTGCCCGACATAGTCTTGATGGTCTGTCCCCAACGGTTGAATATGGCAATTTTCATGCTTACGATTGAACGGACATATATCTTGAATACATCATTTATACCGTCATCGTTGGGCGAAAACGCATTATAAAGACGTATCTCAGAATCATCTATAGTGAAATCCATAGGCTGTACATCGGCTCCCATGATGGTCTCGATGGAATCCTTCTCCCTATACGACCATGCAAAATTCACCTGGAATTTGCCATAGTCGGTGAACTCAAACTCCGTTACAGCCTCCTGACGTTTCAGATAATCAACCGTCTCCGATGTTTCACCCTTGGTATATGTCCTTGTCACAGTCCACTGCGGGAACAGCACATAGTCCTTACCGTCATCGGCCACAAGTTCCGAACTGAATTCAGCCCTAAGCGGTACGTTCAGGGTTGAAGGTGACGATTCACCGGGAACAAGCACCGTTGAGTCACCCGATACGGAAAGGAGAATGAGTTTGACCTGTACTACAGGCGTTCCTGCCACAGCCGTCAAACCGGTCATGACTGACATCAATAAAGCTATGACAAATCTGATCAGAGAATTAGTTTTCATATCTGTCCGTTTCAAAACGCAAAATTACTCAAAACACGACGAATTTGTTTTAACCCGATCTATAAATATGGTTATATAATATAGATTAGTTATCTATTAAAACGTATTCTGAACCCTTTTTTGTATTTTTGCCCAATACAATGTTCAAAGGATTTGACTCTATACTGATGAATCGTATCAAGACAATCATACTGACGCTGTTTCTGGCAGCGGTCAACATGTCCCAATCTTGGGCTCAGGAATTCTTCATGCACACTGTAACCCAGGGACAAGGGCTCTATTCCATCTCCAGGATGTACGGTGTATCCGAGGACGAAATCATCAAATACAATCCCGGCAGCGAGAAAGTGATACGCGCCGGCGAGCAGTTACGTATCCCCAACAGGAAACCATCCGGCACAGGACGTTTCCACACCATCCAGAAGGGTGAGACCCTGTATCGTCTGTCGGTCGAGAACCGCATATCGGTCAAGGAGTTGTGTGATGCCAACCCCGGTCTCTCCGCAGAGAATTTCAAGATAGGCCAGGTCATAACCATCCCCGCCCCTTCCGATGAGGATCCGCTGGCATCAACCATTGAGAATACGGACCATGAACTCTCAAAAGCATTATCCGACAACGTAAAGACCGTTGCTTCCGATACCGCCAGATACAAGACAACTCATGTAGTCAAGAAACGTGAGACCATATTCCGTATCTGCCGCAACTACAATATCTCCCAGACCGAATTCCTGGCCGCCAATCCGGAATTCAGATACACCAAGCTACGTCAGGGAGCCGTAGTAAACATTCCGTTCTCCCGCGAGGAACTTGAACAGCGCAACAAACGTCTCAGTGAAGTCCAGACTCTCATGGAGACTATCTCTGACAGCACCCTGTTCAGCCTCAACGAACGCAAGGAAAAAGATGAGGACGGCATAATTACGGCCGCACTCATACTTCCGTTCTCCCTGAATGACTCCGCCACTACGATGCAGAAACAGATGGTTGAGTTCTACCAGGGCATGCTTCTGGCACTTGACAGGCTTAAGGATGAGAACGTTTCAGTAAGCCTCAAGGTATTTGATTCCGAGAGTGAAGAGAAATCACTCAGACCGCTGCTTGAAAGCGGAGACCTTGACGACGTGGACATCATATTCGGTCCCAGATGGACCAGCCAGTTATCTGAGGTTGCCCGATGGTCAGCAGCCCGTCAGATTCCGCTTATCAACCCCATGAACAGTGAATCGGACGAGGTCTACAGCAACCCCAACATATTCCAGCTCAACACTCCTCAGTCATATTTCAACCAGGAGATATATGACCACTTCTTCAAGCTGTTCCCGGATCCCAACATAATACTTCTGGATGCCGATGAGTTCAAAAAAGACAGTTTCATCGAGGGATTCAAGCAGACTCTGGCAGACCGCGGCATCGACTATACCACATGTATGGTAGATACTGCATATCAGGAAATTATGGATGCACTTGTCCCTGACAAGAAGAACATATTCATCATCAATTCCGATGGCAGCGAGCCTCTCAACACCATGCTTCCGGTACTGCAGCTCATAAACCGCACAAAAGAGCCGGAGATTGAGACTCATCTGTTCGGCTATCCCAGATACCAGACATTCGCGTCTCAGCATCTTGAGGAGTTTTATGAGGTTGACACATGGTTCTTCAGCTGGTTCTACACCAACAACATGCTGCGTGAGTCCGTCGAGTTCAACAATCTGTTCCGCCGCTCATTCAGCCGCCAGATGATGATAAGCTACCCCAGTTTCGCATCATACGGTTATGACACCGGATACTATTTCCTCAAGGGAATGGCCACTTACGGAAAGGACTTCCAGAATCATCTGGACCAGATAGATTTTGACCCGGTACAGATGGGATTCAAGTTTGAAAGAGTAAACAACTGGGGAGGATTCATAAACCGCAAGGTATTCTTTGTCCACTTCTCCAATGATTACAAGATCGAGAAGATAGATTTTGACAAATGAAACGCACACTGACACTCATCATACTGGCAATTACAGCCATCACGGCATCCGCCCAGGTCGGTGATCCCAGGAATATGCTGTCCGTAGGATTCAACGCGGGAATGGGAACCAGCAACGTATCATTCGTACCCTCAATCAAACAACAGACTCATCTGGGCCCCACGTTCGGAGTTCAGGTAAGACACATATCTGAGAAATACTTCTTTCTCATATGCGGCATACAGATGGAGTGCAACTATGCCAGACGCGGATGGACCGAGAAGATTGAGGACGGATCAGGAGATACCTACAGCCGTATGGCCGATTATATCGAGGTCCCGTTCCTGGCTCATCTGGGATTCGGACGTGAAATAAGAGGATTCCAGGGCTTCATAAACCTTGGTCCTCAGGTCAGTTATCTTATAAAAGACGACGAGAAATACAGCAAGACCTGGGATACGAGCAACCGTCCCAATCAGGTAACCGAACAGTACGGCAAGGCTATTGAGAACAAGCTGGACTACGGAATTACCGCCAGCGTAGGTCTTGAGATGCACACAGGTACCGGAAACTTTGGACTTGAAGGCCGATACTATTTCGGTCTGGGCAATATATTCGGAATTACCAAGAAGGACTATTTTGCACGTTGCGCGAACAGCACCATATCTCTCCGCGCAACCTACACCTTCAATCTGTTCTAATCCCTCAGACGGAATCCGCTTGCGCGTGCTATGATTGCAGCCTCGGCTTTGGATACGCCGTGTATGCTCATATACTCCAATATCAGGCTCACAAGCGGAAATGACGCTGCGACTTTGGGGCCGAATGAGGCATCACCCTTAAGCACAAGCACATAGATTACAAACAGTATGTAGTAACCTACCGTAAGCAGCATCATAAATACCAGCAGACGTTTCTGCAGGACAAAATTGCGGAAACCTGAAAGCAGCAGTTCAAACACGCCTACCGCCAGAGTCACAATCATGATTGCGCCCAAAGCCCACAGCGCGCCGCTACTGTCACCTTCAACAAAGTTCAGACGGAAATTGGTAAGCTGCGCAGATGCGCCCTCAGCATTGACCAGCTCTCCTATGGGAAGAAGAAGGCCGGCAAACATCAGCACACAGATGAGAGCCAGCCATACTTGATGCAGGTAGAATTCTATCTTCATAAAGCATATCCGGAATTGGTCCGGACCAGTAAGAATTAGAGATTCTCCTTCTCCTTGGCAGGATTACGGAAATAGACCTTACCCTCCTCAAACTCCTGGGCAGCGATGAGTGTGGGTTTGGGAAGACGCTCGTAGTAGCGTGAAATCTCTATCTGCTCCCTGTTCTCAAACATCTCCTCCAGGTTATCGGTAGATGAGCTGAACTCCTCCAGTTTTGATTTGAGTTCATCCTTCATCTCAACGGCAATCTGGTTGGCGCGCTTGCCCATGATGGCAACGCTCTCATAGATGTTGTCAGTGTCCTTTACAAAATTGACCAGATCACGAGTTACGGTGTTGGTCGGAGCATTTGTCTTCTTGAAATCCATGTTAGTCTTCTTCTATTATTTGATTCTTGTTTCCTAAATTCTTGGTGGAGACGCGGAAAATCTTTTCCGCCTCCTTCATGTACGAGCTCTCAGGGAATTCATTCTTGAAAGCGTAGTACTCATCTATCGCATCGCGGTAACGGTCATCTCTCTTCTCCAGGACACTCTCCTGGGCCATCTGGAACTTGGCCTTGAGAATCAGCATCGAGAGCTTTTCACGATACTTGGTGTAGGGATAGTCACGTAACGCATTCTGGGCCACAATAATGCTTGAGCGGTAATTGTTTCCCAAGAAGTTGCCCATATTGAAATACAGCTCTGCAGTTCCTATCTCCTTCTCGACAAGACGGTCATACATAGTGTAAATCATATCCTCGGCATCCTGACGGAACTTGCTGTTGGGATATGTCTCTACAAAACGCTGAAGCTGCATGATGGCATTCGTAGTGCTGGTAGCATCCAGTCTGGGATCAGGAGTATCCAGGAAGAGGCTCTTTCCGGACCAGTAAAGGCAACTCTCGGAGTAGACGCTGTTAGGGAAAGACCTGTAGCAAGCCATGTAATACTGTGAAGCAGACAGGAAATCATCCATGTTGTAGTAGCATGTAGCCAGCAGATACATGGACTCCTCAGCCTGTGCCGTACCACGCTGGTATGCCACACACTCCTCAAGGATGGAGCTGCAACTGGTAAAATGGCCCTCCATGAAATAAGCCTTTGCCAAGCTGTACTTGGTGCTGTAGTCCGATGCCTTAAGGATTTTGTTATAACCCGAGCATCCTGACAAAACGGCCAGGAGAAGCATTGAAACCACTGATATGTACGCAGTCTTACGCATGCTGTAAAATTTCAACTTGCAAAATTATCATTTTTGACTGAACAGTGCAAGCAAGCGCCCGTTATTTAATTATTATTTACGTATGCGCAGGACGTCGCCATGGTCGCGGACCACGTTCTCCTTCCACTTGTCAGAGTAATCCTCCCAGATGGGATACTCCGGGATATGTTCATCATATCCGTTGTTCACAAATGATCCGTCCTCATTCTGGCGTTTAATGTTTCCGTCAATATATTTTACCAAAAGATACTTATCCAGATCCTGCCATTTTCTGAACAGGTCATCGGCATTGCGTGTACCGAAAGAAGACAGATACTCAACAGACTCATCATCGCTTATAGCATCAGTCCTTGATATCATCTCATTTTCATACCTGTCAATGATATCACGCACCTCGGCGCCTATCCTGTCATATCTCAGATACGCGAACTGAGCTATGCGGCTGACTATCCAGAACATCGATGTCTCCGAGTACTCCAAGAGTGATCCGTTTCCCTCCCTGAGACACTCAGGTACGCTGTTCGAACAACTATAAAAGGGCATAAGAGGTGACGTTCCGGCATCATCCACACCAAACCAGAAGAGTCCGTACTTACTGTCAGGGCGGGACTGTGCCACATACCACCAGCCTGTCTGCTGGGTCGCGATGGCACGCTCGTTCACATACTCCCAACCCTGATACTCAAACTCCATGGGACGCCAGCGGTAAGGCAGATGACTTCCACCGGCACCTATATCGGTAGTCATGTCCATAGGTGTACCTTCATAGTGGTCACGCATCATGTCAGCCAGGTCTTTTGTTGAGATTTTTCTGTTAGGTTTCACATATAACGGCATATGTTTCTTAAGGTCATAGCCCATGGCATAATCCAGGTACTCATCCATTCCGTCCGCAAAACGCTTAAAGTATGACCATACGCGGGCTTCGCAGCCGCGGGCGCCCCCGAAATCCAAAGGATTGTAAACGTCACAGAAACTGAAATCCTCATCTTTTCCGCTATATATTCCCTGTTCACGGGCATGCTTAATCACATCCTTTGAATAAAGGCAGTTTTCCGGGTCATTAAAATCAATGGTGGTTATTCTGGACTGGTTAGCATGACCGGATATATAACCGTCAGGGACACGTTTTGCCACCCATACGGCGCCACGGTTCACATTACGACCCTTCTTATCAAATTTGGGATTCTTGCCCATTATATCCATGATCCAGATTTCATCGGGATCGCACAGAGTGAAAGACTCTCCCTCCGATGCATATCCGTAAGTTTGCATCAGATTATCTATCAGCAGTATAGCCTCGCGTGCCGTCTTACAGCGCTGCAAAGCGATATGCATGAGTGAGCCATAGTCCAATATTGCGGTGGAATCGATGAATTCACGTCCGCCGTAGGTGGTTTCACCTATAACCAGCTGATGTTCATTCATATTACCTATTACAGAATATACATGTGCTGCCTGCGGAATCTCTCCCAGCAGTTTTCCGGAATCTCCGTCACGTATCTCCATCATTGTGCCGGCAGGATAATCAGCGGCGGGAGTATAGCGCAGCGCTCCGTACAGCTGATGTGAATCGGCCGCATAGGTACACATGTTAGATCCGTTGGCCGAAGCCCCCTTGGTAACTATCAGATTGGTGCACGCTGATACACGGGCAACGCCAAGCATTGCCCCAAACAAAAGAACAAGCTTTTTCATTTTTCCTGTGCTTTAAGTTTCCGTGCCACGATGCCCGCAGCCAGAGAGCAAAGCTCGCCGCAGGGACGTTTCTTATAGTATTCGGGAGTACGGTCCGACGGTACAGGAGTACCCTCAGGCTTACTAAGTCCCAACAGTTCACGACATATTATACTGCCGTTCATCTGCTTGAACTCTCCTGCCATATCCTGCACCAGGGCATAGTTGGCGGTCTTGGCCTGCTTATCGGTCACATCATTTGCCGGTATCATTGCACCGGCCACCATCGTCATGGCCGATACCGTACCGCAGACCTCACGCATACGCCCCATTCCACCGCCGAATCCGCTGGTCAGACGGGCCACCTCATCCTCCGGTAGTCCAATCACATCGGCAAATGTCATGGCAACAGCCTGGCAGCAGTTGTAACCGGCCTTAAAAAGCTCACCGGCTCTCTTTTCTCTCTCTTCTACAGTCATATTATCTCATATTAGATGTTCAAAAGTACAAAAAAATCTCCTATCTTCGCGGTTCATGGATTTCAAACTAGTATCACCGTTCAAGCCCACCGGCGACCAGCCCCAGGCCATACAGCAGCTCACTGAAGGGTTGCTGAACGGAGCTCATGCACAGACTCTGCTGGGTGTAACCGGATCAGGCAAGACATTCACCATAGCCAACGTAATCAGGAATCTGGGCCGCCCCACTCTGGTGCTCAGCCACAACAAGACACTTGCAGCCCAGTTGTACAGTGAGTTCAAGGCATTCTTCCCTGAAAACGCCGTTGAATACTACGTTTCTTATTATGACTACTACCAGCCGGAGGCCTATCTGCCTGCTACTGACACATATATAGAGAAGGACCTGGCCATCAATGATGAGATTGACAAGTTGAGATTGTCAGCCACATCGGCCCTCCTGTCCGGTCGTAATGACGTGATTGTGGTGTCATCGGTCTCATGCATATACGGTATGGGTAACCCTGCCGATTTCTACAACAACGTAATAGAGTTGCGCAAGGGTGACCGTCTTGACCGTAACGTATTGCTGCGTAAGCTGGTAGACAGCCTGTACACTCGCAATGACATAGAGCTGGGACGCGGTTGTTTCCGTGTAAAGGGTGAGAACGTGGACATTAACCTGGCCTATAATGACACCGCCGTAAGAATCCAGTTCTGGGATGATGAGATTGACTCTATTGAGGAGTTCGACGTCCTTACAGGTGAGCGCATTGAAACCTATGATTTCTACCGCATATACCCCGCCAACCTGTTCATGACCACCAAGGAGAGCCAGGAACGCGCCATACGCGCCATCCAGGATGACCTGGTAGAGCGTGTGGATTACTTCCAGGAGATAGGCAAACCGCTTGAGGCCAAGCGTCTTAAGGAGCGTGTGGAGTATGACATAGAGATGATTCGTGAGCTTGGGCACTGCAGCGGCATTGAGAACTACTCCCGATATTTTGACGGCCGACAGGCCGGTACACGTCCCTACTGCCTGCTGGATTTCTTTCCCAAGGATTTCCTGATGGTGATAGATGAGAGCCACGTGAGCGTGCCGCAGCTGCATGCCATGTACGGAGGTGACCGCGCCCGCAAGATGAACCTTGTGGAGTACGGGTTCCGTCTGCCTGCCGCTCTTGATAACCGCCCGCTCAAGTTTGAGGAGTTCAAGGAGCTGACCGGACAGACCATATACGTGAGCGCCACCCCGGCCGATTATGAGCTGGCCGAGAGCGAGGGCGTGGTTGTGGATCAGGTAATACGTCCCACAGGCCTGCTTGACCCCGAGATTGAGGTACGTCCCAGCAAGAACCAGATTGATGACCTGCTGGAGGAGATTGCCACCCGATCCGAGCGAGACGAGCGCACGCTGGTAACCACCCTTACCAAGCGCATGGCCGAGGAGCTTACAGATTACCTGCTAAAAAACGGAGTACGCTGCAATTACATACACAGTGACGTTGACACCATGGAGCGAATCCAGATCATGACGGACCTGCGCAAGGGACTCTATGACGTACTGGTAGGTGTGAACCTGCTGCGTGAAGGCCTGGACCTGCCCGAGGTATCGCTGGTAGCCATCATCGATGCCGATAAGGAGGGATTCCTGCGTGACCACCGTTCCCTCACCCAGACTGCGGGCCGTGCCGCCCGTAACGTGAACGGAAAGGTCATCCTCTATGCCGATAAGATCACCGAGAGCATGCGTCTCACCATAGCCGAGACCACCCGCCGCCGCGAGAAACAGATGCGTTACAATGAGGAGCATCACATCACGCCCAAGCAGATTGAGAAAGCTCTCAACACATCCGTGCTGGTATCGGCCACACAAGAAACTGAGCCCAAGCCATACGCAATAGAGGAACGTACCAGGACGGTTGCAGATCCGGTCATCGCATCCATGACCCCGCAGCAGCTCGACAAAGCCATCGCCCGCACCCGCCGCCTCATGAATGAAGCAGCCTCCAGAATGGACTTCATGGAGGCCGCTCAATATCGCGATGAGATGTTCAAGCT
>Ga0265299_10001790_pt1 | contig 23371 bp, 20 predicted proteins | sample AusTroGonzalo_MG_4_FD_193485 | JGI IMG/M metagenome (GOLD analysis project Ga0265299, IMG submission 193485) | Bovine rumen microbial communities from tropical cattle in Woodstock, Queensland, Australia - Gonzalo_02 | ecosystem: Host-associated > Mammals > Digestive system > Stomach > Rumen ... | reverse complement strand
AGCTCAGAACGATTGTAACATAATCTTAATATCGCTTTAAAACACATCACAATACTCTGTTGGGCACACTTAAAAAATAACTCCGGTAAGTTTTGAAGCTTACCGGAGTTCTTCTTTCATATATATTATAGTTACAATTTCTCTACTGGAACCTGGATGATGGTGAGCCATTTCTGCTCATCCTCCTGATTCCATATTCCGTCAATGTAAGAGGCGCGGGGAGCCCCCACAATGCTGTATCCCTCTTTCTCAAGATAGGCAAACAGGTCAACATAGTTCTGATACAGCCTATCGTATGGCCCGAATACCTTCAGGCACGCTGCCATCGGAACCTCCGGTATATCCTTGAACTTGATGATATCGGAGTCCTTGCCTTTAGCCGATACCTTCTCGCAATACTCAATGTCAATATCCTGCGGCTTGTATCCGCCGTGCTCAATGGTATAGCAGTAACCCGGTTCCGGGCACTCGCAGCCCAGACGGGCCATTTCAGGGCCTATGACCTCAACGCACAGGCGTCCAAGGTCAGCAAATGAGGCGATAACAGTTCTGTGGCTTGCCACCGTGATGGCGGGAAGTGATTCAAAATAAACTTTTTCCATTTTGTGTAATTTCTTTTGGGAAGCTACCACCGCCTTGAGCATACGTTTGCGCTCCTTCAGTACCTCCAGCTCATCCTCACAAGCACGGATCTTCTGCTCCAGAGATTCTACTGATGGAAAATGACTCTCATCATCCCATAAGTCCCTAATCTCCTCCAGCTTGTATCCCAGACTCCTAAGTGTGGTGATGCTCTGCAGTTTCTGTAGCTGCCCTACAGCATAATAGCGGTAACCCGTAAACTGGTCCACAATCTCCGGTACCAGCAGGTCAATCTCCTCATAATGCCGCAGTGCCCTGACCGTAACTCTGCCTAAGCGTGAGAACTCCCCGATTTTCAACTTGTTTTTAATCATAACAAATCGTGCACTTCTGTTATTCGCCTGCAAAAATAAACCATGCCGCAGGGTACGAGTCAAGAGATTTTTGAAAAAAGTTTGCTTTGATACCTGAAATCAGTCTTTTTATTCGCTGTAGTTGTGCTTTGTTATTTCCCAATAACCGTTACGCTTGCCATTAACACGTTTAAGAATACCTTGTTCAACTAGACGTGCTGTGATGGTTTTTACTGTGCGTTCTGATTTTCTGATTTGTGAGGCAATATACGTTTGTGTGGCGTGGGGATCTTGCTGGATGATATTTAATACAGCGACCTCTTCCAAAGTGCAATTTTTGCACTTTGGAGTTAGGGCTGGTGCAATATTTGCACTTTGGGATTTATTCAACTCCTTGTTCCCCGTTTCTCCAGATTTCCAATCCAGGTGCATTTCCCTGTTCAAAAGCGGGTTCTGCTCACCCAGAAGCATATTACGGAAGAAACGTTCCAAATAAACTGTTGTTTCTGTGATATTCTCTTGCAGATTACTATAGTTGGCACGAACCAAAGCATTCCTGAAATACCAGGAATTGGTAGCAAACAAGTCATTGGTAACCTTGAATCCCAATGTTTTTAGATACTTGATCATAAAGACGGCTGTGGTACGCGTGTTGCCCTCACCAAAAGCATGGATCTGCCAGAGATTTGCACAAAATCTGGTAATGTGACTGATTGCCTCATCTATGGTCTTTCCTTCATATTTATAGTTTCTCTCCTGATTCAAGTCATACTCCAGTGTCTCGCTAATAGTATCAGCGCTAGCGTAGAAGATACTTTCACCACGTAAAACCCATTCTTTTTTAGTTATGTTATAATCACGGATACGTCCGGCAAACTTATAAATGCCTTCAAACAATCTTCTATGAATGGTAGTGTATTGAGCAGGAGTGAAGCTGAATGTCTGTTCAGATAACAATTCGGTGATTCGGGCCGAAACCTTGTCAGCCTCTTCAGTTCTTTCATCCTCAGCATCTTCATGTCCACTTCTGGATAGATAATAGCTGTCTATTAACTGTTTGGCTTGATTTATGGTAATGTCACCCTCAATATGCCGACGAGCTGTTTCCAGCAGGTAAGGCGATGTGTTCAGCCCATCAACTTGCTGTAATCCGATGGCAGTCTGCCAAGCTTTTCCGCGCTCTTGCTGTTGTGGCTCTCCCTGTCGGATATACTCATCAAGTCCACGTATGGTATATTCTCTATCGTCGTTCATATTCCAGTAAAACACCGTTTTATCTTACTGCGAAGATACAAAAAAGGACGCTTAATAACAAGGGATTACATGCTTATAATCCCTTAGATTGATTATCTGTACGATATCAGCACCCCACAACCCACTTGGATCCTGGTAACAGTGAAATGAGTTTAGTCAATGCATAGCTGACAATATACGTTAGTACCGCAATCACAGGTATTGCAGCCCAGATTGGCATCACGGGAGTAAGCATCGGAGCAAACGTGTAGATAAAGAAAATGTGCATCAGGTACATACCATAACTCTTGTCCGATATGTCACGTACCAGCCTGTAGCACTTGCCCGGTTTCTCAATGCAGGTAAACAGCAGGAACACGCCAAACGTATAGACCACGCAGTTCAGGGTGCAGAAACACCAGCCAATCTCCAGCTCAGGGAAGCTTATGTCAGTGCCCGGAATAGCCTGAACGTAGAATGACAGGAACGTGGCCGCAAGACCGATAATGGTGCATAACACACCAACAGCCAAACGTCTGGGGCGCTCCCAATGAATATGCTCACGTATATAGTGCGCCATCAGGAAATAACCCGGATAGCCTGCAAAGTTGTAAAGCATATCATACTTGTTCCACCAGCACTGGCCCCACAAATCGCCGCCCCAGCGGTTTATGTAGGGCATGCAGGTGGTAATAAGCCAGATTATAAGCAGAAACTCCTCTTGCTTTTTTGTAGCTGTACGCAGCCAAGGTGAAAGCACTGGAATAAGCAGATACATACCCAGCAGCGGATACATGAACCACAGGTGTCCAGCCATCTCGGGGAAGTTAAGCGGGATATATGCCAGCATTCCACCAGCATCCTTCCAACTCAGTGTACCTGTCAGAGCAGAAATAACAGGATACAGAATCATGAAAACAACCATAGGCGGCACTACACGCAGGAATCTGGGTTTGTAGAAATCGGCCCAACTCTGACCCTCCTTCATGGGCAGCAGCAGATAGGCCGAGCATATCATGAACAGCGGTACAGATACCCTTGAGATACCGTCCCAGATACCAATCCACAGCCTGTGGTCATTGCTCAGTATAAGATTGCCCTCAGGTCCGTAAAAGGTCTCCGATGAGTGCACCATAAGCACCAGCATACATGCAATCACCCTCAGGTAATCCAGGAATACAATCCTCTCATTCTTGCTGTCCATATTATTATTCACTGTAGTTGTGATCCACTACGACTATTACCTGTAATCCGGGGGCTAATGGCTCAATCTGTGCGGTAAGTTTGCAAACCAGTGCTGAGTCATCATGTACGGATATGTCTGGTACAACATCTACTGATAGCATCTTCTCTGAGTAATAGAACCCATGAACCTGCACAATTTCTTCATTAGAAGCCAGAGTCTGAATTACTTTGTTCTGGAGTTCAGTGCGTTTATTGTCGCCGGTAGCTACGGCATAAACACCTACGGTCATGATGATTCCGTGCCGTTCATACATTGCAGTTGATATTCTGCGTGTAAGGCCGTGGATATCATGCGCGTTCATTGTGTCATATACGCTAATGTGTAGTGAGCCAATCTTTACATCGGGACCGTAGTTGTGAAGGATAAGGTCATAAACTCCGTGTACGCCATCAAATTCAGAAACCTCTTTCTTAATCTGACTTGCAAGCTCCGCCGGAATGCTTGTGCCTAGCAGGTCATTCACAGGTCCTGCCAACATTTCAATACCGGCTTTGATAATAACGACCGATATCAATGCACCAAGAATACCGTCAAGTGATACATGCCACAGCAGCATAACTCCGGCCGATACAAGCGTAGCCAAAGTGATAATTGCGTCGAATAGGGCATCGGCCCCGGAGGCAGTCAGTGCGTCGCTTTTGAGTTGCTCACCTTTGCGCTTTACGTACAGTCCCAGCACAATCTTTACAGCGATTGCCACAATAATTACAATTAGCGTAACCGTTGTGTAGCTGGGCTCAGTGGGCTCAATGATCTTCTTTACGGATTCTATCAGTGATGTAACGCCGGCAGACAATACAATCACCGCAATGATGATGGCGCTGAAATACTCAATCCTACCAAATCCGAATGGATGCTTACGATCTGCAGGGCGCTGTGACAGCTTTGTGCCTACAATGGTAATCAAGCTTGAAAGCGCATCACTCAGGTTGTTAACCGCATCCATCACAATGGCCACACTGCTGGCAAGAACGCCAACAGCAGCCTTGAAACCAGCCAGCAGCACATTTGCCGCAATACTAATCCAGCTGGTGCGTATTATCTGTTTGCTTCTATCCATAATTCAATATCCTTTTTTGAGACACCATTTAAGAGTTTTCCCGGTTTCCAGTTGATTGAGGGATACTGTGCCTGGAACTGTTTGTCGGCTCCTGTTACGTCACTGCCGCCCGATGTGGCAAAGAACCTTACAGTCTTACTTACAAAGCTGTAGGCCTCAATGAAGGTGTTGATGATAGTGGGGGCGGTGTACCACCACACGGGGAATCCAATGTAGATGACATCATAGCTGCCGGCATCTTTCAGGTCTTTAATAATGGCAGGACGGGAACTCTTGTCCCTCATCTCTATCGTGCTGCGGGAATTCTTGTCACGCCAATCCAGATCGGCTGCGGTATATCTCACCTCAGGTTTAATCTCATACAGAGTTCCGCCTGTTACATCGGCCAGTTGCTTGGCCACTCTCTCAGTCACTCCTGATGCTGAGAAATATGCTACTAGAATCTTTTCCATAATATGCTGTATTCTATTTAATTAGCGGTAGAATTTCTGATTCGAAGATGTTTTTTGCGATGATGCGGTAGTGGGGGTTGTAAACCTGACCGAACTTTTCGCTGTGGTGTATTATGAAATGTCCTTCATCCATCAGGGCTTTAATATCCTGGAGGTCCTTATCTGCATCGGGAATGGTCATGTAATGCTTTCTGATGCAGTGCTCTACATCGGCCCATTTGGCTTTCCACTGCTTTGTGGTCCTCTTGGTGCCCTCATTGGCGCTACGTACAAATGCGTCTAAATATTCATCGGCCGTAATGAATCCGTCCAACACTACGCTTAGGTCTACTCTAACGTAATTGCCATCATCACCCGTTGGGAAATAGCGTAGGGTAGGCTTGTTGTATTTACGGTTGTCCAGATCCTCACAGTATTCTTCAATCTCCTCCATCAAATAAGCCCGTGCTGTTTCCGGATTTGGAATAAGATGCTCCGGTCCCAGGTTATCCTGGCAGAAACACTTGTATATGTCTAAAACCCGAGACTCAGGATACTCCCTGAGCTGTCTCTCTATACCGTTGCGAACAGATGATTGACAGCCAATTAATGCCATCAATGCTAAGATATATAATACACGTTTCATTTTTTGTTGCGTTTGAGCCAGTGTTCCTTAAGCCACTCGCGGACGGGTTCATCGTATGCCTTAAACAGGCCCCATGCCAGGATGACGGACATGAAGAATATTCCGGCCGATACGGATACGTGCTGCCACAATGGGGCATCCTGATGATCTGCAACCCAACTCATCTGCATGTACATTAGCGGATAGTGTGTGATGTAAATGGGATAGGATATGTTACCCAACCATTTGCAGACAGCGGTGCTCTTGGCATCAGTAGTTTTGGAACCGGCTCCGGCCAGCACAATCAGGGGGAACAGGATCAGTATGCTCAGAGCCTGGTACAGACCGTCAGCAACACATTGTTTGCCGCCAATACATGGAACTGAAAGAATCACGATGATTGCAAGTGAACACCACCAGAAACCTCCTTTAAGATGAATGGGCGATCCGCTGGGGTTGCTCTCAGTACGGTGTGACGGAAGGATGCGTGAAATAAGCAGGCCGCACAGGAACGGATAGAGCAAGCGGGTAAAACCTATATAAAGTTGGTCTGGAGTCAGTGACCAGCCTCCAATAACGTTATACTGAGCCTCCGGCAACAAACCGAATACGTTCCAGCCCATTGTAAGGTCCAGCGTAAAAAAAGCACAGCACACGCATAGAATGGCAAGAGCAATCTTTGGCAGACGCCTGAAAATGAATGCATAAAGGATGTTGCCTATGTACTCAAGCGTGAGTGTCCAGTTTGGACCGTTGAATGAGTTGGTCTCGCCCCAACCGCGAATATCCAGGCCCGTTCCGCACGGAATCATGAGCAAGCCCATTACAAGACACAGTGCAAACTTCCAGCCCTCAACCTTAAGCGTATCGGGGAATGCAGAACCTGAAAAGAAGAACAGGGCGGCACCTACCAGTGTTCCGGCTATCACCATGGGGTGCAGACGGGTGAGACGGCGTTTAAAGAATGCCCATGTACTCATCTTGTTCCAACGGTCATCATATGCATAGCCTACCACGAATCCGCTCAGCACAAAGAAGAAATCCACGGCCAGGTATCCGTGGTTTATGATTTGGAATGCCGGACCTTGGCTATAGGTTTCAAAAGCGTGAAACAAGATTACCATCAGTGAGGCAACTCCGCGAAGCCCGTCTAGTATCTCATATCGGGGCTTTGATTCCAGGTAAGTGCTTTTCACCATTTTTCCCAGTGGATGTTCTCGGGTTTCCATTTGTCCTTGGGCTCGGGATTCTCGGCCGGAACGCCTACCGGGATGATGCAGAGGGGTGTTACGTTCTCCGGAATTCCAAGGGCGGTCTGAATAGGTGCAATCCTTTCCATTGCGGGATAGCCTGCTGTCCATACGGCACCAAGTCCTAAAGCGTGGGCGGCAAGCAGGATATTCTCAGCAGCTGCCGAGCAGTCCTCATACCAAAACATCTGTTCTGACTGTCCGCAAACCACGATAACAGCACCTGCGGTAGTGAAGGCTCCGCTTCTGGGGCCTTGACCGAATGTTGATGCAATCTTCTCCTTATCGGTAACCACCACAAAGCGCCAGGGCTGGTTGTTCATGGCTGTAGGTGCAGCCATACCGGCTTTGAGGATTGTTTCCAGGTTTTCACGTGATACAGGATCACCCGTAAAACTGCGTATGCTGGTTCTTGTCATGATTACGTCCAGAGCCGACGGCTCACTTGCCTGCTGCTTGCAGCCGGCGATGATAACTGTAGCCATAATGGCCAAAACAATGCTGATCTTTTTCATATCTGTAGTCCTAAAATTCAAATCTATCAGCGAATATACAATAAAATGTGGAAAAGGGGACTGTCCCCATTTCCACATTTTAGTAGTTGTAGCGGCGGCGGAATGCGGCCAGGAGGATGGCAGACATAATGAGTGCCAGGACATCGGCCAGGTCAACGGCCAGCCAGACTCCGTCCAAGTCCAGGAACAGAGGTAGTACGAATATTGCGCCCAGTTCAAACACCAGGGTGCGGGTGAATGCTGCCGCAGCCGATACCAAGCCGTTGTTCAGGGCTGTGAAGAATGCCGATACGAACATGTTCAGGCCGCAGATCATGAAGCTGAGCATGTATAGGCGTATGGCGCGGGCGGTGAGAGCCTTGAGTTGCGGATCATAGCTAACAAATAAGCCTGCCATAGGATTGCTTAAAACCTCAGACAGGATAGTGAGTAGGGTGCCTACAACAAACATCAGTACCAGACTCTTGTGCAGAAGATTCTTGAGTTCGGCATTGTTCTGTGCGCCGTAGTTATAACTGATTACGGGTGATATGGCGAGGTTGAACCCTATGAACGCCGATGCGTAGATAAATCCTATATACAAGAGTATGGCATAAACAGCTACGCCGTCCTGACCTATCAGGCGCATGAGCTGCAGGTTATAGCACATACTGACTATGCTTAATGATATGTTTCCTACGTATTCCGATAGACCGTTGGTGCATACGCGGCCGATGACATTCCCTATGGTTTTGGTGCGTACAAATCGTAGATGGGTCTTGTTACGCTTTTTGGAACTGAAATAGTATAGCGGATAGAGTCCTCCAACGGCCATTCCGGCGGCGGTTGCAATGGCTGCTCCTACAATACCCCAGCCGAATACCACTATGAAAAGCGCATCGAGAACAATGTTAATTAGACCGCTTAATATGGAGAGTTGAGTACCTATCTGCGGGACCTCGGCTGTCATGTATAATGACTGGAAGGCCATCTGTATCATATACAGAGGCATGACAATCAGCACAATCCGGCCGTATGTGACACAGTAGTCAATCATCTGTTCATCGGCCCCAAGCAACAAACTTACAGGCCTGATGAATATCATGAAAAGGATGGTCAGTATGATACCTATGATGAACAGCGTCTTGACAATCATGGAGAACGTACGGCAGGCGCGCTCATTGTCTCCCTGGCCCAGGATCATTGCAACCAGGGCGCTGCCGCCCGTTCCGAACATGAGGCCTATTGCTCCGGTCATCATTATGGCCGGCCAGATGAGATTGAGAGCTGCAAAAGGAGTGGTACCGGTAAAATTGGATACGAAAAGCCCGTCGGCTACGCTGTAAGCCGATATTGTCAGCATCATGAGTATGGACGGGAGCGATGAGCGAATCATCCTCCTGTAACCCCATGTTCCTACCAGTTCAATCTTCATGAATGCAAAGATAATGAAAAGCACACAAAGGGGTCTGACCCTAATGTGTGCTTATTGAGAAACCGGCGATGGCCCAAATGCCGGGTTGGGGGACACAGCCGTAATCTATGTAGCTATTGTTGGTCAGGTTGTTGCCTTCGATGAATATTTTCAGGTTACGTTTTTCCCATTGCAGTCGTGCATCGGTCAGGAAATAGGGCTGGTAATCATAGACCAGTCCATCAGTGCCTGTGTATGTGCCGGCGCGGTCCTGGTAGCGGCAGTTTATACCTAAAACAAGATTGGGAAGTAATCCAAAACGCACTCCGGCTACAGCCTTGTGTTTGAGATACTCCAATGTAGAACGGCTCTGGATGCCCTCCACATCAACCTTATCTTGGCTGATGTAGCTGTAAGCAACATCTGCTGAGCGTAAAAACCGCTGCGAAGGGATAAGCGTCTCAAAGTCAAATGAGGCCTTAAGCTCTGTTCCCCAAGAGCTTACCTGCGTGAAATTAACTGACTCCCAGTGGCGCTGTTCCTGAGGTAGGGTAATATCCATTATCCAGTCAATCATATCGGCCCCGTGGTTATAGAACAGTGAAGCCGATGCCTGAACGCCGTCATAATCTGTATATCTGAGTCCTATGTCATAGGATGTCAGTTTTTCGGGCTTCAGGTGCTTATCGGCCTTGTAACCGCCTACACTGTAGTAAAGTTCAGTTACTGACGGCAGGCGCAGTGATGTGTTGTATGTGGCGAATGCCTTCAACCTGTTTGTAAGCCGATAACTCATATCAACACCGGGATAAATGCGGAAATCTCGCCCGTTCCAGGTGTTGTATACGCCAACTGCTCCTGCGCTGATCGCAAACTTTCCAATTGTGATATTGTGCTCCAGAATAACGCTCAGATTGGCGCGGTTAAGTCCGTAAATATAGTCGCGCTCAGTTCCATTAATGTGTATGGGTTTGTCCAACAGCTCACCAAGATTGCCGCTTACCAGATACTCATTCTTAAGTTCTAGGCCGATGGCAGTACGTCCAAGGCTCCAATCAAACCAGCTGTTAAGGGCTGCTCCTGTCACATCAGAACGATGATAGTTGAAAGGGACTAATGTCTCGTTGCTGCGAATCAGCTCAAAACGGTCCTGGTTATGGTTCCACCAGATGCTGGGATGAATGTGCAAACCACCAATCTTACTTTCAGCCTGCAGTGCGGTATATGTTTTTGCGGTATGCTCAAACTGGTCATCATATTTTGCAGAGTAGAAGGTGTTGCTTCCCCAATCCTTTATGCTCATCCCGGCATGCCAGTTAATACGCAGATTGTCATTCGCATAACTGCCTTTGTAAAATCCTTTCTTATATTCAAAGTCTGAGTTAAGGCCCCCGTTTTTATTGCGGCTGTAACCGTCGGAGCGTCCGTAACCGACAGACAGCATGTTGTTCCAACTCTTGTTTACTGCCGATGCACTAACGCCACCTGCGGCATATCCGTAACTTCCGCCCTCGGCATGGGCCGATGCCGATGTCCTTGCAGCGGTTTTGGTCACGATATTTATTGCACCCATCAGCGACGATGATCCGTATGCACGTCCGGCAGGCCCTTCAAGGACCTCGATGTGGTCAATGTCGCTCATATCTACGGGAAAGTCAAATGAGTTGTGCCCTGTCTGCGGATCACAGATGTTTATGCCATCAAGCAGTATGGCCACCTGCTCAAAATTGCCGCCACGTACTCCTACATCGGTCTGGGCACCCATCGGGCCACGCTGGCGGACATCAACACTTGTTGCATACTTGAGTATATCATTGACGGACTGGACGGGGTATGCGGCAATCTCATAGGCCGTCATAACATTGGTTATGCGTACGGCATCGGGAAGGGTGGTCTTTATCCTTGAGGCGGTAACCTCAATCTCGTCCATCTTGTAAAAAAGTGAGTCTGTGTCCAGGGCATATAATGAAACACTGCCGGCAGTTTGCATCAACAATGCGGCAGCGATCAGTTTATGGTATTTATTGGTCATATGTGCTTGCGGTCAATCAATCAGGCCGCGAAGATATCAGAAAGTTTATTCGTAAACAAATTATGTCATCTTTTTCGGCGTAACAGGTTGCGTAGGGGAGTCAGGAGCTTGGGCTTGACGGTCTTGACGTGACGGTTGATCTTGTCTTCGGTCATATCCTTGAAGGGAATCAGGATGCCGGAGTCATAGATGTCGCCAAACTCGTCATTGATTCCTGTTCCAAAATACTGCATGCGTGGCGACAGGTTCATATATGAGTTTACCAATGGTGGTATGTTTACCCCGAAATCCGATACGAATGCCTTAAGAATCTTGTAATCCTCCTTGAATGACAGCCCTTTAAGCACCTTCATGTATTTGAGCGGACGTTTTACTCTTGCTGGTTTGACCAGTTTGACACGGCGGAAATGGGCTGCACCGAACCATTTGTTAAGGAACACCTGGATCATCTCACGTGCAGGGGCCGGGTATTGACGGTAAATTGTCATCTTTCCAAAGAAGTATTTCATACGTCCTTTGTACATGACCATCAGTGCTCCCAACCCGTCAAACAGATTATCCAGGGCAAAGATACTCTTGGCGCCGCCCTTGGAACTTTGATAATCTATTGTTACGAATGACCGGCCCAGTTCAATGGTGTGTTCCAGATAGTCCTTGATGAATTTCTTGGAGAAACGGAACATGTGCGATGAGGTAAGGATTGGCTGTCCGTATTTGTCATAGACAATGTCATCACATAGCACATAACGGTATCCGCCAATTATACGTTCGGCTTCAGGATCCCAAAGCACAAGCTGCTTGTATCCGTATGCGGCATCGGTATCGAACTTATCGATGTCAAGTTCACGTCCGGTACCACCACCTCCTGCGCGGAAAGCCTCTTCACGCAGGCGCCCTATCTCGCGTATTACATCGGGTGCATTGTCGTTGTCAACGACATAAATCTCATTTCCACCGTGATTTGTAGTGCGCAGGAACTTGTCCTTGGATAACTGGGATTTAAGTACTTCTTTGCTGACAGGATCTATTATCTTTCTCATAAGGCGTATGATGTTTGCTTTATCTGTTCCACTTGCTGTTGAATGTTCCCTTTATGGTCAAATGAAGTCCAGGGAATAGGCTTCCCGATTACAATACGGTATGTTTTTCCTTGTGCACGATACAGCTCATCGGGCAGATATATCATCCCCAACGGGAATTTAAGTTTGAGAATCTGCTGGATGCGCCCCATTCGGTAAAAACGCCTGGTATTTGCTCCGTAAAAATGAATAGGTACTATGTCCCTGTGTGTCTCGATGCTTTTAATCAGGAACGTCTTGCTCCATTTGCGGTCTGCAATCACGCCATGATTTCTACGGGATACCTGTCCTGCGGGGAAATCCAAGATATGAGTGCTGCCGCTATAGGCGTTGTCAATGCCTTGTTTGAGCTGTCGGCTCTGCATTCCGATCTTGTTGACCGGGACAATCATCGGCTTAAGACCATCAACGTTGGTGAGGAAGTCATTGCCCAGAAGCATTACGTCACCTTTTTTACCTATTACCGATAACAGCGCCAGACCGTCGGCCCCACCAAGAGGATGGTTTGATACAAAGGTGTAGGGGCCGCCATCGGGGATTTCACCATCCACCTGAAGCGTTACGCCCAGATAATCAAGTGCCTTGTCGCAGAACTCCAGGCCAGAGTATCCCTTTTCAAAGAAACCGTTCAGGAAATCCTCATGGAAAAGCCTCCTCAGGTACCACAACAGCAGACGTGGCACCTTTCCGCTACGTGAGCGTTTCTCAAGCATCTGTTTTACATCCAGTTTCATTGTTATGCATTTAGCCGATGCTAAGGTAGAAACACATAATAACTCTTCCAAAATGAATAAATAATAGAGGAAATTTCACTATTGAAACAGAATCCAGTAGAATGTAATTCTTTGAAAATATTCTTTTAAAAGGTATTGCCGAATAAAGCTATACTTGTTGTATATTTACTGCCTCAAAACGATGCTAACCTAAAAATCAAGATATGAGTAAAACAAGAAAAGCTTTGGTGAACGACGAGTGGATTGTAGTCGTTCTAGGATTCATTGTGCTGGCTTTGTCGGTGCTGTTTCCTAATGTGATGAACAGTTTCAAGATTCCGGGCATCCTGGCCAGCCAGTCGGCAAGCGCACTGGGCAGTCTTCAGGGATGGCTGGGTGCAGTATATATCTTCGTGTTCGTGCTGGCTCTGCTTTATCTGTCATCGGCACTTACCGGAAAACCGTTCAAGGGTATATTCCTGTCGTTTCTTGTGATATGCCTGCTGACTGTTGTATCATTGGCACTTGCTACAATACCGTTCTGCAAGAAATATGGTCTTGAAGCAGTGCTGTTTGCAGTCATACTGGGCTTAATTATAAGCAATTTCTTCAAGATTCCCGATTGGCTCAAACCTGCCATTCAGAGCGAATTCTATATCAAGATAGGTATTGTCTGCCTGGGTGCGACTGTTCTTTATCAGGAGGTTCTCAAGAGTGGCGCATACGGTCTTGCTCAGGCTCTGATAGTAGTTCTGTGCGTATGGTACTTTGGCTTTTGGATTTCACGTAAGGTGTTCAAGGTTGATGATGAGATGGCTACCATGCTGGCCAGCTCTGTAAGTATCTGCGGCGTATCAGCAGCCATTGCCACTTGCGGAACAATCAAGGGTGACCAGAAGAAACTTTCATACGTGATTTCACTTGTTATGGTGGTTGCCATACCGATGCTTTACCTTATGCCGCTGCTCTGCAACTGGCTGCTGCCGCTGTTTTTCCCGGGAAATGAACTGGCTCAGGCTCAGGTTGCAGGTGCATGGATTGGCGGTACTATCGATACAACCGCTGCCGTTGCTGCATCGGGCGGAATCCTGGGCGATGAGGCAGGACAGACCGCCGTTATCGTAAAAGCTTCACAGAACGTTCTGATTGGTGTGGCAGCATTCCTGATATCGGTCTATTGGTCTGTTCGTGGTACCAAGGGCGTGGAGAAGACATCGGGTAAGGTTATATGGGAGCGTTTCCCCAAGTTCGTGGTTGGTATGGTTGTGGCATCAATCGTGTTCAGCATCTTCTTTGCAGGCAAGAGTGCCGATGGTATTGCCTACAAGAGCCTGGCCAAGAACTTCCAGAACATATTCTTCTCAATCGCATTTGTCTGCATAGGTCTTGAGACCAACTTCAAGCAGATATTCGCAAAGGAGAACAATCAGTCACTCAAGGCGTTCCTTACCGCTCAGGGATTCAACATCCTGTTCACGCTGCTTGTTGCAGGAATCCTGTTTGGAGTAATCAAGAACTGAATCTGATAGTCTTACAATAAGATGAACCCCAAAAGTTTTATACAGCTTTTGGGGTTCACTTTTAAAGGTGCTTCCTTTATTGTGCTTTACCCTGGTATGATGTGGGGGTTGAGCCGAAATTGAGAGAGAAGGTCAGATCATCATCTATTATTTCACCCTCAAATCCCTTTACAGTATAGTTGGGGAATTCACCACCCATGGCAAGCGGAACTATACTGTCACAGGTTAGGATGGCTCCTTTAGCTGTCTTCTTTACTACTATGCCTGGTACAGTTACATCCAGCGACACAGGCATTCTGGGCGAGAATTTGACCTGATACATGATAATGGATGCAGAATCCGCTTTCTCTGTTGCGATATAACTCACTTTGACGTTTTCAGTGTCAAATGCTCCGCTGGATGCGTTTACGGTAAGGGTTCCTGAATAATCGGTGCTTTTGAGGACGTTAACCGGCTCTTCATTCTCTTTTTCTGATTTGTCACAACCGGCAAGGACTACTGCAAATGCAAGCAAAAGGTAAATTGTTTTCTTCATTGTTTTATAGATTAAAAGTTGTTCCTATCATTATCATTCTTGGCTTATCGGTGGCAAAGAACTCATTGCCTACTGATTTGAAATAGAAGGTACGGCCCTGTGTACCTGTCAGATTATCACCGCGAACATATATTTCCCAGTCCTTAAAGACTAAGGCTATGCGGCAGCCGGCCTTGATTCGGAAGGGTTCCTGCCTTGTCCCGGTTTCGTCCCAATTGAAGGGTCCTGCGCCGTTCAGACTGGCATCAATGTCAAGCGTGTTATTGTTGATCCTGAAACTGTATCCTGAACTTACTTGAAGCGTATGTTTGGGAACATAGGGAAGGGGATTACCCGAATAGTCATTGTTGCCGTCATTGTAGCTTACAAATCGGGCATCACACCATGAGAAGGAAATATGTGAGCGGAACCGCTCCGGATTCCAGCTCAGTTCTGTTTCCATACCTATACTGCGGCTGCGGCCGGCATTGGTCATCATGCGGCCGGTAGACATTCCGGGCGGGAAAACTGTCAGCTGCTGGTTGCGTACATTCATGTAATATGCCGATGCACCGGCACTTAACGTGCCTTTGTGCAGACGGGTTCCTATTTCCAGGTTCCATGCGTACTCAGGATCGTATTCGGTGTTATCGGCCGAAACCGATACGAATTGTCTGTCAAGATAGACACCAAGATCCTGCATCATGGTGTTCATGGTAAGGTTCTGGAGAATGTCAGAGAATATCTGCGTATTAAAGCCTCCGGCACGGTATCCTTTTGAGATGGTGGTGTAAAGTGTAACGGCATCAGTAGCCTTAAAGAGTACTGACAATTTGGGAATTAGCTCTATATGATGATGGCTTACGGTTCCTATGTACGGAACTGCCAGTTCCTTGTCTTGTGTCATGATAGGCTCAAAACGGTAATGCATAAGTGCCATGCAGTCATAATCCATGCTACCGCCTTCATAGTCCATACGTATGCCTGCAGTAATGAGCCATCGGTCCAGATCAAATACCGACTCGTGGAAAAGAGCTGTATTCCAGGTGTCTATGATGAAATCCGAGTTTACGGGCATGGTGACATCGGATATGGTGAGATAACCTATATCGGTAGGAATATGACTGTTGGCGTTATTAAGTATCAGAGTTTCTATTCCATCACGCTTGAATAAGACAGGGGCGTACAGGCTGTTTCTTTTGTAAAAGGAGAATAATCCGGTCTGTGGTTTACATACGGCATTTTCATCGGTACGGCGGAATGTGAGCTCCAGCGTTCCTGCACCGCTCAACTGTTTCTGTTGCAAGGTGAAAACTGATTTCTCAGTGTAATCCTGATCCATGCGCATATCATCAGACAACAGTTGTAGTGAGGTCACCACATCGGTCTTTACTGCCTGCCCGCAATAATGCCACTTGAATCCTTCTATTACTGATAACCGGTGGTAACTGCCCTCATCGTTATATGATACGGACTTAAGAGTGTCGTTGCGCCACAGCCCGTATGCAAATCCTCCTTCCTTAGATACGTTGACTGACAGGATATTGGACATGCAGATGTTTTCATGGGTGTGTTTCTGCCATTTCCAGCGTAAGGCAAAACCGTCGTAGGGGTCACACAGTTCATTCTTGTATGTGTTAGTAAAATAGCCGTCAGTATGCCTGTATGTGGCCGACAGTGAGTTGTTGCCTACTATGAAAGAAGCTCCGACTCTTACCGTATTGGCGTTCCCGTATTCAAGGTTGATTTGAGGTCTTGCATCATCCGTTGGAGACAGAGTGGATAGGGACAGTACTCCGCCCATGCTGTTGCGTCCGTAAAGTGTTCCCTGCGGACCACGGAGCATGGTGACACGGCTTATTCCCTGCCAGTCAAAATCATATGTGTTCTTGTCCAGTACGGGAATACCGTCTATATAAAGCCCCATTACGGGATTCTCCATTCTGGAACCAAGTCCACGCAGATATATGGTTGATGTGAGCGATGCTCCATAGTCCGGGATATGCAGACCGGGAACAACTGATGACAGTAAATTAGGACGAAATATGCCGTTTCTCTTTAATTCCGGATATGATATGTCCGATACTGCCGACGCCAAGTCTTCCACGGCAACGGACTCCTTGAGAGCCGTTATTGTGACATCAGGCAGATATTGGGTGAGAGTATCGTTTGATGGCGATACGGTTGTCAGAATGGATATTAGGACCAGTGCTTTCATTCCGGATGCAAAGGTCCGTAAAAGCAGTGGTTTATTTTAGAACGATAGTGGCGGAAATTAGGATTATCCTTGCATGTTTTTCCGAAACTCGGACGGAGTTTGGCCGGTCTCTTTCTTAAAGAAACGGGCAAAATAGGATTGGTCATCAAGTCCCACAGCCGAAGCTACATCAATGATGGGCATGGATGTTCCCGTAAGCAGCTTTTTTGCTCTGACCAGCCTGGCTATGTCAATCCATGCTCCTACGCTGCGAGCGGTTGATTGTTTGACCTGGCGGCTCAGGTAGTTTTCACTGATTCCTGCAGCTTGAGCGTATCCGCTTAAGCTGTCAATACTACGTTGGGGATTGAAAAGGGTTTCCAAAAACAGGTTTACAGCCTGAGGTAAGATGGGAGACTGGCCGGATTTTATTATTGACAGGAACAGGTCCAGTCCTTTTTCAATAAAAACATCATCACCTTTTTCAAATGAGTTGAGCATCATATTGAAAAGCTCAGCCATGAATACCGCTTCATCAAACCAGAATGCCTGATGTATGGGTGAGGTCAGGAATCTTAGCGGTTTAGAATCAGCAAGTACAGTTGTATCAAAGGCTCCGGTATATCCTGTCGCATCTTTATAATATCTGATTGCGAAAGGGCATAGAGCAGGTATTATCAGTATATGACCGGGATGACAAAGATATGAATTGCCATCGGCTTCGACCAGTACTTCGCCTTTGGTTACATAGATAAAGCCTATTAGTGGTAGTTTTGCCACCGGAATCTCATTGGTCCCGGCCGGTTTTAAAGTATTCATCCTGCGGATATAGAATCGGCGGGAGGAATAGTCAATGCCAGGTTGCCAATGAGGACGGTTTGACATTTCAATCTATCTGTCAGGATGGTTATTTTTCAGCCTTGAGAGCCTGTGCTACAGCATCCTCTACATCGGTCATCTTGTCGCCGGACTCAAAGCGTTTAAGCACTTTGCCATCGGTCGAGATAAGGAACTTAGTAAAGTTCCAGCGGATGTTGTTTGTGTTCTCGGCATTGGCCTTGAGCCATGTGTAGAGCGGAATCTCGTTCTCTCCGTTTACTTCAATCTTGTCAAACTGGGTAAATGTGACGTGATAGTTGGTTGAGCAGAACTCCTTGATCTCATCAATGGTGCCAGGTGCCTGTCCGCCGAACTGGTTGCACGGGAAATCCAGAATCTCAAATCCCTGCTCCTTATACTTTTCATAAATCTCTTCCAGGTCCTTGTACTGCGGTGTGAATCCGCAACGGGTAGCGGTATTTACAATAAGCAGAAGCTTTCCCTTGTACTGCTCCAGGCTTACTTCTTCACCCTTATCGTTCTTAACCTTGAAAGAATAGACATTGTCCTGTGCCGATACAGCCGCTACGGCCATAACCAACATGATGGTTGCAATTAACTTTTTCATAAACATTGGAATTTGGTGCTAAGATAATGATTTTTTAGAAGTTGTACTTGAGCTTGAGCCAGTATTCTGAGTTGTGGGCATACATTTGGAACATGCCTTTGTCCGCATGGAACAGGTCGTAGCCCAGCATTATGTGCATCTGGTCATTCAGGGCGTAATCGGCACTGAAACGGTTGTAGATGCCGCCATCAGTAAGGTCCATATAAGCGAAAGACTGCAGTGAGAGCGTGTTGTTGAGCAGGCTCTTTGAAATACGGAACGTGCCCATGTGAGTATGCCTATTGCCACCCATTGATGCGTTGTAATCCTCAATGAACTTGTAACTGTACTGGGCCGACAGGTTCCAGTCACTGCCTGCATACCAGTCTATTCCAAGCAGGGCGTTAGCAGAACCTGAACGCGGTATGTCAGTTCCTGCTGCAGGAGTCTGTGCCTCATCAAAGTACTGTGCACCTTCTCCACGTATCACAAACTGTCCCACGGGCAAAGAAACATCGGCTCCCACCATTGTCATGCGGCGGTAATGGCCGGTCATGAGTATTGTCCCGGCTTGAACCTCACCGGTAAATACAGGCATCTTGTTCCAGGTCTGCAGAGCGCAAAGTGAGAAATCTATTCCGTTCATGAAAGTAGAAAACCTTGCTCCGTACTCCATGTTCTCAAGTCGTGGGGCTGGGGTGGCACCCATACTTGCCTGAACGGGCATGGGCAGTCCGGTTGGTACTACTGACCATGGATTGTTTGGTTCGACTGGAAGTTCAAAGAATGATGCCACAGGAACGGCTACGACCTCCATATTCCAGCGGTCACGCAGATAACGCAGGCGCAGTCCGCCTATGGGGATGCGGATGTCGTCATAATCCTGCGCCAGAAACTCTGTATAATCCATTGGTGATATGATGTCTGTTACACGCAGACCATCGGCCACGCCCCAGGTGATGATCTGGCGTCCTGCACGGATATCCCAATGCTCGTTTCCCCACCAGGTGTAAGCCTCACGTATCTGTAGTCCGCTACGCTCCTTAAGAATGGAGTTGTAAACCAGATTGGCCGATACGAACGCACCTGCGCCGCCCTTGCTCAGGGTGAATTCGGCGCGCACACGGCTGCGGGATGACATCCAGTCGTAGTCCGACTCGGAGCGTAGGGCGTGATAGGTGTCAACAAAACCTTTCACGTCTACGCTGAGCGGCTCCGATCCCTGCGCCAAAGCAGAGATGGGAACAAAAAACAACAAAATAAACAGGATGTTCCTCATAGTCCTTTTTCAAGTTTGGCTACTGTAAACATGCTCTTGTCAACCTTAAGGTCATATTCGGGGTTCTTAAGCACTATGATCGTGCTGTGACCGGTCTGCACGTTCTGCATCTCCATATGTGACTTGGTCCAGTATCCCTGAACCTGCTTTATATCCGATATAGTCAGTTTGCGGTGCAGCTTGTCCAGCTTGTCATAGAACTCAACATAAACTGCTACATAGCAGTCCTGACGTATCCATGTAACCTTACGGCTGTATATCTCACGCTTATCGACAGGGATGGACTCTATGACCCAGCATTTCTGTCCGTCACGATCCTCTTCACGTACCAATGTGTGAGTATCCTCATCGATGTTACGTGATCCCATATCGTTATATGTAAAATCTGTACCCATAAAGTAGTCAGTCTTGGATGATGACCCGCTTATGCGGCGGGTCTTCTTCATGGCCGGCAGATAGAGCCACTTGTCATCATCCTTGCTTATGTCATCATAGTCCCAGGTCAGGAATCCTGTTCCGTTAACGTCGCCGGGGTAGGTAAAGAACATAAGTGTCTTCTTGTCCTTACCCTCATCAATTGACCATGAAACCACCTTGCGCTCACGCTTGTCACCGTTCTTCTTGATCAGGGTAAGTTCCATCTCACTGTAACGGCTGTCGCCATCGGGTACATCCTTGGCGCGTTGCATTATATCACGTCCCGTCAGGGTCTGGGCACCGGCCGTCATTGTCATAAGGCCTGCAAGTGCCGTTAGAATCATTCTTGCTTTCATTGTCTTAATCATTTTTCTCGTTACCGAATACTTTGAATCTCTTTACCAAGATAGGTGTTACAAACAGGTCTGCAGCCAGGGCTGAAATGATGCCAACCACTGCAAGCCAGCCAAAGTGACTGTTCATGGCACAGGGTGATGTTGCGAAGCTCCCGAACACGGCCGATGTAATGATACTGGTAGTTACAATAGCTACACCCACAACTCTGAACGTGCGGTTGATAGACTTGGGATACTTGCCGCAGCGGTCATACTCCAGTTTGGAGTGGTTAATAAAGTGTATGGTATCATCGACAGCCATACCAAGCATCATAGGTATGATTGTAGCGGTCATCATATCAAGCGGAATACCGGCCCAACCCATAATGCCACCTACAAATATGGCCGGCATGATGTTAGGAATAAGACCAATCAGACCCACCTTGACGCTCTGGAAAGCAATCATCAGGATAATACCGATAATCAGCACCGATATAATGAATGACAGCATCTGACCGCGAACCAAGTACTGCATCATCACGTTGTACTGCGGTAGGTTACCTACAGCTGTGATTGTTGCTCCGGGGAATACCTCCTTAGCGCGAATGTCAATGTCGTTCAGCTCCTTCTCAACCTCAGCTGAGTTAAAGTCCGATATCTCAACCATCAGTCTCAGGCGGCGGTAGTCATAATCAACCCAGTACTCTGATTCAGTACCTCCGGCGTTCTCATAGAGCATCATCATCTGAGCGACCTCCTCCTCAGTATCTGGTATGCGATAGTATGCAGGATCACCCTCGTTGAGTGTCTGATTAAGGTCCTTGAGGATATCCAGAATGCTGGTGGTACGCTTGGTCAGGTCATAACCTTCAACGATTGATGCCAGTTTCTCCAGACGGCGCAGGTTCTCGGGCTGCTTTGCATCGTCCTCATTAGGCATCTCAATAACAAGGTCATAGCTGTAGAGTGAGCCAAGTTCAGACTTGCCTACACTGACTACCTGCTTTACGTATGGAACATCGATTCCCATGGTTTTCTCAATGTCAAATGCAGGTACAATCTTGAATAGACCTATGCAAAGGAACAGGCAGACAATGGTGAATACGGTTACGATTGGGCGTGAACTGCGCATTGTCCAGTCACTCAGACGAACCATTATGCGGCTCCAGGTGGTGTCACTGTCCTCGGTAAATCCCTCACGCGGCTTACGGTTTCGACCGAACGAGAGCAGCACCGGAGTTACAACCAGAGTAGTAAGCAGCACAAACAGCACCGTCATGGAACAAATCATACCTACGCACTTCATTGGGCGGATAGGGATGACAAGGAAAGAGAGTAGCGATACTATCGTGGTGAGACCGCAGAAACATACTGACCAGCCTATTTCGGTTATGGTCTCCTCAACGGCCTTACGGCGCTCTCCGTGTATGCGCATGCGGCCGTTAAAGTATGAGAACAGGTGTATGTTATATGCAATAGATACTGCAAATCCCAGTATCACAGGTATCAGTGTTGTGGTTGAGTCTACATACATTCCGGTGTATCCTGCTATACCATATGTGATGAACATACCGCCAATAACTGCCAGGAACGGAGATATAACGCCACGCAGAGACTTGGTCATCACTATCATTACTATAAGGCAGATTATGCATGCTATCATCATGATGCGGCTCATCTCAACATTGATGAACTCCATCTTCTCATAGCTTACTACCGGCATTCCGGTTCCTTTGGGGTTAAGATCAGCATATTTGGGCTTGAGCAGTATGTGATCAACCTCGGCACCGGTCTGCATATCTGGGGCGACGTTGGTCTCCTTACGCCATACGCTGTCTTCGGGGAAGGCCCTCAACTTAAGCACTACCCAAGACATGGTACCGTCCTTTGATACCAACTTCTTGGATACATTGGGCTTGCTGTATGCCATGCGCTTGATTTCGTCCATCTCGGGCGTGCCGTCATCAGGTATCTCATCGGGCACTATCTGCTCAATGTTCATGCCCCATTCATCACCTACCATGAATTCGATATCGGTCAGTGATGTGATCTTGTCGGCGTATGATACGCTGTCCATAAGTTCGTTTGAAAGTTCACGCAACAGGGTCAGGTTCTTCTTGGTAAAGATATTGTCACATTCTGTGAGTACACCTACAAAGTAGTCGTTGCCGAAATGGGCCTTGAACTCATCGGTCTTGACCAGCATTGGGTCACCCTCGATGAAATATGCGTCGAATGATGTTTCCTGGACCATCTTCTTCATACCGATCATTCCTACAAACAGGATCACCACAAAGGCGCCTAATGCAATCCAGCGCCTCTTAAGCAGTCCGCGGCACATGCGCCCGAACTTTTCATTAATCATCTCAATTGTCATAACTATCGTTTTTTGAGTTGTACATTATCCATAAAAAAGAAGGAGGGCTCACATGTAGCCCTCCCCGTTCGTATGCGTCCCTGCACCCAAGGCCGATACTATCATACACAAACCAATTCCGTTTATAACATTCATAGCGAGTGCAAAGGTACTGGGGCGTTTTTACGTGCGTAATACCCAAAACAAGTGATTTTGCAACGCCGGACATACGGTTTGGGGACACAACGTTCCGCGACTACTCCGGGCCTCTCTGGACCCTAAACGTCGAACTCCTCCTTATAGCCCCCTTCGGGGTCTAACGAGCGTCAAACATGCGCCGTTTTTAACGGGATCCTCCAAGGCCCTCCGCTTAACGTCGCTTCACTGATGGTCCCCAAACCGTATGTCCGGCTCCTGCAAAAGGGAACTGAAGTTTTGCGATTGTCTTTCCCTAAAAAAAGTTGACTCGCAAAATCGAGTTAACAATGAAGAGTAATCGAACTGTTTTGAAAGATCAGTATTACAAGAAGGTTATTGATCTTTACACAAAAGAACACCTGTCGATGTGGCAAATCTCAAAGATTATTCCACTGGACAGGTCAACAATTTGGAGATGGATTTCTACCTTTGCGGCATATGATCAAGAATCATGTGTTATGGAGAAGAAAGAAATCGAAACTCCTGATTCCTTAGAGCAGGCGGACGACGCCGAACCCATGCCCAATGATGTTGAGTCATTGCAGGCAGAAGTCAAGCGCCTGCGCCGTGAACTGACCAAGGCCGAGATCAAGGCGGAAGCCTATGATGAAATGATC
>Ga0265299_10001789_pt1 | contig 23374 bp, 20 predicted proteins | sample AusTroGonzalo_MG_4_FD_193485 | JGI IMG/M metagenome (GOLD analysis project Ga0265299, IMG submission 193485) | Bovine rumen microbial communities from tropical cattle in Woodstock, Queensland, Australia - Gonzalo_02 | ecosystem: Host-associated > Mammals > Digestive system > Stomach > Rumen ... | reverse complement strand
CTATCTCTGAAGGCGCTGCTTACTCTATCAACCCTGATCTCTGCATCGAATGCGGTGCATGCGCAGACGTTTGTCCTTGCGAAGCTATCAGCTTAGAGTAGTAGAATTCATTTCTAACAACTAAAAAAGAGGCACGGTTTTCCGCGCCTCTTTTGTTATACTGTTCTTGCCGTAAAACCTTAAAGAAGGAATTGCGCTGCTAAAAAGACAATAGAGTAGGCGAATGTGGCAATGAGGATACCACGCCCTGACATGTCAAACTTCAGTTTCAACAAGTAGTAACGAAGGATAAAAATGTTGGGAATCAAAGCCAACAGAATGAATTTTGGGATTAAATTCTTGACCAAACCGGGATTGTTCACCAGCATTTGCGGATTAGAATGTAGGACAATGGCAAAAATGCCATAGATAATGCCGAATAACAACAGTGGTACGAGGATTCCGAGAATAATGCCCACTGCATATGAATCTCTTCTGAGTTTATCCATCATAATTCCAAAAATTTAAGTTTCTCAATATGTTCATGTGCCGTCATGTCGAATTGCACGGGCTGCACCGACACATAATGGTTATGCAATGCCCATTCGCACGTGTCTTCGGATAGTTCGTGACGATCTAAATGGCCAGTCAGCCAATAGTATTTGTGGCCATAGGGATCAGTGCGCTCCACTAAGTCTTCATGCCAAACGCCGAGGCATTGGCGGGTGATTTTTATGCCTTTTATGGACTCAACAGGCTCTTTGGGCACATTGACATTCAGGCATGTGTAAGGAGGCAGTCCGTTTGCCAACACTTTTTCTACGATGGGCTTTCCAAAATGCACGGCGGCGGTGAAGTCGGCGTTGGATGAATAGTCCTGCAAGGAGAGTCCGATAGATGGAATATTGTCAAAGGTAGCTTCTATAGCAGCCGCCATGGTGCCAGAATAAATCACGCTGATGGATGAGTTTGACCCATGGTTGATACCGGAAAGCACCAGATCGATTTTCCGGTCGCGAAGCACCACTTTTTCACCCAATTTCACGCAATCCACAGGAGTGCCATTGGTTTTATAGTAGGAGATGCCATCTTCATTCTTATAGTTGATCAGACGAAGCGGCTCGCTCATCGTGATGGCATGTCCCATGCCGGAGCGTGTCCGGTCGGGTACCACCACTACGACTTCGCCTAATGGTTTGGCGATGGTGAGCATCGCTTCCAAGCCTTTGGCTTCGTAGCCGTCGTCGTTAACAACCAATATCAAAGGCTTTTCGTTATTCGATTTACAATTCATAATGCAGGAGAGTGTGTTGCTTCTACTTCTTGATTATTTTGGTTGTTTTGGACTGATGTTGGTTGTTTTCCACTTTTAATAAGTAAATGCCAGACACTAAGTGTTTTACATCAATTTCAGCAGGATTGTCAAGACGGCCGCCTTGGAGAAGCTGACCACTCAAATTGAACAGCTGATAAGTATATTCCTGACTGTCATCACTCAGTTGTACATGTACGTAATCAGAGGTCGGGTTAGGCCAAATGGTGAGGACAGGCGTATTTTGAGTGAGATCCTCAACACTCAATTCGGAATTTATCCTGCCGCTGGGAAATGAGATATAATCCAGAAATGCACAGTCGCGGTCGCTGGAGCCCCAATAATTTTTGGAAAAAGTCCAAGAGTAGGTATGGTTGCCCATTGTTACAGGAAATGAAGCTCGGTTCCAGCCGGTAACCCCCTCCCATTCTCTCTTGGTACTCCCATCAATCTTAAAGATCAGTTTGTCACCTTCTGCGCTGGATACTTTGTAATAAAACGAAATGGAATCAGAGATGGAGGCGTAAGCAAGTATTTTCAATATGGTGGAAGAACCATTGCCAATGGATCCAGATTTCACGCAATAGGCCCCCTCGTATGGATTCTGTGTGGAAATTGTCCATGGATTGGAAGAGTTGTTGATCCATTCCATGTTGATGAAATCCCCAGTTTCCCAATCTTCAGCTAAAGTACCGATTTTTATGGAGAGGTAGTTGGTGTCACTATAATGATCAACAGAGTAGATTCCTTTGAGGTAGGTGAGGGTTGGTTCCAAAATGGTGTCATGAACAGTGGCTTCGAGAGAAATTGTCACCTGTTCTTTGGGTTCAATGGTTGGAACAAGAATATGATGTGTGTGAAGGGAGAGCTCATCTGCGGGGTTGGTAATCTGCAACAATCCGAGATTAGTTCGGATATTGCCTAAATTGGTCAAGGTGATTTTACATGTAAAGGTCTCCCCATAATCCACTTTGTGATTGCCGTTTCCGGATTCGGAGTCATCAATATTCAGAGAAACAATCTTTAATATCGGTGCATATAATTTGAAAGATTTGGATTTCCGAGTCTCGTAACCGTCAAATGTCACGATGAAATTAAATGTGACTATGTGATTGACAGGAGCATTTTCAGATACAGAAAAAGAAAAAGAATCGTCATATGCAGTGTCATGAGCATTAAGCGTGTTAACTACTATTTCATTGCCCTGCAAAGTGATATACTCATCATTGGTGGTGATAGTTATATGGATGTTATCAGCAGTGATATTTCCAATATTTACAATCGATGGAATAAGGGAGAGGGTTTCTCCGGATTCAGCCAGTCCGTCAGGATGATATTGCCGGCCAGGAATGTTTTTTTCCTGTAAAGTAATATTATTCACTACCACATAAGGAATGTCGTTTTGGAAAAAGGTTATTATCCCCTCGAAAGGTACAGAATTGGGAGCTGTTGCCGTCACGAACAATGTGTCGGTAAATGAGAATGTCTCATTGAAAGGGAGGGTTAATTCTCCGTCTTGGATTCGTCCGGTGGCCACGATTTCATTGTTTTTGGTAATGCAAACAATGGTATTTTCATTGATAGCGGAGAAAGTCACGTCCATCGTGCCTTCAGGAAGGTGCTCATTATATTCAAGATCTAAAGCGAATGGTTCGGCCGTACGTATCATCAATGTGGGATCGCCAAAAATAATCCAAGTGCGAAACATAGCGATACCGTCAGAGGAGTAGACGTCTATCATTTTGATCATACCGTTGAAAAATGCACCGCCGAAGGTGAATTTCTGATCCCAACCCGGAGTGCCAATAATGTAATCAATGGTGGCATCCTGAGCACACATGGGCGGGTTCCATGATTGATTGACGGTAGAACCCGTAAAACAGACCGCGCCGGAAGGTTTTCCATCGTTTGTTGCGCGTAGCCAAGCCTCTGCAAAGCACGTCCCCGAATGGTACTCGCCGTTTATACAGGCTACAGATAAGATAAACGGTAACATATCATTATTCGTCAATGTGTTGACATTGCTGACCTTAAAGCCTGAAGTAACCCAACTGTTTTTTGAGCCGTGTCCACAATAAGTGATGATACTTACGCCGCTATTGACACATGAGGATACCATGGCAGCCGACGGGTTTCCTGCTGCATCCAGACCTCCCTGGCTACCTTCAAATAATTCATAACCAGAAGTGTAGGTGTAATCTAATAATTTGTTGTCAATATTGCGGATATGTTGATAGTCGTACTCATCGTTATCGCCAGGACCTTGGTTAGAAGCGATACCCAAAAAAGATGTGTAATGGGGTTTTTCTAAGGGCTCCCGTTCATATTCGATGAAACGTTGCACTTGGGTTTCCACTTGTTCTACATTTTCAGCGGAAATTTTGCCTAAGATGATATCGGGATAGGAGTCGTCACCTACAAGTTCAGTGAAATAATTGTCGGATTTTTCACCGCTGATGGTCGGAGTTGGAAATTGCGCAGCATCCCCTACAATTACCACAAAAGCCAAATTGTGTTCGTTGTAATAGTCAAGAATGAAGGTTTTAATGCTGTTGGCATTGTTGCCAGCTATACTCAGAGGCACTATTTCAGTGTGATAACCGCATTTGATTTTCCAATTGGCGTAAGGTTGCATGGCTTCCATGAATTCATCAGGAGCGATGATGAGAATATCGCCTTCTTCGGTTACAGGATTGCTCCGCAAAGAGTTGTAGTTCAAGAACTGGTTTGCATAGATGTTATTAAATATGCGGTTGTTCTTTGTGGCGGTTGCGACAGCCCTGTCCCCGTTGAACGTCACTTTAACCGTGATGGACGAATAGGCTTTCAATATCTGTTGTACAGGATTATAGTCAAATGGGTAAACTTTAATAGTGGCACCGTGATAATCACGAAGTTGATAGGTTTTTTCGGCTTGAGCAGGACTTCCTAACAAATATTGGTCAACGGAGTAGGATTCGTTTTTCTGATAGGGAACGTCAGCTGGATCTATATTGCGGAAAAGATTACCTTTGGAGGGCGCAAGCTCGAATCCGTAGATTTCCGTAAACCGAGCATCTATCACTTCCGCTACAGGTTGGCTACCTTCTGGAACAATCAAAGAGAAAGCGGTTTGCAGGAGTTCAGGATTGCCTGCTGTCAATATGGGATAGGCGTTGGGCATATGCAATGTCTGCATATCTTTTCCGTCAACGATCACTGTTTTGGTGTGATAGTTGTCGAAGTCCACACGCACCACCGCCTCGTTGGAATTAGATTTCAGCAGCGTGTAGTGTATGTTTTGTGCCTGCGTAACGGCCACAAAGCTCATTACGACCCCCCATAAAAACATTGCCTTTTTGAAAAAGTTCATCATCCTGATTTTTGAATCCCACACTTCACGATTTCGTCGCTTGTGTGGGGTTAATATAAGAATTAATCTCGGGACCGCTTAAAAAATAATAAGTGATTATTTCAGATTTTCGACTGCGGCTTTAATACGTTTGCAAGCTTCGATTAAACGATCTTCGGAAGTAGCGTAGGAGAGGCGGATGCAATCGTCATCGCCGAAAGCTGCGCCTTGTACCGTGGAGACACTGGCATCCAAAAGAATGTAGAAAGCAAGGTCTGTAGAGTTTTCGATAACGGTTTTCTTGTATTCGGCGGCAAATTTGGAATTGGCGGGAACCTGTTTGCCATAAAGGCTGCTCACTTTCGGGAAGAAATAGAACGCACCTTGCGGCAGGGTCACTTCAAAACCAGGGATTTCTTTCAATAAACCGTACACTAAATCGCGGCGTTTCAAGAAGATATTGCGCATACCGATGATGTCTTCCGATGTTTTAGGATCCATTTCCATGGCTCTCAGTGCAGCGCGTTGAGAAATGGAACCCGTGGCGGATGTGATTTGTCCTTGCAGTTTATTGCAAGCCTTGGCCACTTCCACGGGAGCACCAATGAAACCGATACGCCAACCGGTCATGGCAAAACCTTTCGCCACACCGTTGACGGTAACGACTTGATCTTTAATGAAATCGAATTGAGCAATACTTTCGTGACCACCGACGAAGTTGATATGTTCGTAAATTTCGTCAGACAAAATCATCATTTGCGGATGTTTAGCAACGACTTCCGCAATGGCACGGAGTTCTTCCTTAGAGTAAATCATACCCGTAGGATTTGAAGGACTGCTGAACATTAACAGTTTGGTTTTCGGAGTGATAGCAGCCTCTAATTGCGCAGGCGTAATCTTGAAATCGTTCTCGATTTTACAGGGCACATAAACGGGCGTGCCTTCCGCCATTTGTGCAATAGCACGGTAAGAAACCCAGTAAGGAGTGGGGATAATCACTTCGTCACCAGGATTTACCAAAGCCATAACAGCTTGATAAATAGATTGTTTACCACCAGTGGAAACCACAATTTGTTGAGTGGAATAGTCGAGATTATTATCTCTTTTAAATTTATTACTGATGGCTTTTAACAGGTCAGCATATCCTGGAACTGGCGGGTAGTGGGTGAAATTATCATCGATAGCCTGTTTGGCGTATTCTTTTACGGTTTCAGGCGTGTTAAAATCAGGTTCCCCGATGCTCAAGCTGATCACATCTTGTCCTTTGTCTTTTAATTCACGTGCCAATGCGGTCATGGCCAATGTTTCTGAAGCTGGCATATCCAGCACTCTTTTTGAAATTCTTTCCATATTATAAGAAGATTTATATATTCAATTTTGGGCGGCAAAGATACAATTTTTCGTCAAGTTACAGCCTGTGATTGAAAGAAGATTCCCGTCTGTGCGGCGGCTGTTTGCACTATGAATGCGAAAAAATTTTATTTTTGCCAACTCGTTTCCATGGTCCTGTAGTTCAATGGATAGAACGAAAGTTTCCTAAACTTTAAATTTGGGTTCGATTCCCAGCGGGACTACTAAAAATCATATCCTGTCATTTCGCCGTGCGGGTGAATGATAGAGTATCGGGTGAATCGTTCATCTGCTTCAAAACCATCGCCATAATTGACAGAACCGTCGCGTTTCACCTGTTTCACGGATTTGGTGGAATAGATGATTCGCCTCCGTTGGTCCCAAATCACTTCGTTTGTCATCACAGAATCACCGTTGATAAGGTCGTAAATGATGACACTGTCGGTAGCCTTAAATAGGTTGTTGTTGATCTGGCAGGCGTAGTCGGCCGTAATGATGGCCTGTTTTCGTCCGAAATCGTTGTAAGAGATGATACGGATTCCCTTAGGGCAATCCATATAGGAAGTGTCGTTTGTGTTGTAGTGGTTGAGCATGGGGGTAGTCACGATGAAGCTGGTGCGGCCCGAGTCACTGACGGTGATGGTCATATTTTCCGCCGATTCATCAGGAAACTTGCCTTCGTATTCCAACAACTCGGTTTTGCCGCCTGAGGATTTACAAGCAGCAAAAAGCATCATAATGCACGAGGCAATTATGATGCTTTTAATGTAGTATTTAGGTTTGAAAAACATGGGTTATCTCACCGTCGTATTTTCTTGGATCCAGCAGCCGACATGTACGGTAGCGCCGCTGTTCAGACCGCGTTTGAATAATTCTTCTTTGCTGGGGTATCTCAGTTTAGCGCGTTGGGCGTTGGCTTCGTTTGCGCAGCTGGGATCCACGGCTACTGCCTTGGCATATTTGTCAGCGGCTGCCCATGCGTATGCGCCGGGAACTTGGTCGTCGGAGCATCTGCCACCGGAGCTGGCGTAGAGGTCGCCAATCAAGATATAAGCCTTGCCCATGTTGGGTCTTGCTTTAAGAGCGTCGTAAGCAGCTGAACGAGCCTCAGAGAAAGAACCTTTCATGCGGTAAGCCAAAGCGAGCATGTAGTTGGCGTCAGCTCTCTGTTCGTGCGTCTCACTCAAATTAATGGCCTCCTTGAAGTATTCAATCGCTTTGCTGAGTTCATCGGCAGATTGGTTCTTAGCGTAGTTCTTGAAAGTGAGGTTACCCATCATGTAAGCGGTATTGCGGTTCGGATTAGCCTTGTGCAGAATTTCCAGACCGTCTTGGAATACTTGGCTGTTGGTGCAGCCTCCCTTGAACATTGTGTTGACCATTTTGCTGACAGCGGCCAGGTCACTCTTGATTTCATCAAACTTCTTGGTATAGAGCATATCCAATACTTCGCAAGAAGCGTAAGGGGTCACAGCATTGTTGATTTTGGCCAATGTCTTGCGGTAGTTGGTGATGAGTTTTGCTTGACGAGTGGTGTCGGTAGTCAATTTTTTGGCTTGTTTGTCGAAAGCCATACGATCGATTTGGCTGTTGTCCAATTGTTTTTGCAGCTCTTCCAAAGCATCAGCGCTTTGCTCATAAGCTTTGGTAGCGTTCAAGATGGAGAGATCCAAATAGTCGGTTGCGCGCTCGTAGGCTTCAATGACGATGGAGGTGTCTCTTTTGGCTTTGGTGATGTTCTCAGCCAATTGATAGTAAGCATCCCAAATGGCAGGTTGCGTGTTCTCTTTCTCCATTTCCACGGATTGCACAAACCATGCGTAAGCTTGCTCGTAGAGGCTTTTGCGATAACGCATCGTGTTGTAGGCTTTGAAGCCTAAACCGGAACCCGGGGTGAATTTGTCAGGGAAGTAGGTGCTGCGCACATCAAAAGTGTAGAATAAAGAATCAATGAGTATTTCGCGGTGTGCAGAGTCCTTTTCTTCTTTGATGAGGTTTTGGAACAAAGTCTGGGCATTCGTATAGATACCATCCCAAGAACAAGGGCAGTTTTGAATCACATACTGCCAAGCTTCATAAGCGTCAGCATAGTTCTTTGCATTGTAAAAAGTTCTGAAGTTGGTGATTTGTTCCAAGCATTTCAGAGAGTCAGCTTCATTGGCTCCGTATTTGAAGGAGCAAGGTTGCTGCGCGAAAACGAAATTCGCGCTGACAACAAATGCAATAATTGCAATAATCTTTTTCATTTTTTTTGATGTTTTATAGGGTTATTATTCTTTTCTAGTCAATCTTGAATCTTTGATACCAACGTTCTTGGAGGGTGAAGCAGAATGAGAATCTAAAGTAGTCTTGTCGAATGAGTTCGTTGGTGGTGGTGCCTGTTTTGCCGTATTCAAAGAGGATATTGAGTGATGAATGAGTATTAAAGGAGGTTAGTGGTATACCAGCACCTATACAGACTGAAAATTCTGAAATAGGTTTATTGTGCAATATTAAATTACCAGTGGAGTACTTAGCGCCGGCACGTATGGATGCTCTTTGGAAAAGCTTGTTGGAAAGCGGATTGGGAATATATTGAAAACCGATAGAAGTCGTCATGGCCTTTTTCAGATAGTCGTCTTCTTTGGAAGTGAATTTATATTTTTCCCAATCTTCCCAAGTGATGTCAGCGGCAACGGTCAGCTTGTTTTTATAGGTATAACTGAGACCGCCTCCCGCTGATTGAGGGATAATCAGAGAACCATTGATGTCTTGATTGTTGAGAACCGTGTCATAGGTGTTGGTGGAGACAAAGGTTCCCGAATATGAGTTGACCAACAGTTTCTCTTTCGCCCATATGTATGCGGTGTTACTGTAAACCACACCCAATCCGATGCGGTGATGTTCGCCGATATTGAAGAAGTATTGGAGGCCACCGGTAAGATAGATGCCGTTCACCGTGAAGATGTCTGTCACATAAGAATTGTCATAGTTGCTTCCGTCAATTTCCGTATTGCTATTGTAATAGAGGGACCCGAACATATAGCTGGCGTTCAAACCAATGGAGAGACCTTTGCAAATTTTGAAGGCGTTGCCCCAATAGAGTTGATTGACACCACCGCTGCCAGAATAGGTATAATTGACTTTTCCGATGTTTTCTATGAATGAAGAGGAGGAGATGTTATAGCCGACAGAGCTGAATGGCAGGATACCGAGACTGGTGCGCCAATGGCGCGTAACAGGCAGACCGATAGATAGATAGTGGGCTTTGGCGTATGTGTTCTTTTGAATCATATCACCTTGTGTCAGTTTGGAAGTGTAAATGGAGGCTGCGACATCCGCAATGAACGACAAAGAGTCAAAAGCGGCGTAGGATGCAGGATTCCTGAAATTGATGTAATAAGGATCCTGCATGGCGTAGGAAGTGCTACCCATGGCATCCAGAATACCGTTGGACGAGCGGTTTATCATACCAATTCCATAGATGGAATAAGGCATTCTGATCACGTTTTGCGCCTGTGCAGAAAAGAAACACAAGCCGCAAATGATGAACATCCATTTAATATGGTCAATCTTCTGAAGCATTCAGTTTTAAAATTTTATGCAATCCGAGCAGAATCGGATTTTGGGCGGCAAATATACGTTTTTTTATGGAACTTTGAAGCATTTCTGCATCACCTCCGGAAAGAATTACTTTCAGGTCGTCGTATTGTGCTGAATATTGGAGAATAATGCCGTTTATTTCATGCGTTATTCCGTGCATCACACCGGACAAAATGGACTTTTGGGTGGTGTCGCCAGTCAAAAAATCGATGGTTTTGGGTTCGATAAGCGGCAAGCGGGCGGTAAAATGAGACAGAGATTGGAAGCGCATCCGCACGCCAGGGGAGATGCTGCCGCCTAAATATTCATTGTCTGCGTTCACGAAATCCGCGACCAAACAAGTGCCAGCCATCAAGGACAAAACATTTTGGTTTGGATATAAAGCGTTGGCACCCACGGCATTGGCAATCCGATCGGTGCCTAAGGTTTCTGGACTGGCATAACGCATTTTGATGGGCAGCTTGCACTGGTGTGAGAAATGAAGGAGATGCGTATGCTCTTCCAACCAGCGAAGCACGTGGTCATCGTTGTCCCTCACGGTGGAGACAATGGACTGTTCAATGGGATATTGGCGAAAAAGAGTTTCCAAGAATGAAACAGACAGTTTTTTTTCTTGAAAAAGAGCGGTCAAAACACCTTCTTCTGAAAAAACAGCCAGCTTATGAAGCGTGTTGCCAATATCAATGATTAAATCCATAAAATTGTTACGAGTTAAGAGCTAAGAGTGAAGGAGTTAGGTCGTTGGGAAAGGATGATTTTATTTACTGCACATTGCTCTATTACGTAAGATGTCGATAGCTAAGTAGATAGCGTTCCGCATGGATTGTGCATCGGCGATGTTCTTTCCGGCGATATCGTATGCAGTGCCGTGGGCGGGCGAAGTGCGCACGATAGGCAGACCGGCGGTGAAATTCACGCCGTCTTTTCCCAACAGTTTGAATGGAATCATGCCTTGATCGTGGTACATGGCTAATACGGCATCGAATTTTCGATAGGAACCTGTGGCAAAGAAACTGTCGGCCGGGAAAGGTCCAAATGCATTTATACCGTTATGGAATGCCTGATTTACAGCCGGTTGGATAGCATCAATCTCTTCTTTTCCAAACAATCCATCGTCTCCGGTGTGCGGATTGAGCGCGAGCACGGCAATGGTAGGATTGTCAAGGGCGAAATCTTGACGCAGAGAGCGGTTCAATATTTCCAATTTTTGCAGGACTTTTTCCGTGGTGATGGTTCCCGCCACATCGCTCATGGGCAGATGGTTGGTTGCGAAGCCTACGCGAAGGTCTTCAGCTACCAGGAGCATCATGGCTGGATTTTCCTTGCCTCCGAAGTAGTGTTCAAAAAATTCGGTGTGACCTGCAAATTTGAACTTGTCGGATTGGATGTTATTGGTGTTCACGGGCGCGGTGACAATGGCATCGATCAATTTGTTTTTTAAGTCGCGGCCGGCAGCGTAAAGTGAGCGTTCGGACATTTGTCCTGCAATTTTTGTAGAGGTGCCCAATTCCAATTTGACCTCTTCATCATAAAGATTGATGAGGTTGGGCCGTTTTGTAGAGAGTTGTTCGGCAGTTTTGGTGAATTGGAACGAAAAATCCGGCAGGTCCATATATTTTTTGTGGTAAGAGGCCACCTTTGACAAACCGTACACCACAGGGGTGCAGAGTTCCATTATTCTATTGTCGCTCAATGATTTAATAATCACTTCGTAGCTGATACCATTGATATCGCCTTGTGTAATGCCAATTACAAAATTCTTATTCTCAGCCATAATCCAGGAATTTTTCGGTCGCAAAGATATAAAAAATGTAGAGACGGGGCGTATTTAAAAAACGTAGAGACGTTGCATGCAACGTCTCTACATGAAATCGAAAATAAATCGATTATTTATTCACTTGGAATTTCTTGTCGCCGTTCACGAAGAAGTTCACAATTTGGGTGGCAGCTGCCAGACCGGCATTGATGTTGGCTTCAGCAGTTTCAGCACCTTGTTTCTTAGGTGTTGCGAAGAAGCGTTTCTCAAATTTGCTGAACTCTTCCATTGCATCGGGAGCGATGTCGGTGCAGTATTTAAGGTCTTCACGTTCAGCCATCAAAGCGATGAGCTCTTCTTCGTTGATGACCTCCTTGCGGGCGGTGTTGATCACGCAGCCGCCTTTCGGCATAAGACCGACGAGCGCTTTGTTGATGGACTTTTTGGTCTGGTCGTTAGCGGGGATATGCAGGGAAATGTAGTTACAATTCTTATACATATCTTCAAGGGTAGCGGGAACGACCACGCCTTCAGCTTCCATTTTCTCTTTCGGGACGAACGGGTCGAATGCCCAGACATCCATACCGAGAGCGCGAGCTTTTTCAGCCACGAGGCGACCCACGTTACCGTAAGCTTGGATACCGACCTTTTTGCCCTTCAGTTCGGCACCGGTGCCGGGTTTGAAGGTGTTGCGGGCCATGTAAATCATCATACCGAGAGCCAGTTCAGCCACAGCGTTGGAGTTCTGACCCGGGGTGTTCATAGCCACGATGTTGTTGGCGGTGCAAGCGGCGAGGTCGAGGTTGTCAAAACCAGCACCAGCACGGACAACCACCTTGAGGTTCTTGGCAGCGTCGATCACCTGAGCGGTGACTTTGTCGGAGCGGACGATCATAGCGTCCACATCAGCGACTGCGGCGTAGAGTTCCTCGGGAGTCTCGTACTTCTCGAGCAGAACCAGTTCATAACCAGCTTTTTCCACGATAGCGCGAATGCCATCCACAGCGGCTTTCGCGAAAGGTTTTTGGGTTGCAACTAATACTTTCATTATTTTTGTTTTAAATGATGAAGTAGTTAGTAGTTGGCTGTAACTGCTAACTACTAACTACTAACTGCTAACTAAATTATTTGTTTGCTTTTTCGAAGTCTTGCATGCAAGCCACGAGAGCTTCAACGTCTTCGACGGTGCAAGCGTTGTAGAGGGAAGCACGGAAGCCGCCGACGGAACGGTGACCCTTGATGCCGACCATACCGCGCTCTTTGGCGAAGGCCATGAAAGCGTCTTGTTTGTCTTCGTAACCGGGAGCCATCACCCAGCAGTGGTTCATGATGGAGCGGTCAGCCTTGTCGGCGACGGTGCCCACGAACATGCTGTTGCGGTCGATTTCGTCGTACAACAGGTTGGATTTCTTCATATTGATCTTGTTCATCTCAGCGACACCGCCGATGGTGTTCTTGAGCCACAAGAGGGTTTCGTGCATCACGAAGATAGGCAGCACGGGAGGAGTGTTGAACATGGAGATGTTCTTGGCTTCCTCAGCAGCGTGTGTGCGGTAGTCAACCATCGTGGGCAGCGGGTTCATGTAAGCGCGGTCACCGATGTTGCCGAGGATGTCCTTGCGTACGATGACGAAGGTGACACCGGCAGGGCCGACATTCTTCTGAGCGCCACCGTAGATGAGACCGTATTTGGTCACGTCAACGGGACGGCTCATGATGTCGGAAGACATGTCAGCGACGAGCATCACATTGTTGCACTCTTCAGCGGTGAAGTCCTTGCGGATTTCAGTGCCGTAGATGGTGTTGTTGGTGGTGATGTGGAAATAGTCGGCGTCAGCGGGGACGGTCCAACCTTTGGGGATGTAGTTGTAGGTTTTGTCTTCAGAAGAAGCGACGATTTCGACTTTACCGAAATTTTTAGCTTCTTTAGCGGATTTCTTAGCCCAGACGCCGGTTTGGAGGTAAGCGGCTTTTGTTTTCAGCAGGTTAGCGGGCACCGTGAAGAATTGGGTGCTGGCGCCGCCGCCGAGGAAAAGCACCTCGTAGTTGTCGGGGATATTGAGCAGGTCGCGCCACAATTGGCGGGTTTCTGCCATGATTCTTTCCCAACCCGGAGTACGGTGAGAAATTTCCATCAGGCCGATACCGGTGTTGTCAAAATTGCGGATAGCGTTGATTGTGGATTCAACAGCTTCTTTCGGAAGGACGCAAGGTCCTGCATTAAAATTATGTACTTCGCTCATAACTAATAAGATATGTTTATTTTATTAATGGAATTTAATGTATTATAATATGCGGCAAAGATACAAAAAAAGCGACTGAAACATCTCATTTCGGAGGGTTGAATTTTTTTTTCAAAAAAAGGTGTACATAATCAAAAAAAATGTATTTTTACAGCCTCAAAAATTCGGAGAGATGGCCGAGTGGTCGAAGGCGCGCGCCTGGAGAGCGCGTAAGCGCCAAAAGCGCTTCAAGGGTTCGAATCCCTTTCTCTCCGCCAAGACCCAAAGATCTGAAAATCAATAAAGTAAAAATAATTATTTTCAAAAAATCACAATTAATTATGAAAAAGCTTATCGCCTTACTTACCGTTATCGGTTTCTTGACCTTCGGTATCGCAAACACTGCATTTGCGCAAAAACAACAAAAATCTGACGAAGCTGCCGCTACCGAGCAGGTCGCAGAAGAAGTTGCTGAGGCTGCTCCCGCAACTGCACAGGCAGAATTAACGGAAGATCCCGATGAATCCATCAACCAAAGTTTACACTATGTTTTGAAAGACAAATTCATCCAGGGTGGTGCTGTGTGGATGACCCCTGTGTTGATTTGCTTGATTTTAGGTTTGGCTTTCGTCATCGAACGTATTTTCTATCTCAACCTTTCCTCTGTGAATTCCAAGAAATTATTGGACAAGATTGAAAATACTCTCAAAACTAAAGGCGTTGACGCTGCGAAAGAACTTTGCCGCGATACAAAAGGACCTCTCGCCGCTGTCTTCTTCCAGGGCCTCGACCGCTACGATGAGGGTCTCGAATCTGTCGAGAAATCTCTCACCTCTTATGGTGCAGTCCAAATGGCAAAACTGGAAAACAATATGACATGGATCAGCTTGTTCATCGCCCTTGCTCCTTCCTTGGGATTCTTGGGAACGGTCATCGGTATGGTGCAAGCATTCGATGATATCGAACGCGCAGGTGATATCTCCCCGACCATCGTCGCCGGCGGTATGAAAGTGGCTTTGTTGACAACCGTCTTCGGTTTGATCACCGCCATGATTCTCCAAGTGTTCTACAACTATCTTCTTACCCGTATCGACGCTATTGTCAATGACATGGAAGATGCCACCATCTCCTTCATGGACATTCTCGTCAAAAATAAATAAGCTTAACGCTTAATATTATATATATACAATTATTCAATTAAAGCGTTGTATAATGAAAAATAGAATTATCAATATCGTCATATTTGTGGTCGCTATTCTGGCTTGTCTTGTGGCTATTGCTTTTTCTTTTTTCTCATTTGATGCGGAAAAGAAAGACAGCTACATTCAAGTACGGGAAATTCAGGCCCAAACACCTGAAATGGTGTCTGAGTTTGAGAATGCTACCCTGGAGACTCTCCCTGGTGTGATAGATAAATATCAGCAGGAGACCCAAGACCGCAGCACCAAATTGAAAGATGTTCAACTTGAAAAGGACATTCTCTACACCTATCTTCAAGATTTGAAGAACCTTGATGAAAATAATTTCGAATCCTATAAGTCAAAATTCCCGGGACGTTCTGAACACCTTTTTGCTAAGAGCGAGAACAAACAAAAATATGTGGAAGGTTTCAACGGAGTGAAAACTTATAAGGATCTCGAAGGCTACGTTAACAAAATGAATGATGAGTATGCTCAGATTAAACAAGCTTATTTGATTGAACGTAATTATATCAAATCAGCTAACTCACTCATCAACAAAGCAGTTGCCATCAGAGATAATGCTTCCGCTTCTAAGAAAGCTACTGAATTCGAAGGCTTGCAGGCTGACCTGAAGAGCTTTGGCAAGAGCGCATCTCTCCAGAACTTCTTCATCGTCTTGGTTTACATTCTCGGTCTCGGTGCCGCATTCCTGATGGTGTTCTTCTTGTTGAAGAATATGGTCACCGATTTCAAGAGCTCTTACAAGATTCTTGTCGGACTCCTGTTCCTCGTTGTGGCTTTCTTCATCGGCTATTTGGTCGGCACACCTACATTGAGTGCATCCGCAATCAAAGCAGGTATGAGCAGTTCCGGATACAAGATGGTGAACGCTGCCGTGTTTACGGTTTATATATGTTTGTTCGTCGCGATTATCTCTATCTTCGTGACTTTGATTATGAACGCCGTTAAAAACAAGAACTAACATGAGTAAAAGAAAAACACCAGGCTTGAATACAGGTGCAATGTCAGATATTTCTTTTCTGCTGTTGACCTTCTTCCTGCTGACTTCTTCCATTAACACGGAGCAAGGTATTCCCAGAAAGTTACCGCCTCCAAAAACGGAAGATGCTGAAGACAAGAAAGTCGATATCAACAAGAGAAATGTGCTGAACGTGCTGGTGAACTTCCGTGATGAGATTTCTGTGAACGGTGATGTTATCATGATCACGGATCTCAAAGCGAAAGCCAAGGAGTTCTTTGCGAACCCTTCCAACGATCCGTCTCTGCCTGAAAAAGTGAATAAACCTATCGACGGTATCGGCGACTTCGCCGTATCAAAGGGTGTTGTCTCTTTGACCAACGACCAAGGCACCAGCTATAACATGTACGTGCAAGTGCAGAATGAGTTGCAACGTGCTGTGAATGAATTGCGTGATGAGACTTCGTTGCAATACTTCGGCAAGAAGTTCGCAGTGCTTGACTCCGCTTCTCAACGCGCTGTCTCAACAGCCATTCCGATGAGCATCTCTGAAGCTCCGCCTATCGACTACGGTTCCAAATAACCTTAAAAACGCAAGATTATGTCAAGATTCAGAAAAGAAGGAAAAAAAGAGACACCCGAACTCAACATGGGTTCCATGTCTGATATTATCTTCATGTTCTTGTTCTTCTTCATGGTGATCACCACCATGCGTGAAGCTTCTCTGAAAGTGCATTTCCAACCGCCTCAAGCTACGGAAATTCAAAAATTGGAGAAAAAGTCACTCGTGGCTAACATATACATCGGTGCTCCTCTGGCGAAAAACGAGAATACTCTGCCTCCTGGCGAAGTCTCCGTGCAGTTGAATGACCAAACCATCAAGGCTGAAGACCTTAAACGTGATGTACGTGATTTCATCGGTACTGAGAAAGAATCCCGCGATGCACAGGACAGAGACCGTCTGACATTCTCCCTGAAGGTTGATAAGGACGTGCAAATGCGTTATGTAAACACGATTAAACAAGAGTTACGTGCCAACAACGCCCTTAAAATCAACTACGCTGCTGGTAAAAAGGTTGTTAATTAATTGAATTAATTTCAAATATAGAATATCGAAGGCAGGCCGAAGTGTGACCTGCCTTTTTTCTGTTTTAATAGATTTTATTATGATTAAATCAATGACCGGATTCGGTCGCGCGGTGTTGGAAGCTGAAGGCAAAGTGATTACTGTCGAGATTCGTACTCTGAACAGCAAACAGTTGGATCTTAATGCACGTATTCCCTTGCTCTTCAAAAATTATGAAAATGAGATTCGCTCCATGCTCTCCAAGTCGTTGGAGCGGGCAAAGGCAGATTTCACCATTACTGTGGAAAACAGGTCTGTCAGCAGTGCTGTGGCTATTAATCAGGATTTGGCACGCTCTTATTATCAGACTCTTACAGAACTTTCAAAGTCCCTGAACAATCCGATAGAAAGTGACATTTTCCTGCATGTTTTGCGTATGCCTGATGTGGTTTCCACGCCACAGGAAGAGGTGAGCGAAGCTCTTTGGGAAAAACTGAGAGGGGCTATTTCCGATGCATGTCAACAATTGGACAATTTCAGAATTTCCGAAGGAAAAGTGCTCGAAGCCGATTTCGTGAAAAGAATTACACTGATACGTGACATGATTGACGAAGTTACGCCATTTGAGCAGAACAGAATCGTCAGAATTCGTGAGAAATTCGAAAATTCATTGAAAGAACTTGCGCCTAAAGTTCAATATGATCCGAATCGTCTCGAACAGGAGATGTTCTTCTATTTGGAGAAACTGGATGTTACGGAAGAGAAAGTGCGCTTGCGCAAGCACTGCGATTATTTTATTGAAACACTCAATGATAATCAGTCAAACGGCAAGAAATTAGGTTTCATTGTCCAAGAATGCGGTCGTGAAATTAATACGTTAGGCTCCAAAAGTAATGATTTCGACATTCAGCAGATCGTTGTGCGCATGAAGGACGAATTGGAGAAATTGAAGGAACAGCTGGCGAATGTTCTTTAAAGGTTAAGTTTTTTGAACCTGTAAATTGTACATTGTTCTTTTTACATTGTAAATTGAAATAAATATGGGAAACATACTATCACTGATCGGTCGGCCGAATGTGGGTAAATCCACGTTCTTCAATCGTTTGATACAGGCACGCGAGGCTATCGTGGATGCCACGGCGGGTGTAACCCGCGACCGCCATTATGGAAAATCGGACTGGAACGGTTACGATTTTTCCGTCATTGACACAGGCGGTTACGTGGTCGGTTCTGATGATATTTTCGAAGCGGAAATCCGTAAACAAGCGGCGTTGGCCATCGAAGAGTCCGATGTGATTGTCTTCATGGTAGACGGTCGTGAAGGAATGACACCGTTGGATGAAGAGATTGCGGATATTCTACGCCGATGCAAGAAACCATACTATTTGGCAGTGAATAAGATAGACAGTCCAAGCAATTATTTGGACTACAACGAGTTCTATGCTTTAGGAATTCCTGAAATTTATCCCATTTCTGCGGTTTCCGGAAGTGGTACGGGCGAACTGCTTGACGAGGTGGTGAAGCATTTTTCCAAAGACAAGGACGACCTGCCCGATGACTTGCCACGCATCGCTATTGTGGGCAAACCTAATGTAGGTAAGTCTTCCATTATCAATGCTTTCCTTGGTGAAGACCGTCACATTGTCACACCGTTGGCCGGCACAACCCGCGACACCATTTTTACTCGTTATAAGAGTTTTGGTTTCGACTTTTATTTGATTGATACCGCTGGTTTGCGCAAAAAGAGCAAGGTGGAAGAGAGTTTGGAATTCTATTCCGTCATGCGTGCCGTTCGTTCCATTGAAAATTCGGATGTCTGTATTGTGATGGCAGACGCTTCGCAAGGTTTTGATGCACAGGATCTCAATATTTTCGGTTTGTGTGCCCGCAACCATAAAGGCATCGTGTTGGTGATGAACAAGTGGGATTTGGTCGAAAAAGACACACATACGCATAAGAATTACGAAGATATGTTGAAGAAGAAAATCGCGCCCTTCACCGATGTGCCGATTATCTTCACCTCTGTGACAGAAAAGCAGCGCATTTACAAGGTATTGGAGACGGCTATTCAGGTTTACCAAAACCGCCAACGTCGTATTTCTACCTCGGAATTGAATGACACGCTGCTGCCGATCATCGAAAATACTCCGCCGCCTATGAACAAAGACAAGGTCATCCGCATCAAATACATCACGCAATTGCCGGTGGCCTATCCCACATTTGCTTTCTTCTGCAATTTGCCGCAGTATGTGGTGGATTCCTATAAACGCTTCTTAGAAAACCAGATACGTAAGAATTGGGATTTTGCAGGCGTCCCCATTGAGATTTACTTCAGAAAGAAATAATCCATGAAGAAGCTATTCATCGAAACCTACGGTTGCCAAATGAACTTCGCCGACAGTGAAGTGGTCGCCTCCATTTTAAAGGAGATGTACTCGCTGACGAAAGAGATTCAGGAGGCCGATTTAATCCTCATAAACACTTGTTCTATCCGCGACAAGGCAGAACAACGTATCCATAAGCGTTTGAAGGAATTAGAGGCGTATAAGCGCAAAAATCGTCATCTGCAAGTTGGGTTGTTAGGTTGCATGGCCGAACGCATGAAAGAGGAGTTGCTGGAAACGGAACCTGTATTGGATTTCATTGCCGGTCCTGACGCGTATCGTTCATTGCCACAGTTGATTGCTGAATCACAGAAAGGACAGACTTCCTTTAACGTTTTGCTTTCCGAGGAGGAGACTTATGACAATATCATGCCTGTGCGCTACGATGCCAACGGCGTGTCTGCGTATGTTTCCATCATGCGCGGCTGCAACAACTTTTGCGCCTATTGCGTGGTACCTTACACCCGCGGGCGTGAGCGTAGCCGCAGCCCCAAGACCATTCTTGGCGAAATTGAAGATTTATTGAAGAATAACTATAAGGAAGTCACGCTTTTAGGTCAAAACGTGAATTCCTATTATTGGAAAGAAGAAGGTCAGGAGGTTTCCTTTGCGAAGCTGATGGCTATGGTGGCGGAGATGTCTCCTGAATTGCGCGTGCGGTTTGCCACCTCGCACCCCAAAGACCTTTCCGACGAGTTGATAGAGACGATTGCGCGCTACGACAATATCTGCAAGTGCATTCATTTGCCAGTGCAGTCGGGTAGCAACGAGATGCTCACCAAGATGCGCCGCGTCTATACTCGTGAAAGTTATCTGGATCGTGTCCGCAAAATCAAGGAGATGTTGCCCGATTGCGCCATCACCACGGACATTATCGTGGGATTCTGTGGAGAAACGTTGGAGAACCATCAAGATACCCTTTCCATCATGAGAGAAGTTGGGTATGCGTATGCATACATGTTCAAGTATTCGGAGCGCGGCGGCACTTTGGCTTCCAAACGTTATCCTGATGACATTCCTGACGAAGAAAAAACCCGTCGTTTGGAGGAGGTGATTGCTTTGCAGGGTGAACTTTCCATGGAAAGCAATCGTCGCGATGTAGGTAAAACGTTCCGTGTATTGGTTGAAGGAGTCTCCAAACGTTCTGAGGATCAGTTGTTTGGCCGTAACAGTCAGAACAAGGTCATCATATTCCCGAAAGGCGACCACAAAATCGGGGATTATGTGGATGTGACGGTGACGGAATGCACACCTGCCACTCTTTTGGGTAATTCATAATTCACAATTCACAATGGGGGATATACGTAGTATTTCGTTTAATGATTTGGAACGCTTTCTCTCATCGATAGGGGAAAAGCGGTTTCGGGCAAAACAGATTTGGACGTGGTTGTGGAAGCGCGGAGTGGGTTCGTTTTCGGAAATGACGGACCTTTCGGTGGCATTGCGCGAGAAATTGGAAGCGAATTACACCTTTCATCGTGCGGAAATTGCCGGTGAGGTGCAAAGTAGTGACAAAACCACCAAGTTTCTTTTGAAATTCCACGACGATAAGATGGTCGAGGGTGTGCTTATTCCAAGTAAAGAGCGGGTCACAGCATGTCTCTCCACGCAAATCGGTTGTCCGCTGCATTGCGCGTTTTGCGCCACGGGCACGATGGGATTCATACGTAATTTGCACTATAGCGAGATTATTGATGAGTATGTCTTACTGAATAATCGGGCGCAAGAGATTTACAATCAACGAATTACCAATATTGTCTTTATGGGAATGGGTGAGCCTTTGCTCAACTTTGACAATATGATGACTGCCATAGACATTTTGACGGGCAAGGATTATTTTGGATTGTCGCCAGCGCGCATTACCCTTTCCACGGCAGGCATCATTAAAGGAATCAAAGCATTGGCTGACAGAAAGTTCCGTTGTGGTTTGGCGATTTCGTTACATAGTGCTGATCCTATGGTTCGCCGCGAAATCATGCCTGTAACGGAAGGCAATTCATTGCATGACTTGCAAGCGGCATTGAGCTATTATCATCAAAAAACCGGTGATCGCATTACCATTGAATATTTGTTGCTCTCCAAAGTGAACGATTCGGAAAAGGCTGCCGAGCTGTTGGCACGCTTTTGCCGTCCGTTCCCCGTGAAAATCAACATTATAGAATATAATTCCACATCCGATTCCTTGTTTCACAAGTCTGACCCGACGCGCCGTCAGCGATTCATCGATGTATTGGAGCGTTGCAACATGGTGGTGAACATACGTCTCAGCAAGGGACAGGATATTGCCGCTGCATGCGGACAATTGGTGAAGAATAATTCATAATTAAGAATTATCGGTTTACCATGGGGTTTGTGTGGTTCAATTCCACGACAATTTGTGGGTATTTAGTGCGGAGATGCGCGGCGGTGCGTTCCGCGAAATAGACGGAACGGTGCTGGGCGCCGGTGCAGCCGAAATTTACCATTAAATGGTTGAATTTGCGTTCCAAATAGTTGTCCACCGACATATCTACAATGGCAAACACGTGATTCAAAAAGGTTTCTACTTCCTTATATTGTTCGAGATACTGTTTCACGCAATCGTCTTTTCCAGTAAAGGTGGCGTATTTTTTCTCACGGCCAGGGTTGGGAAGGGCGCGGCAATCGAATACGAAACCGCCGCCATTGCCAGATTTGTCTTCTGGAATCCCTTTCTTGTACGAAAAACTTTGTACTTTAACGATCAGTTTGTCAGATTGTTGAGAAACAGGCTCCACGTAACTGTCCACGACAGTTTGCAGGACTTGCCTTAATTCGGGCAAGTTTGCCGGCAAGGCGTTCTGACTCAGCAAGTAACGCATATTGCGGATGGCATAGGGCACGCTCTGCAGGAAGTGCGCTTTCCGTTCAAAGTAGCCGCGATATCCATAAGCACCCATCGCTTGCATGATTCGGATGAGTGAAAAAGCGTTAAAATAGGCCTTGAATTGTACGCGGTCAATGGAAATCAGTTCTGATAAGTTGTCTAAATAGCAGTCCAGCAGTTCTTCGCGGACTTCAGGCGAAAGGTCGGCTTTTGCGTCATAGAGTAGGGAGGCGATATCATACTGCAATGCTCCTTTTCTACCGCCTTGATAATCAATAAAGTAAGCATCATTCTGATAAATCATAATGTTTCTGGACTGAAAGTCGCGGTAAAGGAAGTAGTTGTCGTCCGCCGAAAGCAAATAGTCCATAAAAGATTGATAATCATCCTCTAACAATTGTTCATTGAATGGGATGTTGACCATTTTCAGGTAGTAGTATTTGAAGTAGTTGAGGTCCCACTGCATGGATTGACGGTCGAAGGCAGCGCGAGGGTAGGCCACCGAAAGGTCCAGTCCTTTTTGAGCTGAGAGTTGGAATTTCGGCAGCGCGGCAACGACCTTCCGATAGTCTGCCATAATTTCCTGAAAATCACCATTATTCTTGCGGATGTCGCAAAGTTTGTCGTATAGCGTTTGCGTGCCGAGGTCATTCAGCAGATAGTGCTTTTGATCTTCGTGAATAGACAATAGGGCGGGAACATTCAACCCTTGCGCCGCAAAGAAGCGCGTATATTCAAAAAAAGCCTTGTTTTCAGCAATATCTTCATTATAAACACCAATCAAGGTGCTGTTGTTTTCGAATGTGAACCGATAATAGCGTCTGTGCGATCCGGATTGTGCCAAGGGAACGCAGGCCGTCAATTGGTTTCCTGAATATTCCGTAACCATTTGGGTTAATACGGAGATGGAGGTTTCGGTAAGTTCTTCCATTTGGTGGTTTAAGGTTTATGGTTTAAGGTTTATGGTTTAAGGTTTATGGTTTAAGGTTTATGGTTTGGAGGTTAAAGGTTAAGGGAGGATATAAGTTTAGGAGCTTAGGAGCTTAGGAGCTTAGAAGCTTAGAAGTTTAGAGTTCATAGTTATTAATTTCTCGCAAGTGAAGGGTAAAGTCGACATCCAATAGTCTAATTATCATTGAGTTTAATAAAGCAGAACAGCATTGTGGTGAAGGCCCAAAGAGAGGAGCCGCCGTAGCTGATGAAGGGTAAGGGGATGCCGATGATGGGCAGAAGTCCGATGGTCATACCGATGTTGATGAAGAAGTGGACAATAAAAATGCCTGCGATACCATAGCCATAATATCGCACGAAGGGGTTCCGTTGTTTTTCGGAGAGTTTTAATATCCTGAATATCAATGCACCATAGAGTCCGAAGACCACCAAGGTT
>Ga0265299_10001780_pt1 | contig 23460 bp, 20 predicted proteins | sample AusTroGonzalo_MG_4_FD_193485 | JGI IMG/M metagenome (GOLD analysis project Ga0265299, IMG submission 193485) | Bovine rumen microbial communities from tropical cattle in Woodstock, Queensland, Australia - Gonzalo_02 | ecosystem: Host-associated > Mammals > Digestive system > Stomach > Rumen ... | reverse complement strand
GCCCGGAGACCTCGTGCCCATGAACTTCCACTTTACAACCGCCAAAGCGCACATCACCCGCGTGGGTGCCGACGTAGTGGAGCTCGTGGCTCAGAAAGGTCTGGACGCAAACAACCTCGACCCCTTCAAAGGCGACTTCGATATTCCCCGCCTGAAACAATTCATCAAAGATCACCGTGCCCAGATCAAGTGGCTCCGCATCGAGACCGGCACCAACCTTATCGGAGGTCAGCCCGTTTCTGCAGCCAACATCCTCGAGGTGGCTGCTATCTGCAAGCAAGAAGGAATCATCAGCGTGCTTGACGCATCGCTGCTGCAGGATAACCTCCACTTCATCAAGACAAGGGAAGAGGCCTACAAGAACAAGAGCATCAAGGAGATCATGTTTGAACTCTGCGGTGCAGTGGACATCGTTTACTTCTCTGCCCGCAAGCTCGGTTTCGCCCGCGGAGGCTGCATCTGCTCGAACAATGAGAAGCTCATGGCCCTCATGAAGGAGTATGTTCCTCTCTACGAAGGCTTCCTTACTTACGGCGGTATGGAGGTTCGCTCCATGGAAGCCATAGCCGTCGGCCTCTACGAAACCCTCGACGAGGAATACATCAATCAGGGTCCGCTCTTCATCGAGCACATGGTCAACGAGCTGCATGAATACGGAGTGCCTGTCGTAAGGCCTGCCGGCGGTCTCGGCGTCCACCTGAATGCAAGCGAATTCTTCCCTGATATGCCTCATGGCCAATATCCTGCAGGTGCTCTTGGAGCTGCAATGTACATCGCCGGAGGTATCCGCGGCATGGAGCGCGGCACCATCAGCGAGCAGCGTGAGCGCGACGGAAGCGAGCGTTATGCCGCTCTCGAGCTTCTTCGCCTTGCAGTGCCCCGCCGCGTGTTCACGCTCTCTCAGCTCGAATATGTCGCTGACCGCGTGAAGTGGGTATGGGACAACCGCAAACTCATCGGCGGCCTGAAGTTCGTCGAGGAGCCGAGCGTACTGCGCTTCTTCTTCGGCCGTCTGGAGCCCGTCAGCGACTGGCAGACGAAGCTGGTAGAGAAGTTCCGCGCCGATTTCGGCGACAGCCTCTAGCCACATGCTTGGCACCATAGTAAACACATGCACGATTATCCTGGGCTCCGTCATCGGAGCCCAAGTGCATCGTGGTGTCAGGGACAGATATAAAGAAGCCGTTTTTACGGCTCTCGGCCTCGCATGCCTTGCCATAGGCCTCGGCGCTACGGTTAGGAACATGCCTCAGAGCGAGTTTCCGGTGCTGTTCATCCTCGCAATCGCCATAGGCAGCGTGGTCGGCTCCTGGCTCAACATCGACGGCCGCTTCCATGCCCTCATCGACAGACTGGGCAAGCGTCAGGGCTCCCTTTCCGACAGCAAATCCCCCCTTGCCGAGGGCCTTTCGACGGCCTGCCTGCTGTATTGCGTCGGGCCCCTGTCAATGTTGGGCCCTGTGACAAGCGCTCTTCAGGGTGACAACACACTCCTTTTCACAAATGCGACCCTCGACTTCGTGTCGTCTTTCATATTCGCCTCGACCTATGGAATAGGCATGATACTGGCAGCACCGGTGCTGTTCTGCTGGCAGGGTATGTTCTATCTCATTGCTACCATATCCAGCACTGCTATCAGCGACGCGCTCATGTGTGAACTGCTGATAGTGGGAGGGCTTATAATAACAGCTTCGGGCCTTTCCCTGCTCAAATTGCGTCAGGTAAAGACCCTCGATATGCTGCCGGCCTTGTTCGTGCCGGTGTTGTGGTTCCTCGGCAAATGGCTTGTCAGCCTGTTCTAACCGGGCGACTTCCCTCTTATAAAAGTTTGCAGACCTTTTCGAAGATCTCTTCGATGGTGCCGACGCCGTCGATTTCGCAGTATTTGCCCTGAGCCTTGTAGAAATCAATCACAGGCTCGGTTTTGTCGTGATAAGTCTTGATGCGGTTGGCTATGACTTCGTCCTTGGTGTCGTCGGGACGGTTTTCGAGCATGGCGCGGTGGCGTATGCGCTCCTTGACCATTTTGTCGCTGATGGAGATAGAAAGCACTGCGGTAACGCTCTGGTCGAAGTCCTTGAGCATCTCGTCGAGCGCGGCGGCCTGCTCCGTAGTGCGGGGGAAACCGTCGAAGAGGAAGCCCGGCACCGAAGGATTGTTCTCGATTTCGCTTCTGATCATGCCGATCACCACTTCGTCAGGAACCAGCGCACCCTGTTCTATGAGAGATTTTGCCTTGAGTCCGAGGGGGGTGCCTGCCGCCATTTCCTTGCGCAGCAAATCGCCGGTCGATACGTGGTGGAATCCGAATTTGTCAACGAGAAGTTTGGCCTGAGTGCCTTTGCCTGCACCCGGAGGGCCGAAAAGGATGTAGTATTTCATGGTATCATATGATTGATTTTCGTCGAGAATGAAGACTCCGGGGAGGTTGCGGCCGAACTGGTCGTAGTCCAGGCCGAAGCCGACTATGAATTTGTTCGGAATCTCCATGCCTACATAGTCGAGCTTGCGCGGCTGGTGATATACCTCGGGCTTTGTGAACAGGGTGCATATCTTGATGTTTCTTGCGCCCCTGAAAGCCAGGTGTTCGCAGAGTTTCATGATGGTAGTGCCGGTGTCGACGATGTCTTCGATGATGATGACATCGCGCCCGTCCACGTCGATAGTGAGGCCAAGCACTTCCTTGATATTGCCGGTAGAGCGGCTTCCTTCGTAGGAGGTTACCCTGATTGCCGAAAGTACGCAGGGAAATTCAAGCAAGGGGAGGAGATGCCCGGCAAACACTATCGAACCGTTGAGCACACACAGCAGGACGGGAATCTTGCCGGAATCCTTGTAGTCGGCGTTGACCTCTGCGGCCACTTCTGCGACAGCTTTCATCAAGGTGCCGGAATCTATGTAGGGTTTGAAATATTTGTCGTGGATTTTGACTCTGTCGTACATGGCCTTGCGTGTTTTTTACAATTCGCAAATTTAATATTAATTTTGCTGCAACTCAAATACAACTTTGCATGAAACCTCTCGTAAGCATCATCATGGGCAGCATGTCGGACATGCCGGTAATGAAGCCGGCGGCTGAATTCCTCGACAGTATGGAGATTCCATTCGAAATCAACGCTTTAAGTGCCCACAGAGTGCCCGATCAGGTGGCGGAATTTGCCAAAGGAGCCCAGGAGAAAGGAATAAAGGTAATCATTGCCGGAGCAGGCGGAGCGGCCCATCTGCCGGGAGTGATTGCGGCGTCAACCCCGGTGCCGGTCATAGGAGTGCCCATCAAGTCGTCCAATTCCATTGACGGCTGGGATTCGGTTCTCTCCATCCTGCAGATGCCTTCCGGCATACCTGTAGCCACCATGGCGCTTGACGGAGCGAAGAACGCGGCCATTTTCGCCCTGCAGATTCTGGCGGCGGCAGATGAGGCTTACATGGCGAAGATGAAGGCTTTCAAAGCCGAACTGGCCGGCAAGATTGCCAAGGCCAATGAAGAACTCAGAGAAGTGTCATTCAAGTTCAAGACAAACTAAGCGTTTTAAACGGATATAAGTGCTTAAAAACGGCTGCGGCCGTCGCCTTCCATTAGCTTTGCGACATGAGAAGGCTTTTATTTTTATTTCCCCTGCTGCTGTCGGCAGGGCTGGGGCTTTTCGCACAGAATGTCCCGCAGAGTATAGAGGATATGCTGGAGCAGGCGGCTGAGCCGGGCGAGGGAGCATCGGCCGAGGAGCTGCAGCAATGGTATGACAACCTGCTGCTTGCTCCGGTCAATGTCAACACCGCTTCCCGCAGCCGTCTGGAAGAGCTTCAGCTGCTGTCACTGTTCCAGATAGAGAGTTTGCTGGAATACCGGGAGGAGTACGGGAGCATACTCTCCTTTTCTGAGTTGGAGGCAGTAGATGGTTTCGGGCACGAATTCGTGGAGCTGCTGCGCCCCTTCATTGTCCTTGAGGGGTCTGAAGGCAAAGCCTCCGTGCCGACTTTTTCGAAAATAAGGTCAAGAGTGAAATGGAAGTCGTCCCAGCAGGGGCTTTACCGCTATGCACGCTATCTCGGCGGCTCCGGAGGGTTCAGCTATGGAGTGACTCTCGAAAGCGACGCCCGGGAAAGCCTGCTGCCCGATTTCATCGCGGGACATGTGCAGTGGGAGTACGGACGCTTCAAGCTGCTGGCGGGAGATTTCTCCGCAAGCTACGGACAGGGGCTGGCGGTGGACAAATCGTTTTCAATGTCCGCACTTGGCAGTCCCGCCGCGGTATTGAAGCGCAAGAACGACTTCAAGGGATATACTTCTTCCGGTGAAAACGACGCCTTCAGGGGGCTCGCCTGCTCGGTCGATTTCGGCGATTACGGGCGGCTGCAGTTTTTCTTTTCGGCCGCTTCCCTGGATGCCACGGTCACGGACAGCAGCTACAGCTCCCTGCCTGCAACCGGCTACCACCGCACCGATTTCCAGAAGAGACAGAAAGATGCCCTGATGGAATACATGGGCAGCATCAACTATACCGTCGAAACCGGCCGCCTGTTACTGTCGCTTACGGCGGCCGCCTATGGATATGACAAAAAGAACGCCCGCCGGGTGCAGGAGTACAACAAATATCAGATGTATTACGGCATGCACGGCAACATTGCCCTGTCGGCTCTTTACAGCACGGGGCATCTCAGGCTTTACTCAGAGGCCGCGCTTGACCTGAAAGGCACCCCGGCAGCCCTTGCCGGAGCGGTCTGGTCTCCATCCTACGGCTTCGAAGCGTCAGCGCAGCTCCGATATTATCCGAAGGGCTACATAGCGAACCATGCCGGGGCATATTCCTCATTGTCAACTGTCAGCAACCAATACGGCCTGCTGATGAACCTGCTTGCAAGGCCGTCCGGCACTATCACCCTTACCGCTATGGGAGACGCGGCATACCATCCGCATTCCCGCTACCGTATAGACGGCCCGTCTTTCGTGCTTTCACTGAAAGCCAGATGTGAGTACGAAAGGGACGGATGGTCCGTGTATGTCCAGGACAACTACTGCTTCAAGGATTATGAGGACAGCCACAGGCACGCAATGAAGCTTCAGGCGGCGTATAAGCCTTCGCAAGTCTTTGCCCTGTCCGGCAGGGGAGACTGCACACTGCTTTTCACGGGAGCGGAGTCCGCAGGGAAAAAGGGTTACAGGCTGGAGAGAGGTTTCGGCGCTTCGCTCCGGGCGGATTGGCGCGCGGCAGGCTGGCTTTCGCTCTGGGGCTCTGTCACCGGCTTCGACTCGCAGTCTTACCAGACCCGCATCTACGCCTATGAGAAGGATCTGCCGCAGAGCTTCTCGGTGGTTTCGTACAGCGGCAGGGGCTTGTCAGCGAGCCTTATGGCTTCTTTCACTTTTTTCAAGAGCCTCAAACTTTCCCTGAAATCAGCAATGACTGTGTTTGCAGAAGATGACAAGGACAGAGTTGTTGAAGTACGGGGACAGATTGACTGGAATTTTTAAAGAATTTATAAATTTGCATGATTTAGTTATAAAGGGAAAAATTCTAACATGGGAAAGGTAATAGCAATAGCCAATCAAAAGGGAGGAGTGGGGAAAACCACGACTGCCATCAATCTGGCCGCTTCTCTGGCAGTGATGGAGAAAAAGACTTTGCTGATAGACGCGGATCCTCAGGCAAACACGACCTCTGGCCTCAATTTCAATCCGGATTCAGATTCGATGCGCACTTTGTATGAGGTGCTCATCGGTCAGATAGATGCCACAGAGGCCATGCTCGACACCGATCTGCAGTATATGCAGGTCATCCCTTCGCACATCAACCTCGTCGGTGCGGAAATCGAATTGCTCGACGTCGAACGCCGCGAGTCTGTGATGAAGGAGAGGATTGCCGGGATAAGGGATGCCTACGACTATATCATCATCGACTGCTCCCCTTCGCTCGGACTGATTACCGTCAATGCGCTCACCGCTGCCGACAGCGTGATTATTCCGGTCCAGCCGGAGTATTTCGCGCTCGAAGGTCTTGGCAAGCTGCTCAACACCATCAAGCTGGTGCAGAACAAGCTCAACCCGTCTCTTTCCATCGAAGGCTTCCTGTTCACGATGTACGACAGCCGTCTGAGGCTTCACAACCAGGTGGTGGAGGAAGTCAAAAGCCATTTCTCGGACATGGTCTTCAAGACTATGATAAGCCGCAACGTAAGGCTCAGCGAAGCCCCTTCCCATGGTAAACCGGCCGTCCTTTACGATGTCATTTCTTCCGGTACCAACAACTACATGAATCTTGCCCAGGAAATAGTCAAAAAGAATTAGTAATGGCCACTTCAAAAAGAAATGCCCTCGGAAAGGGTCTAGGCGCCCTGTTACATGAAGCTGAATCCATACAGCGCAACAGCGAAGCCGCAATCACTGCTTCAGCCAAGAATCTGTCGGCCGGTGTGGAGCTTCCGCTCAACGAGATAGAGCCTAACCCCTACCAGCCCCGAATGACCTTCGATGCAGAATCCATAAGCGAGCTGGCGGATTCCATCCGCACCATAGGTCTGGTGCAGCCGATAACGGTACGCAAAGTAGCTCAGGGCAAGTACCAGATCATATCCGGCGAACGCCGTTTCCGTGCCGCGAGGGAGGCCGGGCTTGAAACCATCCCTTCATATATCAGGGAAACCGACGACTCGGGCATGCTCGAGATGGCCATAGTCGAGAACATCCAGCGGGAGAACCTTGACGCCGTCGAAACTGCCCTCAGTTTCCGCCGCCTCATGGAAGAATGCGGTTTCACCCAGGAACAGATGGCCGACAGGGTGGGCAAGAAGCGTGCTACCGTGGCCAATTACCTCAGGCTGCTGAGCCTGCCGGCCGAAATCCAGAAGGCGTTGAAGCTTGATAAAATAACTGTGGGACATGCCAAGGCCCTGCTGTCCCTCCCTGACGAGGAATCTCAGATGGAGCTTTGCACCAAATGCGTGGCCGGCGACTGGTCTGTCCGCAGACTTGAAAAGGTGGTGAGGGAAAGGCTCCTGACGAATGAAGACAAGGAAAATGAACCTGTCCAGAAAGAGCTCCCTGACGATTATTACCGTGTACTCGAACTTGTCGGCAAGTATTTCCGCAACGACATCTCCCTCAAGAGAGGGGCGGACGGCAGCGGACGCATGACAATCCGCTTCAAGAGCGACGAGGAAATCGCACGGTTTTTGAAAGCGTTGGAAAACAATATCATTTAGCAGGTCCCGCGTGCGCAGGTTCATAACATCATTCATCATTCTGTGTGCTGTCACATTCAGCGCCTGCGCTCAATTCACTCAAAATAACAGTATTACGGGCGGCCCTCCCGGCAGGGATGTTCAGACCGGAGTCAATCCGGAAAGCGACGTGCTTGCCGACACCACTGCAGGCTTCTCGGTGAAGGCGATGGTGCGCGGCCTGCTGCGCAAACAGCCCCTCAAGACCGGATATGCCCTCGCAAGCAATGCCATTCTGCCCGGCGTAATGCAGGTCTATAATCACGACTATTGGAAACTGCCGTTAATTTACGGCGGCATGGGCAGCGGCATTTATTTCGGTGTGCAGAACAACCGTAAGTTCATGGAAACCGGGAACACCGATTACTCCACCATATCGGCTCTGTGCTTTGCAGGCGCCGCCGCGGTCTATTGGGGGACTTTGCTCGACGGGGTGGTAAGCCTGCCTACCCACGAAAAACCGGACCCTGCAAAGGCTGCCATATATTCAGCTCTGCTGCCAGGCCTGGGGCAGGCCTACAACGGCGACTGGTGGCACATACCCATCTGGTACGGCGGCCTTATGGTCTGCGCCTATACCTTCCATTTCAATGACATGCAGTACAAGCGCTTCCGCTACATATACAATATGGCCAGCGACAGCTCGAGCGGCTATGTGGGCCATATCACCGCTTCACAGGCCAAAGTTTACCGAGACCTGTACCGGCGCTACCGCGACTATTCCGTCGTGGCGACTGTGATAGTTTATGCGCTCAACATAATAGATGCAAACGTATTCGCCCACATGAGCGATTTCAACGTGAATGACGACCTTTCCTTCAATGTAAGGCCCGCGATTATCGAACCCGTGGACAACAGTTTCCTGGCTTCTGCATCGCCTGTGTCGTATGGGCTTCAGATGAACCTTACTTTTTGATTATGATTATGATGAAACATATTTACAGGATATTCCTTTTCTCGCTCGTAGTCTTTTCCTTCACATCCTTTTCTGCCAGTGCCCAGCTTTTCCATCGGGCCAGGCTGCAGGATTCCCTCGCTCTTCTCAATGCAAGGCTGGACTCGCTTCAGGCTGCTTACGACGAGCTTTACATGATTACGGTTCAGGGCGAGCCGATAGAAATGACCGATGACAACGATGAGTTCTCGGTGGACAGCCCCTATGCATCTCAGGAAGAATACCACAATACCGACTCCCTTCTGTCTGTGTGGTATGTCGAGCATGACATCAGCGCTGCGGATTTCGAACTGCCGAATGTGGATGATACCGTGCTGGTGTCCAATATTCCTGATTCCCTCATCATTGAAAGGCTGAACAAGATGAATTCCTTCATCAAGATTCCCTATAACCCGATTATCAAGAATTATATAGTCCAGTACACCCAGAAAATGCCGGGCAGGATAGAGAATATCATGGGTCTGGCTCGCTACTGGATGCCGCAGTTCGAGGATATCTTCATGGAATACGACCTGCCGCTGGAGCTTAAGGCCATGGCTGTCATAGAGTCGGCTCTCAACACCCGCGCTGTTTCCCGCGCCAGGGCCAAAGGCATGTGGCAGTTCATTTCTTCCACGGCCCGCCGTTACAATCTCGAGATGACTTCCTATGTGGACGAGCGTTTCGACCCCATCAGGTCCTGCCGTGCGGCAGCGGAGTATCTCCGCGACGCTTATGACATCTTCGGCGACTGGAGTCTTGCAATAGCGTCCTACAACTGCGGTTCGGGCAATGTCAACAAGGCTATCCGCCGCAGCGGCGGAGGCAAGGATTTCTGGGATGTGTACAGCTATCTGCCCCGTGAGACCCGCGGATATGTGCCGGCTTTCGTGGCTGCGCTCTATGTGCTGACCTATTATCCTGAGCACAATATAGTCCCTGCCCAGCTTAGCCTGCCGGCTCATGTGGATACTTTCATGATCAACCGCAACCTGCATTTCGGGCAGATCAGCGAGAACCTCGGGGTCAGCATCGAGGAGCTCCGCGACCTGAATCCCCAGTATATGTATGACATAATTCCGGGTGATACTCATGAGTATCTGCTCCGCATTCCCTACAATTACACCCTGGCCTTCATCGACAAGGAGAACGAGATTTACGGGTACAAGGATTCCCTGTATTTCAACCCTGTCAAGATGAAGCAGATTGAAAGGGGTACCTCGGTGGCCACCATTCCGGCGGGCGGTTATATTACCTACACAGTTCGCAAGGGTGATACTTTGGGAGGCATAGCCCGCAGGTATGGCACCACCGTGAACAATCTCAAGAGCTGGAACAACATCAGCGGAACTACCATAAGGATAGGGCAGAGGCTCAGGATTTACGGCAAAGGGGGGACGACTGCCTCTTCATCTTCTTCGACTGTAGCTTCGTCTTCATCTGCTTCGAGCGCTGCAAAGACGGCTGCGGCGACCTCGACTTCGGGCGGCTATGTCATGTACACTGTCACAAAGGGCGACACGCTCTGGGACATTTCCAACAAATTTGACGGCGTGACCCTGCATGATATCCTTGCTATAAACGGTTTTACACGCAACACCAAGATTTATCCGGGGATGAAAATAAAGATAAAACCGCAATAAATTTTTGGCAATTTGCATTTAAGTCCTATATTTGCGCTCCCAAACCAAAGGTGCCATAGCTCAGTTGGTAGAGCAACGGACTGAAAATCCGTGTGTCCCTGGTTCAATTCCCGGTGGCACCACAAATAAAAAAAGAAGGCCTCAGCCTTCTTTTTTTATTTGTGGTGCCAGGAGGCACCTGTTTGCCAGCGGCTTCGCCGCGGCGTTGCGCGCTCCGCGCGGCCTTCGGCTTTCGTTATTATTAGGAGCCTGCAGGCGCTAGCGTAGACCGTGAGGGAGAGCGGGTGTAATAGCAGGTCGAAGCGGCGGGGTTTGGGGCAGCGCCCCAGTAATACTTCTCTGCCCCCTAAAACCCCTGCGGCGCGTTCGCGCCGGGCCTTCGGCCTGAGTTTAAAATTATCCTACAAAAGAAAAGTAGTAAGAAAACTCAAAAAAAAGTAGGGAGAAAAAGTAGAAAAGTAGGGAGAAAATCATCCGGATCCTCAGGGAACATCCCGATTATTCCGCCCGGAAACTCGCTGAAATCATAGGGGTCACACCCAAAGCCATCGAAAAGCATCTTGCCAAGCTAAAGGCAGATGGTGTTATTCAGCGGGAAGGGCCTGACAAGGGCGGTAGTTGGCGCATGCTATAATTTATTGCTGCATCTATTGCTTGTCGATGTCGATGATCTCGTAGCTGGTGGTGCCCAGGCCGATGCTTTCGGCGTAGCCGAGGATGTGCAGGCCGTGCTGGCGGTTGATGCGCTGCTGGAGCGGTCTGGCGTCGTCACCGGAGGTGTTGGTGTGGTTGAACACCAGGTCGGTGCAAGCTTTGTCGAGGGCCACGGGGTCGGTGGAGGCGAGGATGCCGATGTCCTTGAGACGGGGGGCTGCGGGGTGGCCGTCGCAGTCGCAGTCAACGGACATATTGTTCATCACATTGATGTAGATGATGTCTTTGCCTTCTTGCTTGAAGTAGTTGTGAACTGCCTGTGCGGCGGCAGCCATACTTTCCAGAAAGCCGTCCTGGTCATCGGAAATCCAGCGGGTAGTGCTCCGCCCGGCCGAATGGATATAGAGTTTGCCGGCAGATGAGGCGACGCCGATGCTCTGGTTCTTCAGCACTCCGCCGAAGCCGCCCATCGCATGGCCTTTGAAGTGGGCGAGGTTCACCATGAAGTCGTAGTTCTGCAGGTGAGTCCCTACGATGTCGTACTTGATGTGCTTGGTGTCGGTCACAGGGATACGGAACTCGCCTTCTTCATCCATGATGTCAACGGGAGCAACAGCCTCGAAGCCGCGCTCGGCGATGGCTTTGCGGTGGTTCTCCGTGGTGGAGCGGTTTCCGCCGTATGCGGTGTTGCATTCCACCAGAGTGCCGTTCACTTCGTGTACGAGGTCGGCGATAAGGGCAGGGCGGAGGTGGTTGCTTTCTTCCGATTCACCCGTGGAAATCTTCACTGCGACGCGTCCGGTGGCCGGCACGCCCAGCGCTTTGTAAATATTCACGAGACCGGCCGCACTGATGTCCGAAGTGAAATAGACGGTAGCAGGCTCTGATGTGACGGTGGTTTCCTGCTGCAGGTCATTTACAGTGGTAGATGAAACATTTCTGGAACTCCCGCAGGATACCAATACCAGAAGGAGGAAAAAGAGATTAATTATTCGCTTCATAATCTGTGTTGATTTTAATCAGTTTTGTTTGAGTTGTCGGATGATTCCGTCCAACATTTCGAAAAGGCCGGGTACGGTTTGCGGCGTTACACTCTCGCATAGTGCGGCGCTGCCGACGGTTTCCGGCACGTCAGTCAGATTCTGCTGCAGGTCGCGGCCTTTCTGAGTGAGCTCCACAATCGTCTGGCGGGCGTCATTTTCACCCCTTTTGCGGGAAACGACGCCTTCTGCCTCCATGCGTTTGAGCAGCGGAGTCACGGTGTTCGTCTCCAGCATCAGACGCTTTGCGATGTCGTTTACCGGCTGGCTGTCCTTTTCCCACAGCACCAGCAGCACCAGATACTGAGGATAGGTCAGACCGTATTCCGACAGCAGCGGATGATAGGCCTGAGTAATCAGACGGGAGGCCGTGTAGAGCCTGAAACAAAGCTGGTTTTCCAGTTTGAACCTTCCGTCCATTACAGCATTTCCTCGATGTCCTTCTCGAAAGAAGCAGGCTCAGCCACGGGTGCGAAGCGCTTTACCACGCTGCCGTCCTTGTTGATGAGGAACTTGGTGAAGTTCCAGAGGATGTCGCTGTCCTTCTCCACGCTCTTGCTGAGACCTTTCAGCAGCTTCTGGGTGGCTTTGGCCTTGAGGCCGTTGTACTGCTCTGAAGGGGCTGCGGCTTTCAGATAGGTGTAAACGGGGTCTTCTGACGGGCCGTTCACATCGATTTTCTTCATCAGCTGGAAAGTGACTCCGTGGTTGAGGCGGCAGAATTCTTCGATTTCCTCGTCGCTGCCGGGCTCCTGGTGTGCGAACTGGTCGCAGGGGAATCCTATTATTGCCAGACCTTTGTCTTTGTATTTCTGATAAAGGGCCTCGAGGCCGTCATACTGGGGAGTGAAACCGCATTTTGAAGCGGTGTTGACAATGAGAAGCACTTTGCCTTCGAACTGCGCGAAGTCGAGCTCTGCGCCCTTGTTGGTAAGGGCCTTGAAATCGTAAATCTTAGCCATATTGTTTTTTGTTTGATTTATATCGTTCACGATGCAAATATAAGGCAAATAAATTGTATCGCAAGCGATATTTTATTATCTTTGCGGCAAAATATGAAAACATCTATCCACAGCATTTCGGGAGCATTCCTGCTCCTCAGCGTTACGCTGACGCTTTTTTCCTTCAGCTCATGCAATAAGCAAGATGAATTACAAACCCTTGCAGACAAGGTCTGGGAATTCGCCCAGACCCGCCCTGACGGCTTCACTCTCAAGCTTTCCGACTTCTCGGAGCCTGATTTCGGTATAGCCGTAGCTTATAAGGCCACCCAGAACTGCAATACCCGCGAATCCATTCCCACGGTAATCAAACACGCGCAGGAACATGACGGCTATGTCGGAGGCTGGCTGGACACAGGCAGCGGGCTGCTCTATTTCGGAAGCACAAAACTGTTCCCGGAGGACGAGCGTGATGCGGCCATTGCATTCGGCAAAGAAAATAGCCAGCAAAGCGCTTACGTGCTTTCCACAGGGGAGTTCATCGACCTGACAGAGGATTAACCCTCAGATGATGCGCTGATTATGCGGAACGGGACATCCAAAAAGAGAATTTTCCTCGCTCTCCTGCCGCTCGCAGTGCTGATTGTCCTGCTCGCATCGGACATCGCAGTCTTCGGTGCGGATTCCATACTCGGTGCATCCCAGGTATCGCTGCTCGTGGCAGCAGGGGTGTGTATAGGGCTCTCGATGTGGGTTTACAAGATTCCGTGGAAGGATTTCGAGAAGTCCATCATCTCTAATATAGGGGAAGTGACCCCGGCCATACTCATCCTGTTCCTGATCGGAGCCATATCCGGCACATGGACCATGAGCGGAGTAGTGCCCGCCTTCATCTGCTACGGCATCAAGATTATAAGCCCTAAGGTGTTCCTGCTGACCGCGTGCGTGCTGTGCGCGGTTGTCTCGGTCATGACCGGCTCCTCGTGGACTACCATCGCAACGGTTGGCGTCGCCCTCGTCGGAATAGGTCATGCGGAGGGTTTCTCCGACGCCCTGACTGCCGGTGCAATCATTTCCGGGGCATACTTCGGAGACAAGATTTCCCCTCTGTCAGACACTACGGTGATGGCCTCTTCCGTCAACAAAGTCGGTTTGTTCGAGCACATCCACTACATGTACCTGACGACCGTTCCCTCGATTACTATCACCCTGATTATCTTTACCGTTCTCGGCTTTTCCCACGGGAATGCCGCTGCGGTGCAGATGGATACCTATTCAGACATCCTTTCCTCCCAATTCCACATCACTCCATGGCTGCTTGTGGTGCCCGCCTTCACACTCTGGCTCATACTTAAGAAGAAGCCGGCCATCATAACCCTTTCGCTGTCGGTCCTTATGGCGGCGGCAGCTGCCCTCATCTTCCAGCCGGATGTGGTGCGCAGCATAGGTGAAGAAATCACACAGAGTTCTGCATTGAAGACCGGTTTTGCAGGAACTGTGAGGATTATATATGACACGGTTTCCCTTGACACCGGCAATCCGGAAGTCAACCAGCTGGTCACCAGCCGCGGAATGGTGGGTATGCTCAACACGGTGTTCCTCATCCTCTGCGCCATGTTTTTCGGCGGCTGCATGCGCTCCAGCGGCATGATTGACGACCTTTCCCGCCTGCTCGCGCCACTTACCCGCACCAGAGCCGGGCTTGTCGGTTCCACTGTTTTTACAGGCACAGCCCTGAACGGCATCGTATCCGACCAGTATCTGTCCATCATACTGACATCCAATCTTTACCGTGAATCATACGAGAAGCAGGGTTACGAGATGCGCCTGCTCAGCCGCAGCGTGGAGGACTCCGCCACGGTCACATCGCCGCTTGTGCCATGGTCAAGCTGCGGAATGACTCAGGCCACCATCCTTTCGGTATCGACTCTAGCCTATGCCCCCTTCTGCTTCTTCAACATCATCTCCCCGCTGATGTCCTTCGCAATCGCCGCCATCGGCTGGAAAATCCGCAAGCCGGCAGAACCGGACATCACTGACAGATAAGTCTCACGAAGTTTTCAGGGAGGCAGATGTTGCCAACACCGGCGGCTGCCGCGAAAAGCGGAGCTATTTCGCTGTCCCGGAAGCCTGCGATGCCGCAACCTATGCGGGTGACGTAAAAGAAAAGTTCGGGGCGGGATTTGGCAAATTCTATGAAATCATCGACATACGGCTTTATGGTCTCCACTCCGCCCTGCATAGTCGGGATTCCGTAGCTTTGGCCCTGCAGGCCGACTCCCTGCCCCATAATGGCGCCGAACTTTCGGTACGCCACCCAGGCGGCTCCGCCGCCGTGCATCCCGGCCAGGTTGCTGCCGAACACGAACACCTCGTCCGGCTTCAGTTCAGTGATGAAATCGGGCGTATATGCCGGCCTCGGCATTCCGTTGTAGCTTCTTTCCATATTTTTTAAATTAACCTAAAACCACGTCAAACACCATCATCAGGGCGAAGCCTATGGCAAATCCTATGGTGCCGATATTGGAGTGCTGACCCTGAGAATACTCGGGGACAAGCTCCTCGACGACGACGTAAAGCATGGCTCCTGCGGCGAATGTTAGCATGAACGGCATTATGCCGAGGATGGAAGTTGCAAGGAGCAGCACCAGCGCACCGCCGACCGGCTCCACGACGCCGCTCAACGCCCCGATGCCGAAGGCCTTCATACGGCTGTTGCCCTCCGCTCTGAGCGGCATGGATATAATGGCTCCCTCCGGTACGTTCTGAATGGCTATGCCCAGCGAAAGCGCCAGTGCGCCGGCCATATTGAAATCGGCGGTCAGCGCGCCCGCAATTGCGACACCTACGGCCATTCCCTCGGGAAAATTGTGGATGGTGACGGCGAGTGCCAGTTTTGCAGTACGTGAGATTTTGCTTCTGGGGCCTTCCGCCCCGCCTGTAGGATGGATATGCGGAGTAATGTAGTCTATCAGCAAAAGAAAAGCGAAGCCGGCCAGAAGACCGATAACCGGCATTACGACAGCTTTGCTGCCTTCGCCCATCTCGAGGGCAGGAATGATCAGGGACCATACCGACGCCGCCACCATCACGCCGGAGGCGAAGCCGAGCAGGACTTTTTGAACCATCTGCGGCATGTCCCGCTTCATCAGGAAAACGAAGGCAGAACCCAGGGCGGTGCCCAGAAACGGAATGATCAACGCTGTAAATACCGGATTCATAACGCTTGAATTTGGCGGATATTTTGCGCCAAATTACTTAAAAAATCCCAAATCTCGCTACCTTTGACCTCTAAAGACAAAGACAATGGAAAACCGTTACGACTACACTGTCCTTGCACATGATGTTGATGGAAAGATGCATTTCAGGCTCGTTGCACTGGAACGTACGCTGCTTGCAGCTTCCGGCAAGGACGCTGACCGGAAAGGCTTCGGCACGCTGAACCTCATCGGAGAGGAAGGCATTTCGTGGGTTCTGCTGAAATTCGCAGCCGACATAAAGAGGCTTCCCGCGGAACAGGACAAAGTTACCATCGAGACCTGGGTCGAAGGGGTAAACAGGCTGCTCACAACAAGGAACTTCATCATGCGCGATGCTGCCGGGGAGATCCTTTGTACTGCATCCACCGAATGGGCGATAATAGACCTCAAGACCCGCAGGCCTGTGGATATAATAAGGGACACTAACATAGCAAGTTTCGCGACGGGCGAAAAGGTTTCCGCAGAGCTGCCGGGCAAACTGCCCCAGGCCAGCGGCACCAACATCTACAGGCACAAGGTGGTTTACAGCGACATCGACTACAACGGACATACCAACAGCATGCAGTATGTCCAGTGGATTATGGATTCCTATCCCATAGATAAAGTTTACGACAGGCAGATAGAGAAATTCGAGATAGTCTATGCCCGCGAAGTTGTTTATGGAGAAGACATAGAAGTCCGCTACGAGGATATTGCTGATGACCAGACTCTGTTCTCGGTCAATTCCGCTAAAGGCGTTAATTTTGTCAACGCCCGCATCAAGTGGAAAGCATAACCCAGTCTATGGAATCGTTCTACGACTTGTTCAAAGCCGCCTCAGGCCGATATACGGATTCTGCCATCCATTTTCCTGACGAAGGGAAGCATTATTCTTATGCGGAATTCATGAAAGGAGTGGATGATTACGCCAGAGCCATGTCCGGCATCGGCATCTTGCGCGGAGACAGGATAGCCCTTTTCGGCGAGAACACCTCCTGCTGGATGAAATGTTTCTTCGCCGCCGTCAGGGTAGGGGCCGTAATCGTGCCGGTGAGTTCCAAGTCTGTGGAGGATGAGCTCCTGTACATAGTGCAGACATCAGGCGTAAAGCTTTTGTTCCACTTTATGGACGCTCCTGTGTCGGACAGGCTGCGGCGCAGCATCCCGGCGGTAATAACTCTGGACGAGACCGGTTCCCTGGTGGGCAGATACAAGAACTACCCTTTGCCGGAGTCTGTCTGCAACGAACTGCAGATGATAATGTTCACTTCCGGCACCACTGCAAATCCGAAAGGGGTGATGCACGGTCCCGGAAGCCTCATGAACTCTGCCTGTGACTTTATGAAGACAATCGGGCTGGATTCACGCGACGTGATGCTGCTGAATCTGCCTATAAGCCATATCTACGGCTGCGTGCTGATCTGCTGCTCATTCTTCATGGTCGGAGCCGACCTTGTGGTGAGCAGGACCTATACCGCAAGGGGGACTTTGAGGCTGATAGATGAATATCGTTGCACCGTCCTCAATATGGTGCCTACGATGTACCAGCTGTTGTTCTCGTCGGATTTGTTCTCGCGCTACGACCTTTCGAGTGTCAGAAGGGCGATTGTAGGCGGCTCATACACCTCCCGGGAGCTGGTGGATGACATGGGAAGGGCTTTCGGGAAGGAGAATGTGATGTGCGGATTCGGAATGACGGAATGCGCAAGCTGGGCTCTCGGCCAGGGTTTCGAGCTTCCGGCGTCAGTGCGTGGCACATCGGCCGGCTGGCCTGTAGGCAATATGGAAGCCCGCATCGCTCCGGGATATACCGTCTCCGAGGATGGAATGATACAGGGAGAGCTGTGCCTTCGCGGCAAAGGCATGATGCTCGGCTATCTGGACGCTGCAATTACAGCCGCGGCATATGACGATGAGGGCTGGTTCCATACGGGCGATGTTGCAAAGTGCAATGAGAATGGCCAATACTGGATTGTGGACAGATGCAAGGACATGATAATAAGAGGCGGCGAGAACATTTCTCCCAAGCATGTAGAGCTGGTGATAGACGGATTTGAAGGCATCGAAGGTTCGCAGGTGGTCGGAATCCGCGACGATGTATTCGGGGAGAAGGTTGTGGCGGTGCTGCTCCGCAGCCAGGCGGAGAAGATTGACCTCAAGGCTCTTGTTTCGTTCCTGAGGCTCAGGCTTGGAAAGAACAGACGTCCTGATTTCTATGTGGCGCTCGACGCCATACCCATGGCCGGAGCAGGCAAGCCCAACAAGCAGGCGATACGGAATATTGTCAATGCCAGCATAAGCATACTCAAGCGTAACACGATAAACTGTCTTTGATGACCTCTGACAGAATTTGCATAGATGTGATTCTGCCGCTCCGGCTCACCGGGGAGGTCAGCTATTTCGTGCCTGAAGACATGCGGGAAGCAGTCGGCACGGGCAGCTGGGTGACAGTGACCTTCCACGGACGCAGATACCTGGCAGTGGTAAGCCGCAAGGGAGAGCTGCCCCCGGGCATCGACCCCTCGGCGGTTCGCGAGATAGATGAAGTCAAAAGTGCGCTGCCGGCTCTCAGCCCTGCCCAGATAGATTTCTGGAAAGGCATTTCCGCCTATTACATGTGCACCGTCGGGGAAGTCTTCAAGAGCGCCTGCCCCGCCCAGTTTTTCAAACAGGTGGAGAAAAAACGCAGCCTGGCCAAAAAGCTTCCCAAGTACGAAAGCAAGCCGTTTGCAGTCCTGTCCCCTGCGCAGCAGAAAGCCCTGGATGCCATAGAAAAGCATTTCTCCGACGGCATGAGAACCGTGCTGCTGAATGCAGTGACGGCTGCAGGGAAGACAGAAATATACATGGCGCTGGCCCGCAAGAGCCTTGACGCCGGCAGGAGCGTGCTTTACCTCGTGCCTGAAATCGCCATGTCAAGGCAGCTCGAGCAGCGGCTCGGGGCAGTATTTGCCGACAGGCTCCTCATCTGGCACTCCCGTCAGACCCCCGCAGTGCGCAAAGACATCTATGACAAGATGGTTTCCGCGCAGGAACCCTATATCATGCTCGGCACCCGTTCCGCTTTGCTTCTGCCCCACGGCGATGTCGGCCTGGTCGTGGTGGATGAAGAACATGACGGCTCTTACAAACAGACAGACCCGGCACCGCGCTACCAGGGCCGTGACCTGGCGGTCATGTTCGCGCAGTTCCACTCAGCCGACACCCTGCTCGGCAGCGCGACACCGTCCCTCGAGTCGCTGTACAATGCCGCCACCGGCAAATACGGTATGGTGGAGCTGAAAGAGAGATACTATGGCGAGCCGGACATCAAGACGACGGTCATAGACATGAACAGGGCGTGGGCGGCTCATGACGTCAAAGGCTCATTCTCGATGAAACTTGTGAACATGATGCGTGCGGCCCTCGACCGCAGGGAGCAGATAATGGTCTTCCGTTCCCGCCGTTCATATTCGTCGTATGTACAGTGTCCGCAGTGCGGTTGGGTGCCGAAATGCCCTTCCTGCAACGTCGCTCTCAGCTATCACAAGTTCAAAAACGTGCTCAGCTGCCACTACTGCGGATTCCAGACCGCTTTCAACCCTGTCTGCAGCACCTGCGGCAACGAAGGGCTAGCCCTCCGGGGAGCAGGCACTGAAAAGCTGGAAGAAGAGCTTCAGCAGCTCTTTCCGGATGCAGTGGTGGCCCGCTTCGACGCTGACGTGACGGCCTCCGCCCGGGATGAGCAAAAGGTGCTGGAAGGCTTCCGCAGCGGCGAGATCGACATAATGGTCGGGACGCAGATGATTACCAAGGGTTTCGATTTTGCCAACCTGTCGCTGGTGGTGGTGATGAATGCCGACACTATCGTGGGTTTGCAGGACTTCCGCTGCGATGAGAAAGCCCTTCAGCTGCTTGCCCAGCTCAAGGGTCGTGCCGCCAGAAGAGGCAGCAGCGGCAGCTTCGTGATACAGACATGGCAGAGTGACTATCCCGTGCTGAAAGATACGGCAGCAGGAAAGTATGACTATGAAACCCTGCTCGAACAGCGCCGCATTTTCAAATTTCCTCCCTATGTCCGCCTGATTTCCCTTACAATCCGCGACAGATACGAAGGCCGCGTTTTCCGGATGGCCGACGAAATAAAGTCCCGCCTGTCACAGATGCCGGACATAGAGTTCATGGGACCAATGACTCCGGCCATCAACAAAGTTCAAGGCTGTTTCATGTCGGTGTTCTGGATAAAGCTCGCCAAGAACGCATCGGCAAGGGCCGCGAAACTCCGCGTGGCGGCTTTGTTGGACGAGCTTCGCTGCTTCATCAAGCCGCAGGTTGACATCGTAGTGGACGTGGATCCGTACTAACTGTAAATTTTTTGGTTACCTTTGCTCCGTTATGATTCTGGCGACCGGTATAGAGAAGAGTTTCGATGAGCTGAAGGTGCTCAAAGGCATCGACTTCACTGCGCACGACCGCGAGGTGATAAGCATCGTGGGCGCAAGCGGGGCGGGGAAGAGCACTCTGCTGCAGATTCTCGGCTCCCTGTACGTTCCGGACGCCGGCAAGGTGATCATCGACGGGGAGGACATATTCAGTCTTTCCGAAAAGGCTCTGGCAGATTTCCGCTGCCGCAGGATAGGCTTCGTCTTCCAGTTCCACCATCTGCTGCCGGAATTCACTGCCAAGGAGAACGTCATGATTCCCGCAATGATTGCCGGCCGCAGGGACCCGGAGCAGGCAGCGGCTCTGCTGACTGAACTCGGGCTGGGCGAGCGTCTCGACCACAAGCCTTCCCAGCTTTCAGGCGGAGAACAGCAGCGCGTCGCGGTGGCCCGTGCCCTGGTGAATTCACCTTCGGTTATCTTTGCAGACGAGCCTTCGGGCAATCTCGACAGCAAAACCCGCGAGGAGCTCCACAACCTTTTCTTCAAGATTCGCGACACCCACGGCGTGACCTTCGTAATAGTCACCCACGACCGGGACCTGGCCCGCTTGAGCGACCGTTGCCTCGAAATGAGCGACGGACGCTTCGTCTGATTATCCATGACACCCCTCATCTCACTGCGTTCGGCCGTTATTTCCAATCCCTTCAGGAGATTGGCGGCTCCGGTGGATTTTGAAATATATGAAGGAGAGCACATCGCCCTGGTCGGAGACAACGGCAGCGGCAAGAGCACTCTGATTTCCATGCTGACGGGCGGTTTCTATCTCAGAGAGGGGTCGCTGCGCCATAATCTCGGCGGCGAAGCGTACAAAGCCATGAAGGTCGTCCGCTTCAACGGTGCCTACGGCACGACTGAATTCCCGTATTATTACCAGCAGCGCTGGCATGCTCAGGAAAGGGAGAACGGAGTGCTTGTGAGGGATTTGCTGGCGGCCGAACCCGCATCTGATGAGAAATGGCGGCAGGAGCTTTATGGCCTGCTTGGCATAGGCTCTCTGCTCGAACGCACAATCATGGTGCTTTCCAGCGGGGAGTTGCGCAGGTATCACCTTGCCAAGGCCTTGCTGTCAGCTCCGAAGGTGCTTGTGCTGGAAGCTCCCTTCATCGGACTCGATCCCGAAACCAGAGTATTGCTCTGCGGGCTGATGCAACTTGTGTCGGACCGGCTTTCAGTAAGCTTCATCATGACCTTTACCGACTTGGAAACGGTGCCTGAGATGGTTACGCACGTGTATTTCATGGATGGAGGGGTGTGTTCTGCCAAGATGACACGCAAGGAGGCCCTGGCAAAAGGGAAGGGGAGGCACAACGTTCCGTCAGCTCCCGACTTCTCATTTTTCACAGGCCATGATGCCGCCTATGCAAATGCCGTCCTGATGCGGGACATCACCATAGCCTACGGCGAAAGAACGGTCTTCAGCGGTCTTGACTGGACCGTAAGGCGCGGGGAGGCATGGAATGTCACAGGACCCAACGGCAGCGGCAAGAGCACCCTGCTCAGCCTCGTATGCGCAGACAATCCCAAAGCATATTCCCTCGACATAACCCTCTTCGACGTCCGCAGAGGCAGCGGCGAAAGCATCTGGGACATCAAGAAACACATAGGCTATCTGTCAAGCGAGATGCACAGCGGCTTCAGCGACAACATCCCGGCCGTGGATGTGGTGGCAGGCGGTTTCTGCGACGGCTATTCTCCGAACGTTCGGGACAGGGCGGAGGAGCACAGGATTGCAGTGCGGCTCCTTGAGCTTTTCGGTGCAGGACATCTCGGCCCCAGGCTGTTCCCGACACTTTCGAGCGGCGAACAGAGGCTGGTACTGCTTGTGAGGGCCTTCGTGAAGAATCCCGACCTGCTGATTCTCGATGAACCCTTCCAGGGATTGGACGCGGGCAAAAGGGCTGTCGCGAAGGCTGCCATCGAGCGTTTCTGTTCCGACGGCAGCAAGACCCTGCTGTTCGTGACGCATTTCCCCGAGGAACTTCCTTGTGTCATAGACAGTGCTCTGGAACTGTCAGGAAACTGATTTTCTCCCTTCCGCTGTTTGGATTTAAACTTTTTCCTTGCTAACTTTACAAGGATTTCGTTCATTTTTTTGAAAAACCAACAAACAACTTTATCAACCTTTAATAAACCCCTTTTATCATGACTGATATTTCAAGACGTAAGTTCCTGAAGAGCACAGCGTTGACCGGAGCCGGACTCATCGTGGCCCCTTCAATCGTGCCTTCCCATGTTTTTGGAGCCAACGCACCTTCTGAAAGAATCAATGTGGGCGCAATCGGCACCGGACGTCAGAGCCAGGGATTCGACATGCCCGGCATTATGAAGTACGAGCAAGCCAACATGCTTGCTGTCTGCGACCTCGACGCTCACCGCGCACAGGATGCAAAGGATCTCGTCAAGAGGTTCTACGAGCGCAGAGGGTGGACCCGTCCCGAGGCCATCGTTTATGCTGATTACGAAGACCTCCTTGCCAACAAGGACATTGACGCTGTCGTAGTCTGCACACCCGACCACTGGCACGCGAAGATTGCCATCGACGCAGTCAATGCAGGCAAAGACATCTATCTGGAGAAGCCCACTTCACTGACAGTGGAGGAAGGCCGCCTTATGAGCAACGCAGTCAACGCTTCAGGCCGCGTGTTCCAGCTCGGCTCACAGCAGCGTTCAGGCGAGCAGTTCCGCATGGCCTGCGAGTTCGTTCGCAGCGGCCGTATCGGCAAGCTGAAACTCGTCGAAGTGCGTCTCCCCGGTGACCCTGCAGGCGGAAATACCGAAGAAATGCCTGTTCCCGCCGGCTTCAACTATGAGAAATGGCTCGGCTCAACTCCTTACGTTTACTACACCGAAGACCGCGTTCACCCGCAGAAGGGTTACGGCCGTCCGGGCTGGCTGCGCTGCGAACAGTTCGGCGCAGGTATGATCACCGGCTGGGGCGTCCATCACTTCGACATCGCCCACTGGGGCATGGGTACCGAATACAGCGGTCCGGTTGAGGTTTACGGTGAGGCAGAATTCGCCGACAACGGCCTCTGGGACGTACACGGCGACTATCACACCGAGATGAGGTATGCCAACGACGTTATAGTAAGAGGCTGCACCGACTCACGCGAGAAACCCAACGGCATCTATTTCGAAGGAACCGACGGCTGGATTTTCGTATGCCGCGGCAACTACACCGTTCTTGCAAGCGACCCTGCAATGAACACTTCAAACCAGGCTCTGCAGGCTTCAAGGCCCGAAATCATCACAGAGCCCCTCGGAGAGAACGAAGTGCACCTCTACAAGAGCGAGGACCAGCACGGCAACTTCCTGGATTGCATCAAGAGCCGCGCCCTGACCGTTTCTCCGGCCGAAGTCGCACACCGTT
>Ga0265299_10001779_pt1 | contig 23474 bp, 7 predicted proteins | sample AusTroGonzalo_MG_4_FD_193485 | JGI IMG/M metagenome (GOLD analysis project Ga0265299, IMG submission 193485) | Bovine rumen microbial communities from tropical cattle in Woodstock, Queensland, Australia - Gonzalo_02 | ecosystem: Host-associated > Mammals > Digestive system > Stomach > Rumen ... | reverse complement strand
GGTGCGGCCCTTCTTGGCCATGTTGCAGTGCATTGGTCCAACGCCAGGGTAGTCAAGTCCGGCAGAGATGGTGAATGCCTCCTGAATCTGTCCGTCCTCATTCTGCATCACCAGCATCTTTGCACCATGCAGGATGCCTGTAGTACCTTTGTGAATTGTGGCTGCGGTGTAATCCGTCTGCCAACCGTGACCACCAGCTTCGACCAGAACAATCTTCACACGTTCATCATCCATATAATGGAAAATGGTGCCAGCAGCGTTTGACCCGCCACCGATACATGCAATGAGATAGTCTGGATAGTCGCGACCAATCTTTTCTGTTAACTGCCATTTGATCTCCTCGCTGATAACGCTCTGCATCCTTGCCACGAGGTCAGGGTAGGGGTGAGGACCCATGGTTGAACCTACAATATAGAAAGTATCAGCAGGATGACAGCACCAGTCGCGAATGGCCTCCGAGCAAGCATCACTTAGCGTCATGTTACCCGTACGAACAGGATGAACTTCGGCGCCAAGCATCTTCATACGCTCCACGTTGGTGTGCTGGCGCTCGACATCTGTAGCGCCCATAAAGACCTCGCACTTCATGTTCATCAGCGCGCACACCGTAGCTGTGGCCACGCCGTGCTGTCCAGCGCCTGTCTCAGCAATGATGCGCGTCTTACCCATCTTCTTCGCCAGCAAAATCTGTCCGATGGTGTTGTTGATTTTGTGGGCACCAGTATGGTTCAGATCTTCGCGTTTTAGATAGAGTTGGCAGCCATACTGTTCACTCATGCGTTTCGCGTAATAAAGGGGTGATGGACGGCCTACATAGTCCTTCAACAATGCGTGGTATTCCTGCTTGAACTCCTCGCTCTCAATGATGGGAAGATAAGCCTCTTGTAAGTCCTTTACGCACTTGTACAGAATCTCTGGAACATAGGCTCCGCCGAACTCTCCATAGAACCCTTTCTCGTCAACTTGATACTTACTCATATTGTTTTATTTATTTTTTTGTGATGACATTATTTAAATTTTGAGGGGCCTGTCGCAAGAACGACAGGCCCCTCATCTTGTATCCTTATGCAAAAGCTATAGGTACGTGGCTATCTTCTCACGATCTTTGGAATCTTGAGCTGCGCCACCACCAATAGTTGTTTGCAATCATTGTCATTTTTTTACTCTTGTTTTGTTAAATCGGCAGCAAAAGTAGGCATTTTCTTTCAAACTGCCAAATTTTTGAGCAAATATTTTTCTTTTTGTTTGATTTTTCTGTTTATACCAAGTGACTGATCAGGTCTTCACGATCGCCAGGCAGCATGTCGATGACAGGAATCTCTACCATGGTATAGCATCCAGGCTGCAGACGCATGGATGCGCGAGCCACGTTGACCAGTACCTGACCTGTCAGGGCGGGATTGTTGATGCTCATGTTGAACTCTAGACGCTGGTTCTGAGTCTTACCGCTCACACCCTTGCGTACTAGGTTTACACCATGACCCATATCGCGTACGTCATCTACGCTCTCTACCTGGAATACGTGCGTTTCGTCGCTGGCGAAGTAGGGGTCAGCCTTGATAGCCTTAGTGACTTCTTCCAACTTAGCACCCTCTTCCAACTCTACATATACCATACGGCGGTGGATGCCCTCACCCAAGGGAATTGTCATTGAAAGTGCGTTCTTTACGCCTTCCTTAGAGCGTACGCATACGCTGTGACCCATTGACATACCAGGACCGAAGTTTGTATAAGAGAGACCCTTCGGAGCCAAACTCTGCATCAAGGTACGTACGATAGAGTCAGAACCCGGATCCCATCCTGCTGCGATGACACTCACGGTGTTGGTCTTTTTATTCAAATCCATCAGTGTGCGACGATAGTCGCGAATCATTCCGTGGATGTCGAAAGAATCGACAGTGTTGATGCCCAGGGGCAGAATCTGCTTAGCATATTCCTCGCACGAACGGGTAGGAGTTGCCAAGATGGCCACATCGACATCCTTCAACTCACGAATATCCTTCACTACCTCATACTGTGCCAATTCAGCAGGTTTGTTATCGGCACCATTACGACGTACGATACCTGCTACTTCAAAATCAGTCGCTGTCTCCAGTGCCTCAAGTGCATACTTACCAATGTTGCCGTAACCCACTACGGCTGCTCTTATTTTCTTCATTTTTTTATGAATTTTGTTGTCCCATTATGAATTTGCGGTTGCAAAAGTACTGCTTTTATATTAATAATGTTACGATATGACTTATAAATAATCTAAAAACTGTCATTTTGTGATAATTTGCAAGTTTGTGGCCGTCAAATACAATAAATTGTAAATCTTGTGCGTTTAAATAGATGTATATATACAAAATTGAAAGATATGATAGAATATATTAAGGGTGAACTGACTGAGTTGACCCCCGCTTTAGCTACCATTGAAGTAGCCGGTGTGGGCTATGGATTGAACATCTCGCTCAATACCTATAGTGCTATTCAAGGTAAGAAAGAGGTGCGCCTCTATGTCTATGAAGCTATCCGTGAGGATGCCCATGTGCTTTTTGGTTTCTTTAGTAAAAAGGAACGCGAGATGTTCTTGTTGCTCATCACCGTTAGTGGTGTTGGTGCCAATACGGCCCGTATGATGCTCTCAGGTATGAGCGTCTCAGAGTTATGCTCTGCCATTTCCACGGGCAATGCCAAACTCATTCAGGGTATCAAGGGCATAGGTAAAATGACAGCCCAGCGTATCATTGTTGACTTGCGTGATAAGATTGTGGCTCTTGGTATTGCCGACGAAATTCCTGCTGGTGGTAGTGTGGTCGCACCAATAAATAATGCGGTGCGCGATGAGGCCGTAGCTGCCCTCACTATGCTAGGTTTTGCTCCAGCTCCCACTCAGAAAGTTGTGGTTCAGATTCTGCAGGAACAACCCACATTGCCCGTTGAGCAAGTGGTTAAATTAGCTTTGAAACAGATTAAGTAAGAACACAATTTAGCAAAAAGCAGGCGCAGATGCAATATCTGCGCTTGTTTTGCGTTATATGGTATGTAGTTCTATAGAATAAGTTTTGAAACGACTAATATATTTTTTATTCATCGTGCTGATGGCTGGGGTGACAATAGCCCAGGTTCCCCAAGGCGACGATGAAAATAAACAAAACAAACCAGCACCAAAGGCACAGCCTAAAGGTATGGCGGTTGAGGATGAAACCATCCCCGACTCGCTCTTGCATTCCCGTTGGAAGGTTCAGCGGACTGCCCCCGTATTGACCTCCGATCTTGATACGTCAGCATTGGACCTGCGTATGCCAGACAATGTGAAGCAGCAGGTGGAGTATAATGATTCCCTGAATCTCTATTTCATTGGCTCGAAGATGGGCGACAGTTACCTGAATGCCCCCATTATGATGACGCCAGAGGAATATATGCGTTGGAGTGAGCGCAGGGCTCGTCAACAGTTCTTCCGTAGCAAGGATGCCGAAACCGCAAAAGCTAAAGGTAAGGAGAAATTTGATTTCAGTGACATGCATTTTGATTTGGGACCTGCCGAGAAAATCTTTGGTCCTGGAGGTGTTCGAGTCAAGACACAAGGTTCTGCTGAATTGAAATTAGGCGCCACTCTGAAGAATATCGAGAATCCTTCGTTGCCAATCCGAAATCGTAAGACGACAGCCTTTGACTTTGACGAGAAGGTGAACTTGAGCGTGACAGGTAAGGTGGGTGATAAGGTGAATCTTAAACTAGGCTATAATACCGATGCCTCCTTTGAATTTGATAAACAGAACCTGAAGCTGAAATATGAAGGAAAAGAGGATGAGATTATTAAGTTGGTTGAGGCTGGTAATGTGACCTTCCCTTCTAACAACTCATTGGTTCATGGTGCATCTGCCCTCTTTGGTATTCGTACCGACATGCAGTTTGGTAAACTGAAATTGCAAACTGTTTTCTCTCAGAAGAAATCAACATCGAAGAGTGTTTCTTCACGAGGCGGTGTTCAGACGAATCCCTATGAGATTGATGTTGCCGACTATGAAGATAATCATCATTTTTTCTTGAGTCATTTCTTCCGTCAGAACTATGATAAGGCCATGAGCACTCTTCCCAATCTCACTACGGGTGTTAAAATCAACCGTGTGGAGATTTGGGTGACTAATAAGACGGGAACCACTTCGAACTCTCGTAACCTCTTAGCCTTTAGTGAATTGGGTGAAAATAGTTATCTGAAAAACCCCAATTGGCATACATTGGGAATGAATGTGCCCAGTAACCAAGCTAATAATATCTATTCTACGTTGGTTCAGAACATCGACTCAGCATCGCGTAGCATCGATCAGGTGACGGTGTTCTTAGAGAGTTTTGGTGATAAACTAGTAGGTGGCGTGGATTATGAGAAGTTGGCTTCAGCCCGTTTGCTGTCGTCGAGCGAGTATACTATCAACACCGCATTAGGTTTTGTGTCTCTGAAATCAGGCCTGCAGACCGACCAAGTGCTGGCTGTCGCTTTTGAATACACCTATGGCGGACAGACCTATCAGGTGGGTGAGTTCTCTACTGATGTCACACAAACCAACAAGTGTCTCTTCGTGAAGTCGCTAAAGAATACTTCGAATAATCCTGAGCAGGCCAACTGGCGCCTGATGATGAAGAACGTCTATTATTTGGCTTCGACTGTCGAGAAAGAGAAGTTCCGCATGGACATCAAGTATCAGAGCGACACCACCGGTACCTATCTGACCTACCTTCCCGAGGAACAGTTGAAGCAGACCACCCTGTTGAAGGTGATGGGATTGGACCGCTTGGATGCCAATATGAAGCCACACCCCAATGGACAGTTCGACTTCGTGAGTGGTTATACGGTGAGCAACGGTCGAATCTTCCTGCCTGCTGCCGAGCCCTTTGGCAGTTATCTGCGTAGTTATCTCGAATCAAAAGGCTTGGGGCATCTGGCAGATAAATACTGTTTCGACCAACTCTATGACTCTACCCAGACCATTGCCAAACAGAATGCTGAGAAGGATAAGTTCATTCTGACGGGTCAGTTCAAGGGCAGTAGTGCCAATGTCATTTCTCTTGGTGGCGGTAGTATCCCCTCTCCAGCTTCTGGCGAGCAGTCTACTGTGGTGGTGACGGCTGGTGGCGCACGACTGCAGGAAGGTGTCGATTATACCGTAGACTACTCTGCTGGTGAGGTGACCATCTTGAATCAGAGCATCATCGACGCAGGTACCAGTGTGAATGTTTCGCTCGAAGACAATACCACCTATGGTATGCAGCGCAAGACCATGCTGGGTTTGAACTGGGAGTACGACTTCTCAAAGAACTTCTCTTTGGGAGGTACCCTGATGCACCTCACCGAGCAGCCTATGACTACTAAGGTGAATATGGGTGACGAGCCTCTTAATAACACAATCTGGGGACTCAATGTCAACTGGAAACAGGAGAGCCAGTGGTTGACCAACGTCTTGGATAAACTCCCTTTGCTACATGTCACCCAACCCTCGCATATCACCTTCACAGGTGAGTTTGCACACCTTATCACTCGCAATGCCAGTGGTACTCAAGACAATGCCTCGTATATCGACGACTTCGAGAATACCAAGGACCTGCGTGGTGTGGGCGATCCCAAAGCCTGGGTGCTGTGCAGTGTGCCCTCAATGTTTGCCAATCACAACGACAAGACATCGGTGAAGAGTGGCTATGATCGTGCTTTGTTAGCGTGGTATAATGTCGACCCAATCTTCACGCGTCGCTCTTCAAGTCTGACCCCTTCACACATCAAGAACGACCTGGAGCAGTTGTCGAACCACTATGTGCGTGAAGTATATGTCCGCGAACTCTATCCAAACCGTGACCAATCGAGCTACAATGGAGCCGTTTCCACGTTGCCCATCCTCGATTTGGCTTACTATCCACAGGAACGCGGTCCTTATAACCTGACTCTCGACTACAATAGCAATGGTACCCTGCGTAATCCCAAGCAGAAGTGGGGTGGTATGATGCGTCGTCTCGAGACTACTGACTTCGAGCAGGCTAACATTGAATATGTGGAGTTCTGGTTGCTCGACCCCTTTATCTACACTCGTAAGGAAGGTACCGCAGCCAAGCATAGTGGTGACCTTTATATCAATCTGGGTGAGGTGAGCGAGGATGTACTTCGTGATGGCAAGAAGTTCTATGAGAGCGGTATGCCTGTCGACGGCACCTCGTCTTACGAAGAAACCCAATGGGGTAAGATTCCTGTGCAGGCCACGCAGACCTATGCCTTTGCCACCACAAGTGGCTCTCGCGAGAAACAGGATGTGGGTTTGAATGGCTTGACCGATGAGGAAGAACGCCAGTATGGAGCCTATGCCGACTGGCTGAATAGCGTGAGTGCTGTGGTAAACAATGACTCGCTGCTTCAGGCTTGGCGTCAGGACCCTGCGGGAGATGACTATCATTATTTCCGTGGTTCCGATTTTGATGCCCAGCAAACCAGTATTCTTCAGCGCTACAAGCGCATCAATAACCCTCAGGGCAACTCTCCCTCGAACGACAACCAGACCGAGGGCTACGACACCTCTTATAAGACAGGTCCCGATGTAGAGGATATCAATCAGGACTATACCCTCAATGAATACGAGCGCTACTATCAGTATCATATCCCCATCAATGATGACGAGTTGCAGGCTTATAATCACGGAAATAAGTCAGAGAGTTCACATATCGTTGACCACCGTGACTATACGGCAAAACTGCGCAATGGCGACACCCTTACTGTGCGTTGGTATCAGTATCGCATTCCCCTGTCCGAATTTGATGATAAGATAGGCTCTATCAGTGGCTTCACCAGCATCCGTTATATGCGTATGTTCCTCACCAATTTCGAGGAACCTATCGTCTTGCGCTTTGGTTCGCTCGACCTGGTGCGTGGTGAATGGCGTCAGTATAAGCAGAACCTCATGACATCGGCAGGTGCCGAGACTGGTCTGCTCGAGATGAGTGCTGTCAATGTCGAGGAGAATACTGATCGCCAGCCTGTGGCTTATGTCCTGCCTCCAGGTCTCACCCGTATGACAGACCCCAACCAGCCCCAATTGACGGAGAGCAACGAGCAGGCTCTGTGCTTGACGGTGAAGAACCTGTCGCAGAATGAGTCGAAGGCTGTCTATAAGAATCAGAATCTGAACCTGCGCCAGTATAAGCGCCTGCAGATGTTTGTTCATGCCAACCACTTGGTGCCTAACAACACCCAGTTGGAAGATAATCAGTTGGCCGTCTTCATCCGTTTGGGTTCCGACTATAAGAACAACTATTACGAGTATCTCATTCCCCTGAAACTCACCCCGCAGGGCAACTATCGTTGGAACGTTCCTTCCGATCGTCCTTTGGTATGGCCAGAGGAAAATATGCTCGATATAGATATGAGCATCTTTACCACCTTGAAGAAGAGTCGTAACAAGGCTCGTGCCCAGGGCTTGGCCAGTTATAATATGGTTTACTCGGAATACGATCCCGATAAACCTAATAATAAGGTAAGTGTGGTGGGTAATCCCTCGCTGGCAGAGGTGAAGACGATGGTGATAGGTGTGCGCAACCTCAGCAACTCGATCAAGTCGGGCGAGGTATGGGTCAACGAACTCCGTCTGCGCGAGTCAAACAACGAAGGCGGTTGGGCTGCATCAGGTGCTTTGAATCTGCAACTCTCCGATTTCGGTAGTGTGAATATGTCGGGCCGTTATGTCACCGATGGTTTCGGAGGCTTGGAAGAGTCCATCCTTCAGCGCTCCACCGACACTCAGAAGTCATATGCCGTGACGGCTAGTCTTGAATTAGGAAAACTTTTCCCCGAGAAGGCCAAGGTATCTGCTCCTCTTTATTATTCATATTCTAAGGAGATTATCAGTCCGAAGTATAATCCGCTGGACACCGATATGGAACTCGATGATGCTTTGGAGTCGGCGGCCGACAGGCGTGAGCGTGACTCTATCGAGTCTATTGCTGTGACGAAACACACGTCGCGCAACTTCTCGTTGAGCAATATGCGTGTCGACATCAAGAACAAACGCTTCCCGCTCCCCATCGATCCAGCCAACTTCTCGTTCACATATAGTCATGCCCACCGCAACACCACGGGACGGACCACCGTCTATGAGAATGATGATCAGTGGCGTGGCTCGCTGAACTACAGTTACTCGCCAGTCTATAAGGCCTGGGAGCCCTTCAAGAACTCTAAGAGTAAGTCAAAGTGGATGCAGTTCCCCAAGGCTCTTGGCTTCAACTACCTGCCTCAGAACATCTCGTTCAATTCCGAGTTGATGCGCAACTACTATGAGTTGCAGGAACGCGATCTCGAGAATACCGAGAACCCCAGTCTCCCTTTGACCTTCAGTCAGCAGTTCCTGTGGAACCGTGAGTTCCAACTCCGCTGGGACTTCACCAAGAACCTCCACATGAGTTTCCAGAGTGCCACCCATGCAGAGGTTGAGGAACCTTATACCCCTGTGAACAAAGACCTCTATCCCGATCGCTACACCGCGTGGAAGGACTCCGTATGGACCAGTATCAAGCACTGGGGCACGCCGCTCGATTATCAGCAGTCGTTCTCGGCCAGCTATCAGTTGCCACTCGACAAACTCCCTATCTTCGATTGGATGAAATCGGATGCCTCCTATACCGCCACCTATTCATGGTTGCGTGGCACCGAGTTGGACGACGGTACCTCATTGGGTAACACCATTTCGAACAATCGCAATCTGAATATCAATGCGACGTTCAATATGGAGACCCTCTATAATCACATCCCCTTCCTCAAGAAGACCAACGAGCGCTTCAAGAAAGCCGTCAATAATTCTCAGGCAAAGAAAAATGCCAAGAGGGTTGCTGTTAATGCCAAGGACAAGGATAAGGACAAGGATCAACAGAAGGAAGCCAAGGACCTGCCAAAGAATAAGAACACCTTCCAGAAGGAGCTCACCCTCGTGCCCGATAGTCAGATTGTGGTGCAACATGGCAAGAAGTCTAAACGCCTCATGGTGTCGGCTCGCAATAAGGATGGACGTGTGGTTCCTGTGAAGTGGAAGGTTGTTGACGAGAACAAGATTAAGGTCTATGGTATCGACTCCCTGCAGGTGAAACTCAGCATCACTCCCAAGGAACCCCTCGACAAGCAGTGGTGGTATAATCCTGCCCAGCAGGCCGCCCGTCTGTTGATGATGCTGCGCAATGTCAGTGTGAGCTATCGCAACCAGTATGCAATGACCCTGCCAGGCTTTATGCCCAATGTTGGCGATGCCTTCGGACAGAGCAACGGTAGCGTGCTGGCACCGGGTCTTGGCTTCGCCTTCGGTCTCACTGGCGATAGCTATATCGAGACCGCCCGCAACAACAACTGGTTGCTGTGCAACGACAGTGTAGCCACTCCCGCCACCACATCGGCAACGGAAGACCTGCAGATTCGGGCTACCCTCGAACCCATGCGCGACCTGAAGATCGACCTCAATGCCAGTCGCACCGTCAACAAGGCCCGTAGCGTGCAGTTCATGTATGAAGGCAGTCCTACTACTTATAGTGGTTCGTTCAATATGACCACCATCTCCATCCGCAGCGCCTTGGAGGGTATGGGCGATGCCAACAACGGTTATAGCAGCAAGTCGTTTGACGAGTTCTGTGGCAAGGTGGCCGCCTTCCGCGATCGTGTTCAGGCCCAGTATTCTGCAAATTCTGGTGCCAATCCTGTCGATCTATATAGTGCCGATGTGCTGATTCCCGCATTCCTCGACACCTATACGATGGGTGCTGGAGGCTCGCTCGACATCTTCCCGACTATTACCCGCCTGCTGCCCAACTGGACCATCCGCTATTCCGGTCTGTCTAAGTTGACCTGGATGCAGGGCGTCTTCAAGAGCTTTAATATTAATCACAGTTATAAGAGCATCTATTCCGTAGGCTCCTATGCCTCATACAGCTCATGGTTGGAGTATATGGGCGACTTGGGTTATGTGAAAGCAGCCGATGGTTCCTACACGCCCTCTTCGCGCTATAACATCTCTACGGTGAGTATCAACGAGGCCTTCTCGCCCCTGCTGGGTGTCGACATGACCTTCAATAACAACCTGACCTGTAAGGTGGAGTATCGCACCACACGTGTCCTGAACCTCTCCATGACCAGTGTACAGATCAATGAGTCGAACTCCAAGGACTGGGTCATCGGCATGGGCTATAAGATTAATGACTTCAACCTCTTTGGAGCCACCAAGTCGCGCAAGGTGAAAGGCAGCAAGAAAGACAGCGATAATAACAACGACAAGCAGCAGACCACCAAGAAGAAAGGCGTGAACCACGACCTGAACACCCGCTTGGATATCTCTTTCCGCAAGCAGGCCGCCATCACCCGCGACATCGCCTCAGGCGTATCGTCAGCCAGCAGCGGCAACTCAGCACTGAAGGTGTCACTTGCTGCCGACTACACCCTGTCGCGCTTGCTCACCCTCTCGGCCTACTATGATCGTCAGATCAATACTCCGTTGCTCTCGTCGAGTAGTTATCCCACCACGACGCAAGACTTTGGTGTTTCGTTGAGATTCTCTCTGACCCGCTAATCCCCTCTCTGACATGATGAACGATTTCTCTTTGACCCTCTTGAAGTGGTTCCAGGAACATGGGCGCGACCTGCCTTGGCGACAGACCAGCGACCCCTATGCCATCTGGCTGTCGGAGATTATCCTCCAGCAGACCCAGGTGAAACAAGGGTGGGCCTACTGGGAACGCTTCATGCAGAAGTGGTCTACGGTAGAGCAACTGGCTGACGCCACCGAGGACGAGGTCCTTCGTCTCTGGCAGGGATTGGGCTATTACTCGCGAGCTCGCAACCTCCACTTCGCAGCCCGCCAGATAGTCGAGATGGGCGGATTCCCTCAGACCCTCGATGGCATCAAGCGTCTGAAGGGCGTGGGCGACTATACCGCCGCAGCCATCGGCTCCTTTGCCTTTGGCTTGCCCGCAGCAGTGGTCGATGGCAATGTCTATCGTGTGCTGAGTCGCCATTTCGGCATCAATACCCCCATCAATTCGACCGAAGGAAAGAAACTCTTCGCTGCACTGGCGCAAGACCTGTTGCCCATATCTTCGGAGAAGTCTCAACTCTCTATTCCCCTCCATGATAGAGAGGGGGCGAGGGTAGGTCTTTACAATCAGGCCATCATGGATTTTGGAGCCACCCTGTGCACCCCAAATAGCCCAGATTGCCCTAACTGCCCATTGCAAGAATCCTGTATCGCCTTCCGCGAGGGTAGGGTGGACGCTCTGCCCGTGAAACTCAAGACGCTGAAGGTGAAGGAGCGCCATCTGACCTATGTCTATGTGCGTTTTCAGGGCGAGACCGCCATCCATCGTCGCGGCGAGGGAGACATCTGGCAGGGACTCTATGAGCCTTGGCTCACGGAGCAAGTGCCCGATGGTGCCACACTATTGCGCCAAGGCGTGAAGCATGTGCTGACCCATCGCATCCTCAAGGCCGACTTCTGGTTGTGGCAGCCCTCAGAGCGTCCTGCCCTGCCTGCCGATTACCTATGGATAAAAGAAACGGAGCTTGACGAATTCGCCAAGCCCCGACTGATTGAAATCCTGTTGGATTCCCTTAATCCTTAACAACAATCTTTTTGTTGCGTTTGATATAGATGCCACGTTGCATCTTGTTCACGCGGCGTCCCTGCATGTCGAATACAGGTGCCTCGTCGTCATTTTTCTTTGCCGTCTGGATGCCGCTAGGGTCGTCGACCACCGTTAGTACACCGTTCTCATAACTGATTTCATAGTTCGTAGCCACAGCACCCGACACACGAATCTCGTATTCGCCCGCAGGACTGTCGATAGTAGCATCGCACTCGATGATGGGACGAACCACGAATACCGTGTCGGTCTCTTTGTTGCGGAACGACTTGTAGGTCAGTTCAAACTCAGGATTAGCCTCGCCCACCTGGCGTGTATAGCTCTTTGCTGTGATAGTCAGAGGCGATGGTGTGATGGTGAGGACACCCTCGCGGAACTCAACGTCAGGCGTGCTGACAGTACCCCTTTCCACCTTGATGGGATAAGTGCCTACGGGCAGTGTGGCAATACCTAGTGACTCACACTCCGTGACGGGTGTACCGATGACAGGAGCACCCAGCACCTTCGTAGTGATCGATCCCAGTGTGCGTCCATATATACGTGATGCCTCGGCAGTAACCACCGGTTTGCCCGTAAATTCCGTTATTTTCTTTGTGCTCCATGTCTCGTCTGCCAGATAAGCATCCATCATGCTGCCAGGCACGAAGAATGTAGCCTGAGGACGCAGGGAGAAGTTGCATGCCAGCATGTCTCCCTCGTGAAGAATTACCACGTAGTCCAACTTACTGCAGGCCGTGAATGCCGACGTGCTCACCTGACTGACGTTTGCAGGCAGATAGATAATCTGCAACTCACTGGCGTTGCGGAAGGCATTGTCGGGAATAGCTGTGAGCGATGTGAAGTACTTCAACTCCTCGAACACACTGATTTCCTTACCGCGGAACACCTCGCCAATCTCCGTCACCGCCTGAGCCTCCTCGAAGGTCAACTCGCCATCGCTGTCGGCATCCCAGTTCTCCAGACAAATGTTCTGAGTCCTAGTGTCGCGGAAAGTGATGAAGTGCAGTTTTGCGCGAACCGAGCTGAGAGCCTCGGTGAGGTCGGTCAGCGTGCTCTGTGGGTTGTCATAGACAGCCTGCTCCTCGTCCACGTTGATGCTCTTCGCATTCGCCTTGTCCAGATACGTCTTCAGTCGGTCAACGATGTCGTCGATGCTTTGTGCCGTCTTATAGTCATCCTCCGTGATGAGGGCCCACTGCGTGTTGGCGTTGATGCCCTTGATGTCCCAGTAGATGCCGTGCGTCGGGCTGGCCGCATCACTCTTGTGACTCTCGTCGACGCCCAGATACTCGCCAGCGATATAGTTGGCATCCGTCTCCGGCAGACTGATGGTGTAGATATTTTCGGCCACCGAATCCACCACCCATAGCGACTTGGTCGATGATGAGCCGTCACCGAAACAAGCCTTCACACCACTACCTACCTTGGTGTCGGTGTTGGTGCGGAACACTACCTTGCTTGTCGTGGCATCCACCATCTCCCATGTGCCGTTGGTGTTCTTGCTCCATTTATAGAGACGACCCTTCTTGCCCACAACAGACTGTGTGCCATAGGCCTCGCCCATGGTCAGCATCTTGCGTAAGCCCATATTGTAGATATAACCCGTTGCCTGCGATTCTATGGGCGAGAACTTAGGTTGTGTGTGTCCCAGGCGCTTCTCGACGATGTTGCCAAACTGACTCCAGATGGCGGCAGCCTCATAGCGTGCCTTTGCACCCAGTGGCACATAGAGAGTGCACTGACCGAGGGGCACATTGTTGAAGGCAGTGCTGTTCAGTTCGATGCTCTCGGGATTGGGGTTGGCGATAGTCACCTCGCGCAGACCTGTACATCCCTCAAACGCCTGGTCACCGATCACGTTGACATATTCAGGAATATTTATCTTCGTCAGTTTCTTACAACCCTTGAAGGCATAGTAGTAAATCTTCTCTACGCCCTGAGGCACGATGACGCTCTCCATGTTGGTGCATCCATTCAGGAAATTGCCGGGGATGGCCTCCACGTTGGTGAAGTACTGCAGTTCGTCGAAGGTCACGATGGTCTTATCGTTTTGGAAGTAGTACAGCCATCCGAAGTCGGTCACGCTGGCCGCCTCCTTGTAACTCAGTTCGCCGTCGTCATCGCCATCGAAGTAAAGAATACTCTTGTCGCGCACGTTCTCGTTGGCAAACTCCATGTACTTCAGTTTCTTGCGCAGCGAACTCTGAGCCGCCTTCAGTTCTTCGGTGCTACTCTCCAGGTTGTCGTAAACAGCCTGTTCCTCGTCGCACTTGATATTACGCTTCTTGGCTGCCGCGATGAGGTTCTCCAGTTTCTGTGCCTCATTGAAGCGGATGGTGAGCGCCTCGTCATAGAGCACGAACTGCCACTGACAGTTCAACTTGTGCGTATCGTATGCCACATCATAGTAGGCACCATAGGTAGGAGTTGCCGCATTACTCTCGTGATCGGTCTGCACACCCAGATATTCGCCCTCCACATAGGCAGCCTCCGTCGAAGGCACCTGGATGGTATAGATATTATCGCCAGCCGACGCCACCTGCCAGTAGGCATTGGTGAGTGCCGTACCGTCCACGAACACCGCCTTGACACCCTGTCCCACGTTGCCGTCGCTACTTGTGCGGAACAAGAATTTGCCGTCCTTGCCAGTGTCGGGCGAGTTGAAGTAGAACACACCCTCGGGCTTGTTCGACGAATGTATCGCCTTAAATCGCATAGGCGTTGTGCCCACCATTGCCTGAGTGCCGTAGGCCTCGCCCTTGGTCAGGTAGCGACCCGTTCCCACATTATATATATAATAGGTCTTGCCCGCTTCGATGGTGGTGAACTGACCGCCCGAGATGTCGCGTGTCTGCGAAATTTTGCCAAACGCCTTCCATTGTTCATGACCCTCGAAGAACGCCTTGGTGCCTTGCATCACGTGCAGTGTGGCCTTGCTCAGGTCGGTGGTGCCGAATACGGCAGAGCCCATCGTAATGTCGGCAGGGTGATAGGTATTCACCGTAAAGCTGTTGAGTTTCGAACATCCGGCAAACGCTTCGTCGCCGATGCTGCCGATGCTGATAGGCATGTTGAAGGCCGTGAGAGCCGAGCAGCCTTTGAAGGTGCCCTTCGCGATGGCAGTCACCCCGTTCGACAGTTCCATATCCGTCAGCAGGGCGCAACCCTCGAAGGCCTCCTCACCGATGGCGTTGACACCAGTGGGCAGACTCACCTGAGTCAGTTTCTTACATCCCATCAGGGCGCGCGCCCCGATGACTTTCAGTTTCTTGGGCAGACGCAGCGTGTTCAGGTTGGCGCAACCGTTGAAGGCGTCGTCGTCCAAGGTCGTGATGCCCGTGAAGTAATAGAGTTCGGGGAATTTCTTGATACTCGTGTTGCCCTTGAAGGCATCGCCCAGCGAGGACACCGCTGCCGCCTCGTTATAGGTCAGTTTGCCATCACCGTCGGCATCCCATTTCTCTGTGCAGATGCGCTTCACGGTGGCATCCGTGAAACTCATAGTCTTCTCACCGAAGTTCTCTGGTTCCAGACCGATGATGATATTTCTGCCTGTGCTATAGCCATCATCGCTGCCGCCAGTGCCTTGTCCGTTGCCAGGAGTGAGGTTTGTCAGGTAGTAATAGCCGTCGCTCTGTCCGCCCCATCCCCAGTTGATGTAGTAGCGCTGGTTCTCATAGCCACAGGTCAGGAAAGCATGTCCCATGCTCCAGTCACCGGTATAGCCACCCAGATACACGGGGCGTCCGGCAGCCAGTTCGGTATAGATCAGATGGTCTATTTCGTCCTCGCTGCTGAACTCATTGATAAACTTCACCGAGTTGCCATAGCCGAAATACTTTTTGAAGGCCTCTGCTGCCGCTGTGGGCTGAGCGCCCGACGACGAGCTGGTATAGTCCATCTGCACCGCCGTACCGCAGTAGAGCATTAGTTGCGCCACCGCCTGCTTCTGCAGTTCCGAAGCCGAGCTGTAGGTATCCTTCATGTTGTCCCAGTCGATGGGCGCTCCAGCAGCGATGCCAGGCACCGCGATGCCCTTGGTATAGGTTGTGAATCCAGGAATGTCGGCTTGTGTCTCCGTCACTGACTTCTCGCGGTTGTAGTACAGAAGTTGCGCCATTGCCGTAGCCACGCATCCCGTCACTGAGCGCGAGCCGCCATCCAGCGGACATAGGTTGTTGTAGGGCGAGCCCTGACTCCATTTGCACTGCATGAACTGCTCCACCCTGGGGTGGTTGGCAGGCAGTTTCAGCACAGGTGCACCCGCCTGAATGGCCTTGATCTGTCGGGCATAACTCTCCAGCATGTCCTGCAGTTGCGGGGGCAGTTGCGCATAGTCGAACGAGCCCTCGGTGGTATAGCCCAGCACGTCGATGGTCTTGTCGTCGCCCGATGCGATGACATAACCCTCGTTGTTGCCTCGGTCAAACACATAGTAAGGCTCCGTCGTGGCCTGTGTTGCCGCCCCTCTGCGAGGTGCCAGACGTTTTTCGCTGACCACCGCCTTGATTTGCTTGGCGTCGCCTTGTTTCTTCTGAAAAGCCATCACGCGTTGCTTCGCCTGCTCACGAGTGATGGGGTCGGCCGATGCCTGTAGAACCATCATACACATGAGCAGAGCAGAGAACATCACTCTGACATGAAAGTACATTTTCCTCATTGTTTATTCGTTTTAGTTAGTTATTTGCCTGCAAAGTTACAAAAAACCTTTCTTCTTTGCAAAAAAAGTTCATCTTAATATCGTCCAATTCCCAAAGTCGTGTTCGTTGTGCCCGTAAACAGCATTTTTTTTACTATTAAAACTAAAAAAATGTCGAAAAATGTTTGGCACTTATTGAAAAAAAACATATCTTTGCCATATAGAAATTCTCCAACCTAATATACTACCTTAAATCATATATAAAACTATGAAAACACAAGCAAGTGCGATTCCGTCCGGAGTCGTACTTATTTTTTTGTCCTATTTTGCTTGGCGTTTTCATAGATTCTTTTTATCTTTGCACCCGAAGAGAAAAGAAAGGGAAACATCATAAACAATAACGCGGATTTCGAACCCTTAACTATATACATTATTACAAACTTATGATTAAAAAATTATTTTTGCCTCTTCTGCTCATGGTAGCAGTGTCTGCGCAGGCTGCAGAGAACCCAGTGTTGAAGATTGAAGGAGGTCAGGTGAAAGGTGTTTTGGCCGACGACCATCCCGAAGTGTTTGTCTATCGTGGCATCCCCTATGCGGCACCTCCCATCCGCGAGAACCGCTGGAAGGCCCCTCAGCCCGTGGTGCCCTGGAAGGGCGTGAAGATTTGCGACACCTTCGGCCGTCCCAGTTATCAGGCCATTCAGTATACCGGTGGCTACTACACCGAGTGGGGCTATGGCAAGGAAGCTGCCTTCAGTGAGGACTGCCTCTATCTCAACGTGTGGACCAAGGCCCCCGGCCAGGTTAACAAAAAACTCCCTGTAGCCCTGTGGATTCACGGTGGTGGCTATCGTGAAGGCTTCGGCTCCGAGCCCGAGTTCGACGGACAGGAGTGGGGTGCCAAGGACGTGGTGCTCGTCACCATCAACTATCGTCTGGGCATCTTCGGTTTCCTCTGTCATCCCGCATTGGCAGAAGAGAGTCCCAATAAGGTGTCGGGCAACTACGGCATCCTCGACCAGATCGAGGCCCTGAAGTGGATCAAGAAGAACATCGAGCAGTTTGGTGGCGACCCCAACAACGTCACCATCTTTGGCCAGAGTGCCGGTGGTGGCAGCGTGCGCACCCTGTGCGAGAGTCCCTTGGCTCGCGGTCTGTTCCACAAGGCTGTCATCATGAGTGCCCAGGGCCTCAGCATCCCCAACCCCAACGGCGGTGGCATGATGGGTGGTCGCTATAGCGGCGGCTCTATCGAGGACGCAGCCAACAATGCCAAGAAGATGTTCGACTGGGCCGGCATGACCGACCTGCAGAAGATGCGTCAGGCCTCTACCGAGACCGTCTTCGCCCTGCCCACCATCTATGGTCAGGTGAACAGTGCCAACCAGCAGGGCGGCATGATGCGCATGGGTATGGGTTATATGCCGATGATCGATGGCTATGTCAGCATGAAGAGCTTTGACGATGCTACTCGCGAGGGCACCCTCGCCGATGTGCCCTATATGATTGGCTTCACCCTCAACGATATGGGCAACATGGCCCCAAACATTGCTGAGTTCTGCAAGGTACGTGCCCAGAAGGGTGGCAAGGCTTGGGCCTACGAGTTTGCCCGTCCTCTGCCCGACGATGGCAGTCATCCCGAGGTCACCCAGCGCCTCAAGGGTGCTTTCCACAGCAGCGACCTGTGGTTTGTCTTCAAGAGCTTGAAGCACTGCTGGCGTCCCTGGACCAAGGGCGATTGGGACCTGAGTGAAAAAATGCTCACCGCATGGACCAACTTCGTGAAGTATAGCGACCCCAACGGCCCCAAGGGTGGTGCTTGGCAGCCCTGCACCGAGAAGAACCCCAAGTTCATGGTGTTCAAGCTCAACGACAAGGATGCTGAGGCATCTGTCTATGGCGAGCCCGAGATAGCTCCTCAGAGTCAGGGTGGCTTCGGCTTCGGTGGTGGTTTTGGTGCTCCCGGCGCAGGTCGTCCCGGTGCTGGTGCTCCCGGTGCTCCACGTCGTTAATTCAAGAATCAAGGGGATAGGTCCACGCGACTTGTCCCCTAATTCTTCATTCCCTCAGCTCCTCAATCACTCCATGTCTTAGCCTTCGCCCGAGTCAGGTTGGTATACACAGGTCGACCTTCATCACATAGCGGTACTTGCTCGACGATTTCTTGTCAAACTTCAGCAGTCTCTCTACTGCACTTTACCTTAAGTGCCATAAAACTAATAAATTTAAGGGTGTAAAAAATCTTTCTCTTCCTTTAAATCTATTCCTTAGTCCTCTTAAAATGCGCTTTGCCTATGAAAATCTTGTTCCATGGTTAACAAAAATTTTCCCGTTGACTATGCCGCAAATTTTAGTCGCTGATGTCATTGTTGCATCTATGATGCAAAGGTACAAATTTTTCCTGAATTGTGCAAGAAGATTTACATTTTTTTTATAAAAAATGAAGGTTATAAGTTATAACTTTATAACCTCCCATCTTTCACCATTCGCATAAAAAAATAGACCGGCACTCCTCGCGGGGTGTCGGTCTTCTCTTTTGTTTTATGGGTAGTAGGCAACGCTGTGCCGAAAAGATTTAGTTGCGGAACACCAGACCGTCGCCGAAGGAGTCGACGGTGATGGGACAGTCGCGCGACACCTCGTCGGCGAGGAGCTTCTTCGAGAGATCGTTGAGCAGATACTGCTGGATTGCACGCTTCACGGGACGAGCACCGTAGTCGGGGTCGTAGCCCTCCTGAGCCAGCCAGTCGACAGCCTGCGGGGTGACCTCGAGGGTGAAGCCCTGTGGCTCGAGCATCTTCTGGACTCGCGAGAGTTGCAGGCGCACCACCTGTGCAATCTCGTCTTTGCTGAGCGGCGTGAAGGTGATGATCTCATCGATGCGGTTGAGGAACTCAGGCCGCATGGTGAGGCGTAGTTGCTCGCGGGTGGCGTTCGACGTCATGATGATGATCGTGTTCTTGAAGTCGGCGGTGCGCCCCTTGTTGTCGGTGAGTCGTCCGTCGTCCAATACCTGCAAGAGGATGTTGAATACATCGGGGTGCGCCTTCTCTATCTCGTCGAAGAGAAGCACGGAGTAGGGCTTGCGGCGTACGGCCTCGGTGAGTTGTCCGCCCTCATCATAGCCCACATAGCCCGGAGGGGCACCGATGAGTCGAGAGACGGTGTGCTTCTCCTGATACTCACTCATGTCGATACGCGTCATCATGGTCTCGTCGTTGAAGAGGTATTCGGCCAAAGTCTTGGCGAGCTCCGTCTTACCCACACCCGTCGTTCCAAGGAAGATGAACGAGGCGATGGGGCGCTTGGGGTCCTGCAAGCCGGCACGAGAGCGGCGCACGGCATCAGAGACGGCCGTGATAGCTTCGTTCTGACCGATGACACGACGATGGAGTTCCTCTTCGAGATGAAGCAGTTTTTCGCGCTCGCTCTGCATCATGCGAGTGACGGGGATGCCCGTCCAGCGAGACACCACCTCGGCGATATCGTCGGCAGTGACCTCCTCGCGAACGCTTCGAGTTGAGAATTGAGAATTGAGACTTGAGAGTTGCTGAGCGATGTCGTCTTCGAGAGCCTTTAGCTTCGAGTAGCGAATCTCGGCCACGCGACCGTAGTCGCCTTCGCGCTCGGCACGCTCGGCCTCGAGTTTGAGGTTCTCCATCTCCTGCTTGTCCTGCTGGATCTTGTTGATGAGCTGGCGCTCGCCCTCCCATTTGGCGCGGAACTGCGTCTCCTGTTGGCGGAGTTCGGCGATGTCTTTGTCTAATTGAGAGAGTTTTGTGGAGGGGCTAGATTCACTAGAAGAACCAGATTCTCTAGATAATCTAGAGGAACTAGATTCCCTAGAGATCGCCTCGCGCTCGATTTCGAGTTGCGCCAGGCGCCGGGTGATCTCGTCGAGCTCCTCGGGCACCGAGTCGCGCTCCATACGCAGTTTGGCAGCAGCCTCGTCCATCAGGTCGATGGCCTTGTCGGGCAGAAAACGGTCGGAGATATAGCGCTCAGAAAGTTGTACGGCAGCGATGCAGGCATCGTCCTGGATACGCACCTTGTGGTGGTTCTCGTAGCGCTCCTTCAAGCCACGAAGGATAGAGATGGCAGAGAGCTCGTCGGGCTCGTCGACCATGACTGTCTGGAAACGACGCTCGAGCGCCTTGTCCTTCTCAAAATATTTCTGATATTCATTCAGTGTGGTGGCACCGATAGAGCGCAGTTCGCCTCGTGCCAGAGCGGGTTTCAGAATGTTGGCAGCATCCATGGCGCCCTCGCCCTTGCCAGCACCCACGAGGGTGTGTATCTCGTCGATGAAGAGGATGATGCGCCCTTCGGAGGCCGTGACCTCGTTGATGACAGACTTCAGACGCTCCTCGAACTCACCCTTATACTTGGCACCTGCCACGAGTGCACCCATGTCCAGCGAGAAGAGTTGCTTGTCCTTCAGGTTCTCGGGCACATCGCCACGCATGATGCGCTGAGCGAGCCCCTCGACGATGGCCGTCTTACCCGTACCAGGCTCGCCAATCAGGATAGGATTGTTCTTTGTGCGGCGCGAGAGAATCTGCAGCACACGACGAATCTCGTCATCACGTCCGATGACGGGGTCGAGTTTACCCTGACGAGCCAGGTCGACGAGGTTCTTGGCATACTTCTCCAGCGACTGGTAGTTGTCGTCGGCACTCTGACTCTGCACGCGCTGTCCCTGACGCAGTTCGAGGATGGCCTGACGCATGTCTTTCTCGTTGGCACCGGCATCCTTGAGCATGCGACTCACAGTGGAACCGACCACTAAGAGGGCCAATAGTATTGGCTCGCAGGAGACGTATTCGTCGCCCATCTCGCGAGCGAGGTCCTCGGCCTTCTGAAGAACCTTTTGTGAGTCGTTCGAGAGATAGGGCTCGCCGCCCTGCACACGAGCCAGATGCTGCATCTCCTGCGAGGCCAGCATGTCGAGTTGCTGGACGTTGACACCCAACTTCTGGAAGATAAACGATGTGATGTCCTGCGCCTTGTCCATCAGGGCCTTGAGCAGATGCACGGGTTCGATGGACTGCTGACCGTTCTGGCGGGCAATGTTGACTGCCTGCTGAACGACCTCCTGCGCTTTGATTGTAAACTTGTCGATAGTCATAATGTAACTCCTTTCTTTTTAATGCATATTTTTTTGTTTGCTAACTGGCGAACAAAGAGTGTGCCGCAGGGAAGAAACGCGACAAAATGTCGGTATTGGATGACAAAATGGCAATAGGTAAAAAGCGTTAAATCCTCGACATAGGGGTGTTTGATAGAGATGTGCGATGGTCTTATAGTCAGAGAAATCTGAAAAAATGCGTTAAACTTTCATATTTATGGGCGCGAGAAGCCCCCAATGTCAGTAATAATTATTATCTTTGCTTTCTAAAACATCTTTGATTATGAAAAAGATTGCTTTATTGATGGTATTTTTGATGCCGGTGATGATGTTCGGACAGACGTATGAGTCGTTGTGGAAACAGGTGAATGAAGCCCACAACAAGGACCTGCCGCAGACCGAACAGCAAGTGTTGCGCAAGATTGTGGTAAAGGCAGAAAAAGCCAAGGACTACGGTCAGTTGATGAAGGCCGAGTTGCAGGCTGCCCAGGCCGCATGTAGCGTGAGTCCCGACTCGCTGAAGCCCGCCGTGGAGCGACTGCATCAGCGTCAGATGGGCATCAAGGATCCTGCGCTGAAGGCCGTCTATCTAACGGTGATCGGCACTATCTATAGAGACAATACCCCACTGGATCAGGAAGGTCACTGGGAAAAGGCCGAGGCTTATTACGACCAGGCCTTGCAGCATCCCGAGCAACTGGCTGCGGTGAAGGCGCTGAGTTATGAGCCCTTCGTGACAAAGGGTGACGACAGTCGCCTATTTAACAACGACCTGCTAAGTCTGCTGGGTCGCGAGGCTGGTCGCTATGATGTGATGAGGGACTACTATCTGAAGACCGACAACCGCGTGGCAGCTCTTCTGAGCAGTCTGTGGTGGATTGACTACAACGAGCCCGACGATGACTTGGTGAAGTATGGCGAATCGACCCAAATCCACAGCCTCGACTCGCTGGCTGATGTCTATGCCGACCTGAAAGAGGCGGGCGAGGTGGCCATCGTTCGCTACCGATATATGGACGAACACACGGATGCCTCGGTACGCGAAAAATGGGGGTATCTGGAGTATGCCCTGAAGCGCTGGGGCTCGTGGGAGCGCATGAACTATCTGCGCAACGAGCAGAACGACCTGAAGCAACGTGTGTTTGACGTGCGTGGTGAGGGCATCGTGCTGCCAGACAGGCCCCATCTCCTGAAGTTGGAGAACCTGCGCGGCATCTCGCAACTCAAGATGCGTGTGTATCGTGTAAAGGCTACTGCCAAGGAACTGAAGGACAACCACCTGTACACGCAGAAGGACTACGACAAGATTAAGTCGAGACTGGTGGAGATGCCTGAGATGGCACAGACGATGACCTTCGGAGACAAGGCTCCCTATGAGGAGTTTGAGGACTCGCTGATGCTGGGCGCCCTGCCCGTGGGCATCTATATGCTGGAGTTTGAGAGTCAGCCGCAGACCAAGGACAAGGCTCGCTCTTTCTACTATGTCACCGGCCTGCGCCTGATGGGACAGATGTTGCCCAACAATATGGCGCGCTATGTGGTGGTGAACGCCACAACGGGACAGCCCGTGAAGAATGCCACGATATCTGTGAAGGTGAACCAACAGGACGTCATCATGACGACTGACGACAAGGGCGAGTGCCTGTTTGATACCAAAGGAGCTCGGGCCAATGAGATATTCGTGACGACGGATGACGACAAGGCCTGCCCGAGGATGTATGGCCTGGGATGGTTCTACTATAATGACAATATGCGCGACCTGCAGCATGTGGCCATCATGACGGACAGGGCCATCTATCGCCCGGGACAGACCGTCTATGCAACGGCGGTGCTGTATCAGGTGGAGAATGGCTATGAGAACCGCGTTCGCAAGGGTGTGACGGTGCAGATGACGCTGCACGATGCCAATGGCAAGGAGGTGGCCTCGGAGAAAGTGACCTCTGATGACTTTGGTACCTGCGCCACGCAGTTCACCCTGCCTCGCAAGGGACTGACAGGGCGTTTCTATATCTCGGTGGAGAATCATAACAACTACTTCACGGTGGAGGAATACAGGCGTCCTACCTTCGAGGTGGACAT
>Ga0265299_10001778_pt1 | contig 23480 bp, 31 predicted proteins | sample AusTroGonzalo_MG_4_FD_193485 | JGI IMG/M metagenome (GOLD analysis project Ga0265299, IMG submission 193485) | Bovine rumen microbial communities from tropical cattle in Woodstock, Queensland, Australia - Gonzalo_02 | ecosystem: Host-associated > Mammals > Digestive system > Stomach > Rumen ... | reverse complement strand
AGCGTCGTAAGTAATGCCCAGGTCTGCCCAGCTTATAACAGCATCGGTGCCCGAAATTTCAAACACAAAAAGCTTAGAAGAAAACGAATCCTGAATGATTTTCAAAATTGAATCCAGCACGTCCGAGTTTTCAATATTGTCCGGCGCGTTAGAAGGTGTCCGGCCGCTACCTGCAAAAGCTTTTACGAATAAAGCCTGCCGTGCACCGTTTAAGTCATTGAACCAGGTGTCAAGCCAAGGGGTTCCGTCTGTACTCCCAGGAGTAGTAGTAGGAATTGCTTTTCCATAAGGAAAATTCGGGTCTGAATCTTCTCTGTAGTCAGAATAGGTTGCATCAATCTTTAACATTCTATTTTCTCCTTAAACCCATTCAACGACCATAACCGCAACGGAATGCAGCGGTTTAATTCGCAGAATAAGGTATTCGATATAGTTTTTGTATTCGCTAGGAATCTGTAATTTTTCCACATAAAGAATCTGATTTCTCGCATTCCTGATAATGCGTTTACAAACATAAAAGCAGAAGCTCCAGTAATCAGCGTTATTCGGAATAGAATATGGGCTTGCAGTGTCATTTCGCAGAATCTGAGGCACAAAGCTTTCGTCGCCTTCGCGATAATTACAAACCGCTTTTTCATTTCCGCAGCACATAATCGAATTGCCGCAAACGCAGAAATAGGCAATATTTGCCTTACGCGGATTTGCTACAGGAATGTTTTCTTCAATTCTGATTTCTGCAAAAAGATTCTGCAAAACACTCTGCAAAAACGGCAAAGACTGGCCGCCCCGCGAAGTCAACCAGATAGATGATAAAACCGAACGTCTTTGCTCCAGTTCGCTTTGAGTAAAAATGATTTGAAACACCTGCTCCCATCGCTCAATGCAGCGTGTGGTCTCCGGGAAATAGTCCAGATAAACCTGTTCAATTTCTGTTCTTAAATCTTCCGGCAAAACAGCAATCGCTTCAAAAAGCTTTCGCATGTTTGAAGATTTCGCCAGGTTCCATTGAGATGATGAAGGAAGTAAATTCCTGATTGCCTTTAAAAAATCACTCATTCTTCGTATTCCTCACCGTCAATGTAAATTGTTCCCAGGTCCGCAAGTTCGTTCTTTTTAAGCGTGTAGTCAGTCATGGTCACGCTATTAACCTGCATTTGAACCGTGCCGAATTTTGCCTTGTAGCTTGTCGCAATAGAGTTTGCAATAGCAATTAAATTGTTTGTAGTAATCAGATTCTTTTTGTTGTTATCGTCCGAAAGTCCCCGGATGTATGGTTCGCATTCAAGTAAGAAATTCTTCAAAGCTGATTTATAAGAAGCTCCAAAGTCCGCCTTATCAACGCCCACAATATTTGTAATAAAAACATCAACGGTCACAACAGAAACTGGCTTTATATTTCTATATGTACCATCAGCGTCTGGATCAATAATCGCAGTTAAAGGTTTGCGGCTTGCAATTCCTGTCTGTGGGTCATACGTACAAGCTTCGCCAACGGCCACGCAAAGTTCACGGCCGGGAATACGTGTAGGATATACGTCTGTAGTTCCTGCAACATAAATTATAACTCCGCCAGGAGATTCTTCGTCGTTATATGGATATGTCTGTAAAACTCCAGGAACATCATAAGCCCATATTCTATAATCAGAAGCCGCACCGCCCTGTGGTTGTAGTGCATAACGAGTGTTAACTCTTGCTCTGTAATGCTCTTCAGTTTCGTCATCCACACCTATTTGTGTAACGCTTTGAATACTTCCTTCCTGTTCTACAAATCCCAAAGGTGAAACAAGCTTTATTGCATCCCCTTCAGAAAGATTTCCGGCTGTTCCTGATTGTGTGCAGTATATTGGAATGTCTACAGTTTCGCCTTCAGCCGTCACAGTTTCGCCAGAAACGTACACAAGCCCGGTTGCATCACTTTTAAACTGCGTGCCTGTCATTATAGGTCGGCCTTCGTTTACGACATTTAAGCGAACTGTGCCGCTCCAAGCCTGTCCGCTGGTAGGTTCTTTTACTCCGAACTGTTCACCCAGTTTTATAAGTGGATTTATAGTAAAACCTAAAATTTTAACAGTTCCATAATAGGCTGTATCTGGAAAAAGTTGTAAATACCACCACCCAACCAGCTTATATGGCAAAATAAAGATTCCGGCCAGAACCTTACACAAAACCACTATAAACGACTTAGGCAGCAGCCTTAAAGAGTTGTTGAACTTCTCCTGGCACTGATTAACTAAAAGATTGTAAACACTGTCTATTGTTTTATTTTCGTAAGCCATTTATCTTACTGCCTCCTGCCATTGTGTTTCGTATATTCCACCGGCAATAGTTGCCGCATCCTTTTGAATGTCTATTTCAAGCTGCACGCGCTGCGCATTTGTCGCGCTAAGCTGCGCTTCAATTTTGTCAGCTCCAGCTTCGTCTTTTATCCAGGCAACATCGCGCTTTGCAGCTTCACACGCCTTCTGTAAATTGCTGCTGGTAATTGGCAAAGCTTTACTCATGCAGCCGAACTCGCTTTGAATCCGCTCTTCTTCTTTTGTTTCAGGAATAAGATTTCCCCACCAGGTTTCTTTTTCCTTGCCGTTTACGTCTCCGCAGTTACCACCAAAAAGAGACAAAAGAACCGCCGTATCAAAGTTCTGACAGTCCTTAACAAGTCCTTCTTCTATCACAATGTCAAACTCGCCGCCTTTTGTAACAAGTTCAACATCGCCTTTAAATTCGTTTTTATTCTCACTCATATAACATTACCTGCCGAAGTAGTAGAACCGGATTGTGCATATTGCGTTCCAGTTGTACTTACAGAAATTCCGGCCGGAACCTCTGCATTTTCTTTTATATGTTTGACAATTTCGTTTGCAACTTTTTTCCAAAGCTCCTCGCACATTGCTTTGCCTTCTGCTGTTGCTCCAGGATCTAAAACCGCAGCTGCAATTGCTACGCCTAAAGCATCACCGTTCATTGCCATATAATTTCCCCCTAAGTATTTGCAGCAGTGTCGCCCACATGGACAGCGCCGCTGACAGGACAAACAGCAAGAGCACACAAACAACCGTTTCCGGTAGGTGCGGCAGTTCCCTTACACTTAAAAGTTCCGCCTGTAGCTTCTACCTGCCCTTCTATTTTTACTTTCTGCCCTTTTATTCCTACATCTCCTGAAGCTTCGACCTTATAGTCTTTGTCTGTTTTGTATTTGTAACCGCCGGGAGAAACGCCTTCTATTGTTCCGTCGCCCAAAAGCTTCAGAACCGCCTGCACTTCTCCATCTTCATTCCTGGAATACAAAATGCGCTCGCCGGGCTTTGCTCCCTGACTAACGCTCAAAACTCCCACAGCAACAAAATTACCGGTTCCGTCCACCTTAACAAGAACGATTCTGTCATTTTCCAATGGCGGCGAATCGTCTCCACTAGGCGCGTAAGTCTCAGCAGTCACATTTGCGCCGAAGTAGCTTTCTACCGTCTGAATTATAAATTTTTCTATCTTTGTGCTTATAAGCCTTGCTATTCTTCCCACGGGTAAGCCTCCGGCAATTTTCCGTCACGACTTCCAGGAAGGACCAGAAGAAATTCCGTAGTTTCTCCGCCCTGGTCATCGCGCTTCAAAGTCACACTGTCCGCAAGGAATTTCGTTTCCTTATAGATTTCAGCTCCAGGGGCTAAAACGCTTACGGCCATATTTTCACGGTAAAGTTTACCGTTTTTGTCTCGGTGTCCGCTCACAGAAAGCTTGTACTTTACGCAGTCAGCAAACATTTTGCCCGCCAGAGCTTTTACAGAGTCTTCTATCGTGCCTTCTTCGGCATCATCAATTGCTTTACCATAACAACGCAAAACACCGCGTTTTATCAAAAGATTGTTTTCATAAGTATATGTTTGAGAATCGTTTTCAGAACTTGTTTTTGTGTAGCCGGTTACATGGCTATACATTTTCTGTCCGTCAAACTCCGGCACGCAGGAAATAAAAGGCGCATCGCCCTGCTTGAAAGTCGCGCTTACAGCTTCGTTTTCAGGCTTATAAATCAAAAGATTTCCGTCTGGTGTATTGGTCAAATACATTCCGCGCTGTTCCGCAAGCTTAGACAAAAACTCCCACACCTTATCTTCAAGCTCGCAGTCCACTTTTTCAAAAGCAGCGCCTACATCGCCCTTAACTGTCACTTTAATTCCGAACGGCTCGCAAACCGTTTCTGCTATCGTCTTCAGGTCAAGTCCGCTGTATTCAGCCGGAAACAAAGAAGGCGGCAGACACGAATCCACCAGCACACCGCAAACCGGATAACCCTGCACAGTAATAGTTTCAGCTGAAGGGCTGATTTTTGGAGATGGCGGCATTATAATGCCCTTAAAAACTAAATCATTATTAAAATAAACATCAAAAACCGGATAAGCAAACGGCCGGAAAATTTCCCTTAAAACCGGACTTTCTGCATTCCATTCAGAAGAGAAAGAAAATCCGTCAATTCCGTTTACAGATCTAACAAGAGTGTAACCTGTAAAGCCTGTAAAAAACTTACCGTTTCCCTTTAGTCCTAAATCTTGCGGCGCGTTCTTGTCCAGGACAACACTCTCAGTCTTTCCGCTTTCGGTTTTGATTTCATCCGCCTTCTCTGGAATAATCAGAACGTCCCCTACAAAAATAATAGGGCTGCCGTCAGTGGCAGTCTTTCTGCTGGAAAGCTGAGGGTTTGCTTTTACAATGTCCGGCCACCGCGAAGAGTCTCCCAGGGTCTTTACGCCGATTTTAGAGAGTGTGTCGCCAGGTTGCACTGTGTAGCTTTTAGACATAGTAACGCACCTCCCTGCCCATAGGAATCAAAACAATTTCATCTGCGTTCAGGTGATTATCATTTATAAATTCATCAATGCGATTAAATCCTTCAGCTCCATAAAGCTCAGCCAGAAGCTCTATAACCTGTCTGTCTCTTCCCAGCTTCACAATTCGCGTCATAGGCAGATTAAACGCAGCTTCCTGCATTACCTGAATAGAACTTGCAATCGTCTGTAAGAGTGCAGAATATCCTTCGCCGCTATCCACAAAAGCATCTTTCGCAATCTGCGAATCCATGTATGTCTTGTAAGTTTCAAAAAGCTCTGTCACCGAATCAGCAGCGTTAAGAACGGCCGCTCGGCTCTTAAAACTTCCTGTAGTAGATCCACCTTCTGCGCTTGCTCCAGAAGCTCCAGAACCGGCCGCGCTTGCTGTCTGGGCAACTCCAAAGCCGCAGGAAGCAACAAGACTTCCTAAAATCATGCTTGTAGCTGCATACTGATTTTTAATTGCCTTGTCACCGAATGGATCTTTTTTAACATTTTTAACAATTGAATCCACGATTGTTGCATAACCTTCAATTTTAGCCAGCACGTCCGTAACAAGTGCAGCAGGCATTCTTGCCGTCTGAATCAAAGTTGCTGCAAGCTCCTGGGCATTTGCAGCAATCTTGTCTACGCTTGAAATAATTCCCTGTGCTTTGTTTTTTAGTTCATTGATTTTCTGCAAGACTTTCATCTTGTCTTTTAAATTGCTTGATTTTGATGCAAGCTTTGAAATACCTTCAAAAAGAGAATTGCTTTGGGTCTTCAAAACTGACTGAAGCTGCATACTGTCATCAATCGAATCAGTTTCAATCAGCTCTGCAAAAGTTTCGGCCGCTGTAGTGTCAAATTCATCAATTGCGCTTTCAAGTTCGTCAATTGCTGCGACTTCACTTTCAGGAAAAGTTTTGTCCGTGATAGTCTCTGCAAAAGTCACTACGACCTTGCTTTCGTTCAAAGAAGAAACAAGGTCGTCTGTTCGCTCAATTTCGCCGGTAGGAACAACAGCGTGCTTTCCATAAATCGGATGTTCCAGGAATCCAAAGCCGCGCTCGCAAAGCGCCTCTTCAAACTCACTGGCGTTTTTCATACAGTCCGCACCGTCAAAAATGGCAGTCATTGGAAACTTTTTGCCGCCTAAACCTAAAGACTGAACCTCTGCCCCATCTACATCAGGGAAAGTGTGTTCAGCAGTTTTAAGCGGAGTTTTTCTGTTTACCGCTGGCGAAAAATTAAAAACAATTCTTTTACCGCTGGGCGAAGTGTAAGCTGCTTCAGTAATTTCATCAGTCCATGCCATTTTCTACCGCCTTCCAGTGTTAAGAGTAAAAGCAGGTGCCGGAACAGTTCCAGAAGTAACTGTAAGCCCCTTTTCAAGCCCAATCTGAAGCTGATTTGTAGTCACAGTTTCTTCGCGTGAATAGCTGTTAGCCTGTGCAGCAGTCTGAGTAGGTGCAGCAGTTGCAATCTCAGCTTCCTGGGCAGATTCAGCTGGTAAACCGCCAGCCTCGTCTGTAGATGATCCGTTCAAAAGATTTGCCCTGGTATTCTCAAACCAGCTGTTCATCTTATCGCTCAAACCACCGATTCCTGGAATAAATGAAAGCATGTTCAAAATGCCCTGCAACGGAGCGCAGATAAACTGCAAAATGGAAAGACCTATCATTTTAATTCCGTTTATAAATCCACCTTCTTTGAAAGCTGCAAATATATCAAAAACACTTCGTGCCATTTTCCAGACAACTTCCAAAGGTGAAACTAAGAAATTTAGAATTACACCGCCTACGCCCTTCATTTCGTGAATCTTTGCAAAAAATCCATCCACGGCCGCTGTCACAGCTTTCCATTTATTTGTTAATACCAGGATAATTCCAATTAAAGCTGTAATTCCAATAATTACCAGTGCGATAGGATTTGCGCTCATGGCTGCATTCAAAAGCCATTGTGCAGCAGTTGCAATTGCAGCCCCGGCACCATAAAGCTTCATTCCGATAGCGGCCGCCATTGTAGAAGCATTTGCAGCATTTACGGCAACCGTAGTTCCTACCACGGCCGCCTTGTGCGCAATCATAATTCCTTTTGCTACCGAAGTAACAATATTAACAGCCTGCATTGCCTTCATCATGCCGACAATTGCAAACGTTAAGGTTTTCCAGGCAACAGAAGTTCCCACAATAAAGAGAATAGGACCGCGAAGCTTCCATGCGGTTTGCACAATATTCTGAAGTACGTTCACAATGCTGACGGCCGCATTTACTAGCGGCGTAGGGTCAAACCCACTGATTGCCTTTGTTAAACTGTCAAGCGCGTTGCCACCCTTAACGGCAAACGCGTCTACAAATTTAAATCCAACCTCAGTCAAAGCGGAAAGTAAAACTTTGAATTTGTTTACAAGTGAACCGCGCATTGCTTCAGCATTTGCAACAATTGTTCCTGTAGCTCTGCTGGCTGCGTCTGTGTATTCTTCCAGCTTGCCCTGCCCTGTGTTCAACAAGGCAGTGACAGCTGCAATATTCTGTTTTCCGAAGATCGCGTATAGGTTCGCATTCTTTTCTATGTCACCCATCCCGGCCATTGCTTTTTCCATCTGCCCGATAATCTTAGGCAATGGGAGCATATTTCCGGCCGCGTCTTTTGTAACAATATTCATTTTTGAAAGAGCTTTTTGAGCCGCAGCAGTAGGCGCAGAAAGGTTTGTCATAATGTTTCTTAAATGAACTCCCGCTTCAGCTCCCCGGATGGAATTATTTGCCAGAGCGGTCAAACTTCCGCTCATTACATACATATTATTGTTTGCAGTCTTAAAGAAGCTGCCTCCTGAGCTTATGGCAGCGCCTACATCCTGTAAGCTCATATAGGCACTGTTTGCAGTGTGTGCCATTACATCAGACAAAGTTGTCATATTTGCAGCAAGCTTGTTCGGATCGTCACTCATTAAGCCCATTGTGTTCAAGCTTCCAACAGCAAGAGCTACAGCTTCATCCATGCTTGTCATAGATGCAGTTGCCAGGTCAGCAACGCCCGGCAAAAGACCGATTGCCTGTTCGCTTTTTACACCGGCAAGGGCAAGGGTTTTCAATGCGTTTGCAGCTTCAGTTGCGTTAAACTCAGTAGTAGCGGCAACCTTGCGCACTTCTTTACCCATTACGCCTAATTTATCGTTAAAATCGCTTGCAGTAGAAAAAGCAGGTCCGTAAGCAGCACCGGCTGCCCTTATGGCCTGTTCAAAGTTTGCATATTCTTTTGTAGCAACAACAAGACCGGCAGAGATAGCACCAATTCCACCGACAATTGCAGCCTTTGAAACGCTTTTAACGGTAGCACCGAAGGCATCCCATCTTTTTTGAGCGTCAGCAATTCCGTTGCCCATTACACGCGCAGCAACACTGCCGTTTTTGGCCATCTTATCAAGCTGGCTGCTTGCCCTGTCGAGAATACTAAATTCTGTGCTTACCTTGTATTTTGTTGCCACTATTCAGCCTCAGTTTCATATATAGCTTTAAAGCCTTCGTAATCCTTGCGGGTTTTTTCTATCTGGATTTCATATCGCTTGACCTGCACAATCCAGTTTTCGGGAACCGTCACCGTTTTGGCTTCTTTGTCCCTAGTCACTTCGTCCGGTAAATATGGAAATTCTGGAAAATCCAAATCGCAGCAAACTGTCCGTTCAATATAAACAACCTTATCGCTTACGCAAGCCGTTAATAGCATTGTCAACAGCATCACCATCAAAAAGCTCAGCTGTCTTTTTATCAGCTTCCTTTTGGTTTTCATCCCTGACTTTCTCCTCTTTGTTTTTCAAATCCAGAATTCTTTCCATTTCTTTTACTTTGTCTGCATTTGTCTGTGCTTCTCTTTTGTAGTTGTCACTCTTTTTTATTTCAGCTTTTAGTCTTATAAAAAGAATTATTGCAATAAAAAGGAATGCAGCTGTGGTCCAGAATAAAACCTTCGCAATCATTCTTCACCGTCTTTTTTTGCAATTTTTTCAATTAGCTTCTGGAATGATTTAAATATTGTGTCATAAAAAAGAGTTGCTCCAGTCACAGCAACCCACACCTGCAAAGCACTAATAGGAAGCTTCATTGCAGCAAACGCAACCCCGCTTCCTACCACTACAGACACAATAGTCCAGACCTTTTTGCCGCCCTTATTTATCAAGTTTTTAAGAACACCCACGGTTCCAACAATTGCAACCATTGTCCACAATAAAAGCTCTGAATTCATTAACACCCCCTTATTTCAAACCTACTTTTACAGCCATATATCCCAGAAGACAGGTAATTGCCATCTTAATTAGATAGTCAAACCAGTCTGTATTCTTTGAAGTCTGTTTGTCATTTACTGCAAGCTGAATTTTCAAATTACCCAGCTCAGTTTTAAGAGTTTCAATTTCAGTAACTCTTGTGTCCATGCGATGACTTAAATGTTTTATTTCAGTTTTAATTTCAGCAAGAGACTCATAAATCTCTTTATTACTGATTTCCATGTTTATTTCGTCTTTGTCACTCATTATTCTTCATCCTCTTCTGTATACGCAGGCTTTCCGTTGTTATCTTCCAGGGTGTGCGGAGTAAAGCCCATTCTTTCCATAAGCTCACGCTCGCGCTTTTGCGTCTGCATCACTTGCATAAAACTCAAGCCTGAATGCCTTCTGGCTTCCAGGTCATAAGTTGTTAATCCATTATCAAGCAAAGTCTGACTTGCATTTGCTTCCTTCAGTCTGTCCACACTAGGACGGTTCAAGCCGGTCCAGGTGCACTGCATCCAGGCACTCAGAACCCGCCATTCTCCCGGCTGGCCGTAAGCTCGCATAAAGCCAGGCAAATCAAGCTGCCCTGTTAAAACCATCTGAGTCACCCAGCTGTTAAACATCGGCTGAGTGACTTCGTTTGCAAATTTCTTAACAAAGCGGCTAAGATAGACTTCAAACTCATTGTTTGCCTGTCTGGAAGCACTGTAGTTATTTCCGAACTCCAGCATCAAAACTTCCGGCGGAATGCCCTTGCTCCAGGCTAAAACAGCAATAATCGACTTTTCAAAAGTCGCATAGTTCACGTTTGGTCTGTTTGTCTGGAAGCTCTGAATCTTGCCCCCGGCCGGTGTCTTATATACCGTTCCGGGATTCATAATATCAATCTGATTTGTAGGCGGATTGATAACCGGCGGATAGTTCGCAGGTAAAACGCCGTCAGCTGGCGGCGTTGCTCCAGCTCCGGCTGCTGGCCTTATCGCTCTTGCATAATCAGCCGGACCAACAGGTTTGATTTCATTTGGTGACTCTTCCAGGAAAAGCGGTATCATCGCATTTACAAGACTGGCGCGAACTTCAGCATCGCGTGTTCTGTCCAGATCCTTCAGCATATAGATGGAATCAGAAAGCAGCGGTTCGCCGCGCACATCATCAATAAAATGCTCTGAACCGTACACCATCCAGCTGACAAGCCGTCCGCTTCGCTCGCCTCGCACTGGAATGCGCTCGTATTCATAAGCGCCATCTACAACGCTCTGAACGTAGAAAGCAACCTTCTTCCCCCACTTATCAAACTCAACGCCGTGCTTTATATAATGTCCGCTCTGTAAGTTTGTTGTGTCAGGTGTTTTTATATGGTCTCCGTTTACCCATTGCCACCGCGGCAAATTTGTGTCTTTGTCAATTCTGGAAATAATAATTCCGTCCCCGGAAATAAGACTTTCCATTCTCACAAGTTCCTGGAATGTTCCAAAAGTCTCTTTTTTGCTCCAGTCAAAAACAGCAGGTGTATTTGAATACAAATCAAACTGTACGGCAATTTCTTCGCCGTATTTTACAGCCTGCTGCTCTCTCTCCACTTCGTCCATAGACGGAAAAAGCACCGACCCCATAGGAGTAGGTGTTGCAATAATTCCAGTGTGAATCTCATTCCATACAAGACGGCGAATCACACCCTTTGCATAGAGATTTGTTCTAAAAAGCTTCATAGAACGCTTGCGAAGCTTCCAATAGTCTACAAACGTCCATTCGCTTACAGGTCCAAGTGAACCCCAAAATTTTGAACCGTCCCAGGTGTCCTTGCCAAAATAATCTCCCAGGGCTTTTACAGCTATTTCTTTGAGAAAGTTTCCATAGTTATCAATCGTTTTATTTTCGCCCATCGCTAAAATCCTGGAACTACCTGAGTCCACTTACTGCCCCCATAAAGAGCGCGTTCAATTCTATTTATTTCATCTATGAGCTTATCCCGCCTAGCGTACAACGACGCTAAATCAGTTCGCTTTACTGTCTGCCTGTCCTGCCCGGTGTCAATTGTGTATTCCACAATGCCGTCAGCTCCGCTTGAAGATGTAAAAGCGACAATTGCCCGGTTAATGCCGTCCAGCAAAATCTTGTCATTTTGCAGAGTCTGAGTCCAAAAATCTGTCCCTGTAATTCCCCCGACTTTGTTCGGGTCATCAAGCAGCATTCCCATAATTAAATCTTATATAAACATCCCAAAAGATTTTCGCGGCTCCTGAAAGCAAGCTTAGCGCCGTCTTTCTTAAAGCCGTCCTGTTCAAAAACAATAAAATATTTCGTGTTATAAATTGCAACCAAAATTGCAACGTGCCCATAAGGATTCTTTTCAGTAGGTCCCCAGATAAGCACATCACCACGCGAATAATCAGCTAGGGCAGAATCAGGAGTTTTTTTCAAACTGTCGCATTTATTAAAAATATCTTTTGCACCGCCGTTTATGCCTAATGGCGGAAACTGAGGCACTTCTAAAACGTCATCAAAATATAATCTGGCAAGGTCTACGCACTGAGGCGTTCCTTCCTTGTCGTAATCAATTTTTTTTCCGAGGTTGTTTTTAATAAACTGAGTTAAAGTCATAAAACCCCCTTCTACAAAAATAAAGCCGAAGTCCACACGTCCCCTTCCACCAAAGACCGCCCAGACTCCGGCACCACCCACTTATTTCTTTGCAACAGTAGTATTTCCAGAGAACAGACCTACTATTGTAATAACTGCGCCTTCTACAACAGAGATTGAAGCATTGATTGCCCCCATGTTTTCAGGGGCGCAATATGTAACAATCGCAATTGCTGCACCAGCAGCAGCTGTAGTAAGACCACCAATCAAAGCTGCAAGTTTCTTACTCATTTTCGTACCTCGCTTATTTATTTTTCTGATTCTGCATCAGAATCAAAGACGGAATCAAAGGTTCGTACCAGAACCGTATTTCTTCAAGCGTCATTTTTTGCGGCATAACAGGCAGGTGATAATTCTGATAGATTTCGCGAATCATCACCGGAACACCTGCCCAGGCAGAAACTTCTTTTTCCCTGCCTTTTAGCGCAATTGTGACGCTTAGCCCGCTATAAAAAAACTGGCAATAATCGAAATTACCTTATAGTCATTGTGTGCCACATTCGCAAACCAGCGGATGTCCTGTCCGGTCATTGCAGAAGCTACAGCAAGGGTTTTATGAATTCCTTCGTCAGCCTTAAATTTATCCATTGCCATAAAAGCTCCGCCGTTCGGAGTCTTAAACACAATTTTTTCTCCGGCATATCCTGCCGGACTTTTATCACTGATTGTATATTCAAAGCAGCCTTCTTCGTTAACAACCAAAGCACCGCTCTGAATTTTGCTTACAAGCTTCGGAATAGAAGCATCAAGCAATTTTTCCCCATTCTGTCCCTTCACGTAGATGTCAATTTCGTTTTCGTCTGCCCAGCGGTTAATTTCATCCATGGCCAGTTCTTCACTCATTACATTCTTTTTATCCATTTGTTTGCTCCCATAAAACAAAGCGGGCTTTCACCCGCATTGTTTTTTATAAATATTTCCAGTCACCAGCAAGACTGATAGACATTGTATTTGCCTTACCGTCCAGCGTCTTTTCGTCAGTAATCTGCATGCTGCCGCTTACAAGGGTTCCATCCACTTTTGTTCCAGAAATTGCAACAAAATCCAGATTGTCAGCAGTTTCCTGAATAAACTGCTGGTCCCCTCTTGAATCATCAGTCACGATGTTTATATCAGTGATTGTTCCAGGAACGCGGGTTTTTTTCTGGCGGTAAGTGCCGTCAGCATTTGCAACCACTTCGTTTTCAAATCCTGGAAGCTTGAATTTTGGCTCGTCTTCTGCGTCGCAGGTAAAACGTCTGCCGTTTATTACAATACTTTCTAATGCTCCACCAGCTTTAGACATTTTTTACCCCCTTAGCCTACGTACTGACCGAACGGAACATTTCCGTCTACAATTTCAATATTTCCGCTCATCTTAACCGGGAATGTATAGTTCACGCGGTCAGGATTTGCGCTGTCAATTTTTACAACCATATTTTTGATTGTAAAATCCGGGTCACTGATAAGTGCAGCTTCACCAAGGCTTATTGCCAGGTTTGCAAACCAGGTCTTAAAGTCTTTAGTTGTCTTTGCATCAGGATTGCTTGTGGCCTGTCCTTCAGGAAGAAGCGGAGAAGCTTTCACGTCCGGCGCTTCGGTAATTATGCGCAGGTTATAAACTACGTTCATAAGCTTTACAGCATTTACAACGTGTCTTCTGATTGGGAAACGTCCGCCGCCTTCAGGATGATAGAATGTAATCGTATCATTGATTGCAGCATTGCTTCCGGCAGTAATGTTTGTGCTGCTGCCCTTTGCCACACTCTGATTTCTTACAGTTGGCTTTTCCTGGGCATCATCACTTCCGCGCTTCAAGCCGGTAAGGTTTCCTGTATAACCCTTTGCAGGGTTAGAGTCTGCAATTGTAAGGATTTCCAGAAGCTCCCTTGCGGCAACAACAAAAGGAAGCTCTGGAGAACCTACGCTTACACAGAAGAAATTAACATAGTCATCTTTTCGTGCGTCTGAAATTGCAGTTCGTGTAGAGTAGTTATCTACACAGCCATGAGCAACTAAACATGGCTTCTTTTCGAGCCAGGTCCAGCGACCATCGCAGAAATTAAAGAACTTATCAAGCAAAGCTGATTCAGTTCCATCACTATTTTTATAATCCTGGCAGTTAAGAATGAAAGTTGCCCAAAGGTCAGCTCCAATCTTTTCAAGTGCAGCGTCTACATCGCAAACACCAGCACCGCCAGAAAGTGCTGTCAAAGTTACAGTTAAGCCCGGAATATCGCCTTTAAAACTCAAAGAAATGCGGTTTCCGATTGCTCCGCTCCATCTTGCTGTCAAGCTTACATAAGCCGGATCATCGTCGTGAGCTTCTACTAGGGCAGCAGTCACAGGACGTTCAAGCACATTGTTTACAGCAGTAACAATTGCGCTATGAACTTCAGCAGCAGTTTCGCCCTTTGTAATTGCAAGCTGCACGTCAATGCCGCCAATGCTCAAAACACATTCAGCAGCTGCGGTTGCGCTTGTACCGGCTACCAGGATAGAACCGGCCGCAGCTGCGAATCCGGAATCCCCGATTTTTACCGGGCAGATATATACTGGGAATGTCGCCATTTTTCCACTCTGTGGGAAAAGCTGACGCGCAGCCAGATAAAGCGGGCTACCATAACCGTATCGCTCGCCAATCTCTGCTGCGCTTCCTTCACATTCGTATTTGTCAAGAGAGTAAGAAACGCTGTCGTTGCCCTGCCCTACTATTACAAGTTGCTGTGGCAACATCTGAGCGTTTCCAACGTTGAAATTTTTTGGTTCAACTGAGACGCCAATAATTCGGCTTACCCAGCTAGCAGGAACACCACTCATTCTTCACTTTCCTTCCGCTCTTCAGCGGCTTTTATAAGAACACGGCCGTTTTCGTCCGTGATTATTCCGTAAACTTCCCAGCCGGTAATTCCGCTGGCAATCTCAACATCTTCCACGTAGTCCACAGAAAGAGTAATGCGGACAATCCGCATTCTTAAAACACTTTGTGTATCACCCGGATTGTAAGCTTGAAAGTTCCAGGAAACTTTCCCCACAATCCCACGAAGTCCTAAATACGTGTTGCTTTCTGCGCGTAAAATCCGGCGTATAAGTCGCGCCGTCTTCCACGCTCGCAAAGCTGCTTTGTTTCCCATGTCCGCCGTTGCAGTATTTCCGCTTGCATAAACGTCCAGAAAAAACTTTGCAGTTAAGCTTTGTTTTCCTACCGAAGCAGTTCCATTCCCATCATCTGATGAATCAGTCGTAATGTTTACAAGTGGAAAAGGATTTGCATTCGGTGTGTTAGTATCAACCAGCTGGAAAGGGTCAGAATGCTCCAGGTACACAGAAACTTTGTAGTCCTGTGCGTCAGGCTTTTCTGCCTCAGTTGCCAGCCGGTATTGATTTTGCAAATCTACGGCAAGCAAAGCTGCAATCTGGTCTCTGATAATTTCGATGTTATCAGGTGAATCTAGCAGTGTCGAACATGCAGGATTAAGCGTTGTGTTCGTGCTCATAAGCTGCCTCCGATGCTGCTTCCAGATTAGAAGTCATAAAAAGCTTATTCAGCCCTAGTGTCCGGTCTGGCATACAGTAAGAAACATACATCTGCTGTCTTTCACCGCCCAGGTCCGTCCATTCAAGCCGCCAGCCTTCCCGCGGGTAAAGTACCTGCATATTAGAATCCTTTACACGGTCAGCAACGTAAGTTGCCCAGCATGAACGCCCAGCGGTCTGATTGCCTTCACCATCGACCATAAAACCAATATCGGAAAGTAGCATCAGCACTTCCCATTTATTGTTCTGAGCGTCAAAAAGGTTGCAGATTGTAGTTCCAGCCTGCGCCCCTTCAACTGTGACCGCGGAATCCCTATGTGCAAGCTCCCGCAGGTTCATTATTTATTGCCGCCTTTTTTATCGTTATTAGAAGTTTTATCTGCTTTGTCATCTTCAGACTTTTTGTCGCCTGCGTCATCCTTTGCAGCATCTTCAGCCTTCTTTTCGTCTTTAGCTTTCTTTTCGTCTTCAGCTGTAACTTCCACGATTTTCTTAGCCTTAGCCAAAGTTTCCTGCTGTTTTTTATCAAGCAGGTCTTCAGGAAGAACATCGCCAGGCTTGTAAATTACGCCCTTTGCAGTGAGCGCAACATCTTTTGCAACCTTATATTTTTTCTCAGCCATTTTTCAGCTCCTTATGATTTAGTTGTCAAACAACCAATGCGGTCAATTGAAACTGGAATAGCAAGGGCACGCATCTTGCTTTCAGCTGTGTATGTGTCCTGCTGTTCGTCTTCAAATACACGGTTATGAACGCGGATAAATCCGTCGTATGTAACAACCGGTGGAACAACGTCTGTAAATGGTTCTTTCATTCCCAAAGTAGGAACGCCGCCAAATACAAGACGCAGATCAAGGTCTTCAAGACTAGCGGCAAGAATAACCTTGTTGTCAGACATGTAACCGTACTTTGTGTCACCTGCAAGAGTTTTGTATTTTCCTGCATAAACATAAAGTTCAAGTCTGTGGCTGCCAAAGTCAGCAAAGCCCATGTAGCGGCCGCCCTTATCCTTGAGTCTAGGCTCAAGAATACCAAGGCCAAGCCCATCGTGCTTAACCATCTCTTTGAAAGTAGAATCTTTCAAAATGTTATCCCATGATTTCTGGTCAAAAATTGCATAGCGAACATCACATTCGCCATCATCAGCAATAACATCAGCAAGAGCAGTAATATCTGCAACAGGAGTTGCACTTACTCCACCCCAGTCGTTAATTACTGTAGGAAGATGGCTTGCACTCTGGTGATAGTCCAGATCGTAAGTAATGCCGTTTTTGTCATCCTTCAGCTGAATGTGACCAGTCTGAAGAACCTGAGCACACTGCAATTCAATGTTCTTTGCAAACATGCGATGGTACTTTGTAAGTACACGCAAAATCTTGCGAACAAGACGGCCGAACCATGTTCCAACGCTGTCAGCGTCGTCACTTTCGCCTGGCTGTCTCTCCATCAATTCATGCAAATTGATAGGATCTTTCATTGCAGAATATGGCGGACGATATTTGTTTTCCTGCCATACCTCTTCATTAACAATAACAGCGCCGGTTCTTGCATCGCTCAGTGTAGGTGCAATTGCCTCAGTGTTGCGCTCAATGTCGATTTCTACATACTCAGCCTCAGTGTAGTCTTCTTCTGTGGTTGTGAAAAATGTAGAAAGGAACCCGCGAACAGGAACACCACGTCCCTGTGTAAACATACGTAAAACTTTCTTCAAAAAGTCCATTTGTCTTTCTCCCAAAAATTAACGGCCGCTTTCGTAAGCGTCCAAAGCGATAATCGAATGACCGCGTAAAGCGTCCTTGTCGGCAGCACTCAACGGTGTGTTTGTGCTGTAATGGCAGCGGCTTGCAGCAACGCGTCCGCTGATAACCGGGCGAATTTCGTAAGTAGCAGTAGAACCGCTAGAGTTTGAAATATCAGCTCCCACGTAAACAGCCACAGGCTCCTGAACGGTGATAACCTGCTTATAGTAAGTCACACCAACCTGAACAGAAGTATCGTCAGACAGAACGTAAGCAGTTCCGTCTTTTTCGTACCATCCTTCAAACTTTGGACTTGAACCTGTAGGAGCAGTTACTTCTTCGTAAGTTGTTGTAGAAGTTGCAGAAATTACACCAAATTTTCCGTCAGCTTCACGCTTCAAAAGAGCACCCTCTTTTACAGCTCCGCCGTTAGCAAGAGTCAAAACACCGCTTTCAAACTCGTTGTCGCCCAAAAGCAAATCAACTTTTCCGCGGTCTTCACTTTCATAATTGCCGTTTATTTTTCCCATTTGTCAGCTCCTGTCTCGCGGTCAAAAGCAGCCATCACAGCATCCTTGTCCGCATTCTTGTCATTTTTAGGTGGATTAACTTCTGGAACAGTTTCATCAGCTGCCTGAGCTGTCAAAGCTTTTGCAGCTACACCCTTTTCAAAAAATGCGTCTACGACAGAATCATTTGTCGGATCAGCACCCTTCTCAATACACTCCAGAGCATAGTCAGTTGCTCCGGATTTCTTACCCATTGCGAGAAGACGATTCACGCGTGCCTTTTCTTTTTCAACGCCCGCTTTTTCGCCGTCCGCCATCACTGCTGCATAAACATCAGCGTGATTTTTTTTCAACTCTTCAGCTGTCATTACAGCCCCCTTATTAGATTGAGCTTCCGAAGCTTTTGCCCTGGAAGCAATATTGGACGGCGAACCGCCCTTAATATCCAAAGCTAAAGCCGCAGCTGCGTAATTGTGCTGCGGAATATCCTTGTCTTTTTTAAGCTGCATTGTTTGCAGCATTTCCTGAGCTTTGCTGAATTTTGCCTTAGCATTTACCAGGCAGAAGTCACGCCCAGCAGCCTGAGCAAGTCCGTTTTCAATGTCTTTTTTCAGGTCTTCGTCCATTTCTTTGATTGAATCAACAAAACCAGCTTTCAGAATCTCTTCACCAAATAGCCAGGTTTCAGCATCCATCATTTCTTTGATTTCAGTATCAGACTTACCAGAGCGGCGGCTGTAAATAAAATTCATTGTGTCATCAACTTTCTGAAACCAGCCCATTGCTTCGCTCATTTCTTTAGCGCCGCCGATTCTAACACCCCAGGAGTTATGAATCATATACATCGAATTATCTTCGGCAACGATTTTGTTTTTGTCCGGGTTAACGGCATTAGCCGCAAGGGCAATAACACTTGCCATACTTGCGGCCATTCCCTGAATGTAAGTTGTGATGGTAACGTCTGGATGATTTCGCGCAAAATCGCGGATGATGTTGAAGATTGTCACACCTTCATACCAATCACCGCCTGGAGAGTCGATTGTGATTTGCAGTTCGGTTTCCCCGGTAGGAAATGCAGCAAGCTTATTGCGCACATAAGCCGCAGAGATTTCTTCAGAAACCCCTGAGTATTTCTCCCACCAGTCTTCCCCGATAACTTTGTCAATTAACAGTTCGTACATTTTACTGTTTATTTTCATACCGAAAATTAAAAAACACTATGCCCTAGAACAAAATTTTATAAAAAAATGGGGTAAAACCGCATAAAAAGAGCAGCTTTACCCCGCTAATTCTTATTATTATTGACAAATCACTAAAACAGGCCTAGTCTTTTGGTGGATGTACCCCTCCCGGTATTTTCATTTGTTTGCGCCGCCTGTTGTCCCCAGCAGGCGGTTTTCTTACTACTCTCAAGAGTAGTAGACCGCTCCCACAAAATCCGTGCAAACTTTCCGCCGCTCTCGCTCTCAGTTACTGCATCACAAACCACCGCTAAAAACAGCACCTTGTCCACATAATTGTATTTCATACCACCTCCCAAAATTTTTAAAGTAATGAATAAACGATTTAATTTAATATTAAACGATTTCGTTTAATTCGTCAATCAAAATTAAACAAAATAGTGTATTTTTACATTTTTACTTGTATTTTTAAACTTTTTAGTGTATTTTCGACTTATGGACACAACAAATTATATTAAAAAATGCTGCCTGGAACGCAATTTGCAGATTAAGGACCTCGCAGAAAAAACCGGCCAGAGTCAGCAGAACCTTACAAACAAACTTCGCACAAATAACTTTAAAGTCACAGAGCTTGAAAAGATTGCGCAGGCTTTAGATTCTACCCTGGAATTGAAATTCATTGACACCCAGACAGGTAAACCAATCCTGTAATTTTTTCTGAAGCGCACAGACTTTAAAAACTTGACAATTTCCCGCCTTGATCCTACATTCTCAGTATGGGCAAAACAATCGTCGTTAAAGGCATAAACGCTTTTGAAAAAATTGCAAAGGATGTCTCACTTAAACAGCTCAAAGCTGCAATCAACACAGTAAACATCACCGCGGCCGTAAGCCGCCAGAACGCCCAGCGACTGATGCAGAAGAATTTTACCCTGCGCAATACCTTCACCCAGAATTCAGTTATTTATTCAAAATGTCCACCAGGAGTTTCACAGCTCAAAAATGTTAAGTCAGAAATGGGCTTACTTCCAAAAGCCGGATATATGGCACTACAGGAAACCGGCGGCAAAAAAACAGCGCCCACAAGCTCAAATCTGATAATCCCAAATACAAACGCCCGCCTGGGTTCAAACTCGAACCGTGTCAAAAAGTTTTATCAGTATTCAAACATACGCCAGAACTTAAAGCCTCGCACAATAAACGGCACCCCTTCCCGCTCAAAAATGGCGCTTGCCGTCGCAGCTTACAACGCCGCAAAAAGCAAGGGCTTTGTTCGCGTAAATAACACAATCTTCCAGGTTCTCCGCTTCAAACCGGATAACCGCCTTTTTTCTTCTCGTCCTATCCTCAACTTAAAGCACAAAAGCGTTTTCGTTCCTGCCCGCCCTTGGATGGAACCCGCCATCGACTTCGCCCAGAATCTCATGCAGGACATCTACAACAAAGAAATGGATAAGCTTTAATTATTGACAGATTTATTATTTTGATTTTATATTGGGATTGCTTACAGCAATGCTTACATTTAACCAAAAGCCAAAGCCGGAGAATCAGGGGTGTTTCTTCAGTTTTGGCTTTTTTTTTATGCCCTTTCCTGGTAAAAAGCTTGTGTTTGTTTTGCATACGACCAGAACGCCTGCCAGTCTAAGTGTGTAATTCTCAGCTCATGCCTGCAAATGTCATCTGCGAAAATCTCCAGCGCAGCTTTATTATAAACGCGCGTATCAAAAGCGTGGTTGTCCGCTCCGAACTTAGCCTTCCAGATTGTTTTGATGTATCGGTTTGAATTCTTGTCAAAAAGATCCACTTTCTCTTCAGCTTCGTACATCTTAAAATAATCGTCTCCAAAATCTTCCGGAAAGTTCGGGTACCACGCAGGCTGAAGCTGGTTATCATTCCAGAAAAGCCGGTTCATTTCGTTTGCAATCCTGTCTTTTAATAATCCTGTATTCACGTGATAAGCCAGCGGCAGCCCGATTTGCTTCAAAGTTGCAGCAGAAAAAAGTGCATAAGTTGCGCCGTCCTTAATCCAGTCTTGCCCCTTGCAGGCATACACTCCGGCTGTAAATCTTGCCACAAAAGCGTAAACCCAGGATGTATAGTGTCCAGAGTCTACCAGCGTAATCATTACGCGATATTCTCTCCGGCCGTCTTCATCCGTAAAAGTATGGTTTGTAATCAAATCGCTCAGCTCGTCCCATGGACCGCCGAAAGTCTCAGTTGAACCTTCAATTTTTATAAAGTCCACAGAGAAATTACATCCGCGCTCAGTGTAGCCCACAATATCCACATAAAGACATTCTTTCTGAACGTCCACGCTTGCCACCAGGATGACAACCGGTGAACCAGTATCACGCTCTGCAAGCTGATTAGGAACATATCCGCGCGCAAATCCGAAGCGTCTATAACGCAAAGCTCTCTCATATCTGATTGTTTCGTGCTGTTCCCTGAACGGCAGTCCTTGCTTCAGATTTCTGAATACGCGATATTTTTCTAGATCCTTCACGCGGTTAGTTTTCAAATCCCACGCCACAGCCCAGTCAGAAACGTAATTTTCCCAGGAATACATTCCCGGAGGGTTATACAAAGCTGTAATGTGATAGCTTTCCGCCAGCGGTCTTTCCGGCTTATCTACAGAGCTTCGCCATTCGCCTTTTTTGATAATTTCAGCCTTGTCATAATTTTTCATAATACCGCCGCAATGCGGACATTTATATCCTACAGTCTCCAGCTTTGGCCGGAAATTTTCGTCGTTCTCCCAGACTATTCCACCGATTTGTTTTGACTTATCGTGTTCGTCCCAGATTGCCCATTCAAGTTTCTGCATCGCACCGCAGAACTTGCAGGGCACATAGAAATATTTTTGGGTCCCGGTTAAGAAAAGCTGCTCAATTAAAGAACTTCCCTCATTCTTTGGAGTTGATCCGATAACAAGCTTAGTATGATTTCCAAAAGCGTCCTGACGCGCCTTCATCAAAGTGAAAATATCACCTTCGCCCTTAATGCTCATAAGTGCAGCGTCAGCTTCATCTGCAAAAATTACCTTGAAAGAAAAGTTTCTGAAGCGTGTTCCAGACTTAGAACCGAACAGTCTTAAATTGCCCCCGGCATATTGTTTGTGATAAGTTGTGTCACCCGTATTTCTTGACCCTTTTGCTTTTTTTGCCGTGCTGGTAATCTTTTTGCGCAAATCGCAGTTATCAATGCAGTTTTCAAGCTTCGTTTCTGAATATTGCTTGACCATCACATCATCCGGCAAAAACAATGCCTGCTCTTCAGGATCTGCACCTATAAAGTACATCATCCCAGGTTCAAGCACCCCGGTCGTATAACCGCACTGATTGCCCTTCATAACAAACACGTATTTTGTAGGGCATTCCGGTGAAAGTTGATTTACAATCTCTTTGAAATATGGGAATTTCTCATAACTGAATTTACCCGGAAAAGGTGAAAGTGATTTATCCAGATAGCGCACAGATTCAATGTAATCCGACGGCAAAACAAAATCTCTTTTTGCTGTCAGCCCTGAAAAGCTTTCAATGAGAAAATCAATGTCACTTTCATTTACAACCGCTTCCATTTTTTTAAATGATTCTAAGTCCCCAGTAAATTGTCTGAATTAAAATGCTGTTTTCACCCTGAGCAAGATAAAAACAAGAGACTACCAGGAAACCATTAAGCCAGAATGATTTGGCCATTTCTCTGGCCGTTTCGTCATTGTCGTATATCCTGGTGATTAAATGTCCTTTTGAATCAATTGTGATTAAAAAATATTTGCTTCCAAAATCGTCCGGCTCGCACTCTCCCAGGATTGCGCCCTGTTCCTTCAGTACGCGCCGGGCAAGCTTCTCCGGGCTTTTCAGATCCTTTTCAGGCACCGTGTCATACCGTTTCCATAACTTCATCCAGCTTTTCCTTCATTTCCATAATAGAATCTGACTGCTTATCATATTTGCCCTTCAAAGTATCAAGCTCGCCCACAATGTGTTCTTTTGCCCCGCTTATGCAGCGCGTCAGATTGTCAGAAAGAATGTGCATTACGTTTATGCGCACATCGTCCCCACCGGCCAAAGAAACCGCTATAACCTGTTCACACACAGACTCAGGCACATCCAGAAGCTGATTCATTAAATCGTCGATATACCCGAACACCCGCTGCACAACAAAATCTTTTGGAATCTGCTGCATTCGTTTTTCCTGGGTGCGCTGTTCGCGTTCATCGGCCGCGCTCAGATCTCTTTGAATCTTGCTGAACCGCTCAATGTTATCAATGCTTCCGAAGGTCCGCAGCAGTTCAGAGATTGTCATTTTCATCATGTCGTGGGATTTATGCGGTGATGCAGCAAGCTGATTACGCAAAATTTCTGCCGCAGGGTTGTTTAAATCTGGAGAATAGTTCTGAGTCGCGCCTTTTTTCTTTTCAGCTGCTGGCGCAGCCGTTAAAGCAGTGTTACCGCGTTTTTGCTCATTTTCAGAAGCCAAAGCGTCAGCTGATGCAGGAGTAGAGCTGCCGCCATTGGCCGCAGCTTCCATTGCTTTTACTTCCAGCTGAGCTTTCATTTTTGCCTGTTTCTTTTCCAGGTAAGCTCGATTGACAGGTTCGTCTGTATCAAGCTTCTTTCCCCCAGAAACGCGCACCAATTGCCCGGCCTGTATCTGTTTGCATATTGCCATTGCAGATACGCCGCACATCCGCGCATATTGCGATGCAGATACTAACATAGTTTTATTATCGCAGATTTTTTAAACTTTACTATGCCATAAGCCAAAAATTTAAACTATTTTTTAAACATGACCCATAACTAAGGCCGGGCACCCGCCGCCGAATAATA
>Ga0265299_10001776_pt1 | contig 23504 bp, 18 predicted proteins | sample AusTroGonzalo_MG_4_FD_193485 | JGI IMG/M metagenome (GOLD analysis project Ga0265299, IMG submission 193485) | Bovine rumen microbial communities from tropical cattle in Woodstock, Queensland, Australia - Gonzalo_02 | ecosystem: Host-associated > Mammals > Digestive system > Stomach > Rumen ... | reverse complement strand
AAATTGCTTGACTTTGTTCCACGTGGAACAAACCGTGATTACTCCGAGGATGTGATTACTTCCGTTGAGGTGTCTATTAAATATGCGGGATATATTGATCGAGAGAAGCTCCAGGCTGAGAAGAACAACCGTTTGGAGTATATCAAGATTCCTGCCGACTTTAATTTCGATGATCTCCAGGGCCTGACCATAGAATGCCGTCAGAAGCTGAAAAAATATAAGCCTGAGACAATCGCTCAGGCTTCCAGAATCTCCGGCGTCTCGCCGGCCGACATCTCTGTCCTTCTTGTTTACTTCGGCCGATAAAGTTCCACGTGGAACAAACGCATGCGCGTTTGTTCTAAGAGACTTCGTCTAACTGGGGGCCTAATCCCCCAGACCCCCTGGGTCGTTCCGCTCCAAAGGTGCTTCTAGGAACAGCTAGAGGCGTTTTAGGGCGGCTTTTATTATGTCTTCTACCTTGGCCGAAGGGTTCTCCTTGAGGATGGCGGGCATAACTTTGGCAATATTGGCCTTGGAGAAGCCCAGCATAACCAGGGCTGTGGTGGCTTCATCCACAATTGCGCTGGAATCCGCTTTGAAGAGCGAGGTTTCTGCGCTTCCTTCGCCTTTGACTACCTTGTCTTTAAGCTCCAAAACCATTCTCTGGGCGCTCTTGAGGCCAATTCCCTTGACGGATTTGATCTTGTTCACGTCTTCGGCCAGAATGGCCTGACGAATTTCTTCTGAAGTGAGCGTAGAAAGCATCATACGGGCTGAAGCCACTCCAATTCCGGAGACACTGATGAGCAGACGGAAGAGCTCGCGTTCGTCTTTGGTGGCAAAACCAAAGTAGAGTTCTTCGTCTTCCCGGATGTAGTGATGGATGTAGGCGACGGTTTCGGTCTTTCCCTGGAAAGCCTCGTAAGTCTGCAGGGAAATAAGGATGCTGTACCCTATTCCATGGTTGTCCAGAACCAGTTCAGTGGGCGTCAGCTCAACGATTTGTCCTTTAATATAGTCAATCATTCCGCAAATTTATGTAAATTTGCAGACTTATCAAAAGCAAATGACTGTTACGGAAATACGAGCCCTTTTCCCCATTCTGGACACTCCTGTGTACGGAAAGCAGCTGGTGTACCTGGACAATGCCGCTACGGCGCAGCGCCCCCAGGCCGTTGTGGACTGCTGGAAAGAGCTTGTGGAAGGAGCTAACGCAAACATTCACAGGGCAGTACACCATCTGGCGGCCCAGGCAACGGATGCTTATGAGGGCGCCCGGAACCGGGTTCAGGCCTTTGTGAACGCAGCCGCCCGTGAAGAGATAGTTTTCACTTCCGGCGCAACCGCCAGTATCAATCTGGTAGCCTTCTCGTATGGTCAAGCCTTTGTAAATCAGGGAGATGAGATTGTTGTGAGCGCTTGCGAGCACCACTCCAACATTGTCCCCTGGCAGATGCTCTGTGAACGCAAAGGCGCCACGCTCCGGGTTCTGGTGCCCAACGAGGATGGTTTGCTGGATCCCAAGGCCCTTTCGGCCCTTCTGAACGAGCACACCAAACTGGTTGCTATTACGCACATTTCCAATGTGTTAGGTCTTGTTAATCCCGTCAGGGAGTTGGTTGCTGTAGCCCATAAAGCGGGAGTGCCTGTTCTGGTGGACGGAGCCCAGGGCATCGTTCACGAAAAGGTAGACGTTCAGGATCTGGATTGTGATTTCTACGCTTTCTCAGGTCATAAGGTTTATGCCGCTACGGGTACGGGTGTCCTGTATGGAAAACGCAAGTGGCTCGAGGCTATGCCGCCTTATATGGGTGGAGGCGAAATGATTGAGACAGTGCGTTTTAGCGGCACAACCTACGCCCCCCTTCCCATGAAATTCGAGGCTGGCACCCAGAACTTCAATGCGGCTCCTACGCTGGTTCCGGCCCTGGACTTTGCAGAAGCGGTCCGTGAGAACCCTGCCGTGAAAACAGAACAACAGGCTATCGCGGATATAGTCTATAAGAAACTGATTGAAGATAAGCGCATTACCCTTTACGGAACCGGTAAAGAAAACAAGATTCCCCTGTTCTCGTTTGCCGTAAAAGGAGCACACCACGAAGATCTTGCTCTTATTCTGGACAAGATGGGCGTGGCCGTTCGTTCAGGACAGATGTGCGCAGAGCCTCTGATGGATCATTTGGGCGTTACAGGCCTCCTGAGGGCCTCATTTGCCCCTTACAATACAGCTGAAGAGGCAGAATACTTTGTGAAGAGCCTGGATAAGGCTATAGAAATGCTGGTATGAGTTTAGAAGAGAAGAAACAGCAAGTAATTGAAGACTTCTCCTTGTATGAGGAGTGGTTGGATAAATATGAGTATCTGATTGAACTGGGCAAGGGCCTGGAGGCGTTTCCGGAAGAGAAAAAGACGGAAGATCGCTTGATAAAAGGCTGTCAGTCACGTGTTTGGCTGGATGCTCAACTCCGGGATGGCCGCCTGTATTTCCAGGCCGACAGTGATGCCATCATTACCCGCGGAATCATTTCGCTGCTCATTGGCGTGTACTCCGGAGAGACCCCTGAGGCCATTGCAGCCGATGATTTTGGCTTTGTGGCGGAGATAGGTCTTAAAGACAACCTCTCCCCTACGCGCGCGAATGGATTGGTATCCATGATTGACACAATTAAGAGTTTTGCCGAAAATGGAAGATAAGACAGTACTTACAGCTGAGGACGTGAAAGCGCTGCAGCCGCTGTATGCAGCTGTCATTTCGGCGCTTAAAGAGGTTTACGACCCCGAGATCCCGGTCAACATCTATGATCTGGGCCTCATTTATGAGCTCACCATAAACAAAGAGCACGAAGTGTCTATCCTGATGACGTTTACGGCCCCCAACTGCCCCATGGCAGATCAGGTGCTAAACGAGGTCAAGGAGGGAGTGGAGGCCGTTCCCGATGTTGCCAAATGCACTATTGAGCTCACGTTTGACCCGGTCTGGGACCGCAGCATGCTCTCGGAAGAAGCCCGTGTAGAACTGGGGCTGGATTACGAGGAAGACGATTACAGTAAGCTGAACGACTAAATGGAACGTGTAGACGTATTTCTGGGACTGGGTTCCAATGTGGGAGAGCGAGAATTGGCCCTCCTAAAGGCCATGAATCTGATGGACGAGGCCTTTGGGACGCACCCGGAGCGCATTTCCCGCATTGTGGAAACCCCGGCCTGGGGCTTTGAGGGGCCGGATTTCCTGAATATGTGCGTCCTGTATCGGCTTGTAGTAAAAGGAACCCCGGAGGAGCACGCCACCTGGATCCTCAGGCAGGTAAAAGCCATAGAAAAGGCCATGGGAAGGACCGAGGATGCCCTCTTTGATGCAGATGGGAAGCGGATTTACCATAATCGCACCATTGACATCGATATCCTGCTGTATGGAACGGAAATTGTTCATACAGATGAGCTTACAATCCCCCACCCGCTGATCGCTCAGCGTGATTTCGTGAAAAAGCCCCTGCTGGAGATCTCGAAACCCAAGGTTAGAGAGGCATTTCCCGAATTATTTGAGTAAATTTGCAGGCTTTTTTGAAAGTATAAAGTATTATCAATATGACTCAAGACGAATTATTTAAAGTGTTGGTAGCCCACTGCAAGGAGTATGGTTTCATCTTCCCTTCCAGTGAGATTTACGATGGTCTGGCCGCCGTTTATGATTATGGCCAGATGGGCGTCCAGCTCAAAAACAACATCAAAAACTACTGGTGGGAGGCCATGACACGCCTCAATGAGAACATCGTGGGCATTGATTCCGCTATTTTCATGCATCCCCGCATCTGGGAAGCCTCCGGTCACGTGGGCGCCTTTAACGACCCCCTCATTGACAACAAGGACTCCAAGAAGCGTTACAGGGCCGATGTCCTCATTGAAGACTACCTGGGCAAGATTGAGGAAAAGATTGAAAAAGAGGTGGCTAAGGGCAAAAAGAAGTTCGGAGACGCCTTTGACGAGGCCCAGTTCCGTGCCACCAACCCCAATGTGCTGCGTGAGAAGGCCAAATGGGACGAGGTTCACAACCGCTACGTGGCCGCCGAAAAGGCCAATGACTTTGCCGAGTACCGCCAGATTATCATTGACTGCAACATCGTGTGCCCCATTTCCGGCACTTGCAACTGGACCGAGGTGCGTCAGTTTAACCTGATGTTCTCCACCTCCATGGGTTCCACGGCCGACGGCGCCAACCTCATTTATCTGCGTCCTGAGACCGCTCAGGGCATCTTTGTGAACTATCTGAACGTCCAGAAGACGGGCCGAATGAAGATTCCCTTCGGTATCGCCCAGATTGGTAAGGCCTTCCGTAACGAGATTGTAGCCCGTCAGTTCATCTTCCGCATGCGCGAGTTCGAGCAGATGGAGATGCAGTTCTTCATCAAGCCCGGCACCGAGCTGGATTGGTTCAAGAAATGGAAGGAAACCCGCATGAAATGGCATGTGAACCTGGGAATGGGTGCCGAGAACTACCGTTTCCACGATCACGAGAAGCTGGCCCACTACGCCAACGCCGCCACGGATATCGAATTCAACTTCCCCTTTGGTTTCAAAGAGCTGGAAGGCATCCACAGCCGCACCAACTTTGACCTAGGCAACCACCAGAAGTTCTCCGGCAAGAAGATCGAATACTTTGATCCTGAGGAGAATGTGTCCTACACTCCTTACGTAATCGAGACTTCTATCGGTGTAGACCGTATGTGCCTGGCCGTGCTGGCCCACTCCTATACCGTGGAGCAGCTGGAAAACGGAGAAGAGCGCGTTGTAATGAAGATTCCCGCCCCGCTGGCCCCCATCAAGGTGGCTGTAATGCCGCTTGTGAAGAAGGACGGTCTGCCGGAGCTGGCCCAGAAAGTGGTGGACGAGCTCAAGTACGATTTCTCCTACCAGTACGACGAAAAAGACTCCATTGGCAAGCGTTATCGCCGTCAGGACGCCATTGGAACGCCTTTCTGCGTCACCGTGGACCACGATAGCCTCAACGATGGCTGCGTAACCGTGCGTGACCGTGACAATATGACCCAGCAGCGTGTCAAGATTGAAGATCTGCGCGCCATGATTGAGAAGAAGGTATCCCTCACCAACCTCCTCCGCAATCTCTAGCCTATGGGTCCGCTCGCACTTCTTATTACCGCCATTCTGGCTACGCTGGTTCTGTATTTCTGGGCCCGCAAGGCCCAGCTGGAGAAGCAGCTGCTGGAGGAAAGAGAAGAGAATGAGCGCATTATGTCCATAGCCGAAGACCTGCAGGCCCGTCTGGGCGCTATTCAAAAGCGCTCGGCGGGCCGCAGTTTTAACGCTCTGGACCGTCTCTGCGAGCAGTATTACATTTACGAGGGCACGGATAACCTCCAGCCCCGCATTTTAAAAGAGGTCCGCTCCATCGTGGAAGGGCTGCGGGCCGATGAGGGAGTTCAGAAACAGCTGGAGCAGGCGCTCAACGAGAGCTCGGATAACGTCATGATCAAACTGAGGAACACTTTTCCGAAGTTGAAACAAGAAGATTACCTGCTATATCTCTTTGCCGCATCCGGCTTCTCTTCCACTACCATCTCTACCCTCCTCGAGAAGGACAAACCCTACGTCTATAACCGCCTTTATCGCCTAAAAGAGCGGTTAAAAGCCACTGAAACCCCTGATAGAGCACTGTTTCTGGCATGTTTAGATCGCTAGTCTATTTTTAGTGGTTAAGTGCAGAAAAGTGAGGGTTTTCAACCAAAAAAGTGGCGGTTGCGAGAATCTGTTTTTGTAACGCGCGGGTAAAGGGCTGCTTATCAAGGGGTTAATGTAACAAAAATGCGAGATTCTTTTTTGCTGCTTTTTTGGAGGCTTCAAAATAACTTCTCATCTTTGTATCAGAGAAAATAAACCCAAAATTTTATAACCATGGAAGTAAAGAAATCCCCCAAAGCCAGCCTTGAGAACAAGCGCCTGCTCTTCACCGAGATCGGCCTTGTTGTAGCTCTCGGCATCGTGTATTTGGCCTTCAACTACTCTTCCAAAGACGCCAAGGTGGCTGTTCTTGAGGATACCACCCAGGTTCTGGTAGAAGAAGAAATGGTGGCCATCCAGAATGAGCTCCCTCCGCCCCCGCCCGAGGCTCCCAGCATTCCCGTCCTGAGTGACCAGATCGACATCGTGGACGATGACATCAAGCTCGATGACGACCTGTTCATCAACCTGGAAGACAACAACCAGGCTTTCGAGATTCAGGACTATAAGGAAGCCGCTGTGGAAGAGGAAGAAGTGGAAGAAGAAGCCATTCCTTTCCAGCTCGTAGAAAAGAAGCCTTCCTTCCAGGGTGGCGACGCTAACGAGTTCTCCAAGTGGGTTAACTCCCGTCTGGTTTATCCCGAAATTGCTAAGGAAAATGGTGTACAGGGCCGTGTAACCCTCCAGTTCACCGTAGAGGCCGACGGCCGCGTAACCAACGTGCGCGTTGTGCGTGGCGTGGATGAGTCCCTGGATAAGGAAGCCGTTCGCGTGGTTTCCAGCTCCCCTAAGTGGACCCCTGGCCGTCAGCGTGACCGCGCTGTTAAGGTTACCTACACCTTCCCCGTGATCTTCCAGCTCCGATAATTTCGGAAATGCAAAAAACGAAAGAGGTTGGCTCATCTCGAGCCAACCTCTTTCGTTTTGTACGCTAAAGCAGAGAGATAATGCTACTTAAGGGCATTTTTGTTAACCAACTGGCCGGGCAGGTTCTTGCTAAGAATGGCATCATTGGTGGTGAGGTACATGTTGGTACCCTTGACATCAATGATTACGGTCTTGGCGGCGTTGTTGTCAAGCTCAATGCAAACATTCTTGCCGTTCATGAACCAGTCGGTAATGGTGGCGGCGAAGTTGTTGGGGGAGCAAGTGATCTTTCCGGCAGACGTAAAGGTTACTTCAATCTCATTATCACCAATATCTCCAATCCAAGTACCAACGCAGGCCTTCTTAATATTGGTGATGGCGGGATCTTCCTGCTTTTTGCAGCTGGTAGCGGTCAGGGCTGCTACAGCGATGACTGCAAGGATAACGAAAATTTTTTTCATGTTTAAAACCTATTTATTACCTAATCGAAGGCGAAAATAATGCTTCGTTTTGAATTGTTTGTAAAAACTAATGCACTCATTTGGGATGGACCGAATGTGTGCTTTTTGTATCTTTGTGATTATGAAACATAGACTGATAACCATAGCCCTGCTGGCGCTAAGCCTTGGCGCCGGGGCCCAAAGCGTTCGTTTTAACAAAAACAGCCGCATTATTTCTTCTGAAGACTCTCCCGCCGCCGCCATCCTGCAGCGCTATCTGGGAGAAGCTACCGGGTACGCCTTCCCCATAGTGAAAGGAAGCCCTAGTAAGGCCGATATTCTGCTGCGGGAAGTGTCCGACCTGCCGGAAGATGCGTTCCGCGTGCTGGTGGAGAAGGGCACCGTGGTGCTGGAAGGAAAGGGCAAGAGCCTTTCTTACGCGGCCTGCGACTTTCTGGAGCAGGAAGTGGGAATGAATTACTGGGGAGGAGGAGAGTATGATCTTCCCCGTGTCAGCACCGTTACGGTGCGTCCCAGGACAGAGATACCTGCCTTCCGTTACCGGCAATGCAGCCACTATCTCCTGAGGGAAGACCCTCTTCTTCGTACCTGGATGCGCCTGGAAGAGCCGTCAGACCTATTTGTAGACAATCTCTGGGTCCATACCTGCAACCGCCTGCTGCCCGCCTCCAGGTATGGGGCCGAGCATCCGGAGTATTATGCGTACTATGGCGGCAAACGCCATCCCGGCAGTGCCAGTCAGTGGTGTCTAAGCAACCCGGACGTCTTGGAAATCGTGTGCGGAACACTGGACAGCCTGTTCCATGCACACCCTGAACAGAGAATGATTTCCATCTCACAGAACGATGGATCAGATACTTACTGCCGCTGTCCGGCCTGCCAGGCCATTATGGATGAGGAAGGGAGTCCCTCCGGGCCCATCCTTCGCTTTGTGAATGCCGTGGCAGAGCGTTTTCCGAACAGGGAAATCTCTACGCTGGCGTATCTTTTCTCCGTACAGCCGCCAAAAATCACCAAGCCGCGTCCCAACGTGTCCATTATGCTTTGCGACATAGATTGCCGGAGACAGACTTCCCTCCCGGAAAATCCTTCCGGACAGGTATTTATGCGGGCCCTGGAGGGCTGGAGCGCCATCTGTGACAACATTTTCCTCTGGGATTACGGCATCAACTTTGACAATTACCTTTCCCCTTTCCCCAACCTGCAAACCATTAAGGATAATATGGTAATCTTCCAGGACCACGGGGTCAAGATGCATTTCTCGCAGATCAACAGTTCCAGGGGAGGGGATATGGCAGAACTGAGACCCTATCTGGTTTCCAAGCTGATGTGGAACCCCCAGGCCAGTTTGGATTCGCTGGAGCAGCACTTTTGTGAGTCTTATTACGGCCAAGCTGCGCCTCAGATTCTGAGGTATATCCACACAATGGAGGGTGCAGCCGTAGCTACGGATGTAGACCTTTTCATTTACGATTCCCCCGTTTCCTACAAAGGGAATATCCTTCAGCCGGCCCTGTTCAAACGCTATAACGCCATGTTCGATGAGGCCGAGGCGGCCGTCGCAAAAGATTCCCTAAGGCTTTCCCGCGTGCGCAGGACCCGCCTCCCTCTACAATACTCGGCCCTGGAGATGGCCAGAACGGATATCAACCGCAACAATGTGGAGGTAGAAAAGGACCTGGACCTGTTTGAAAGCCGGATCCGGGAATTCCAGATCCCCAGCCTTAACGAACGCGCCAACAGCCCGCTGGAATACTGTAAGCTGTACCGCAAACGGTATCTAAGCTCTCCTGAGGGCAATCTGGCCTATGGTTGCCCCGTTACCTTTACCATAGAACCCCGGCCCAAATATGCACAGTTAGGTCTTACGGCCCTTACGGACGGCCTGTACGGCGGTGCCGGCTATGTGGAAAGCTGGGTGGGCTGGGAAGGAACAGACGCCGATTTCACCATTGATTTAGGCTCGGTCATGCCCATACACGAGATGGGGGCCGATTTCCTGCGCCAGATTGGCGCCTGGGTCCTGGAGCCCAAGGCTGTCCGTTTCCTGGTTTCGGACGACGGAAAAGATTTTCGGCCTTTTGACTACGTGCAGTTGGAAGAAAACCGCAGCGGTACCATAGAATTTACACCCGTGACGGGAAAGGGCCTCACCAAAGCCCGTTATGCGCGCTTTCAGGTAGAGGGGGTGAAAGACTGCCCTGAATGGCATTACGGCGTGGGTAACCCCTGCTGGTTCTTTATTGACGAAGTTTGGGTGAAATAGGGATAATTGCTATCTTTGCATAAACAGCATTTGAAATGGCAGAATCTTTTTCTGAAATAGGTAAAATCCAGGCTATCGAGCAGCTTTATCAGCTGTCGGCATACAATCCCGTAAGCGGACTCAGCTATACTTCTTCCAAGGGCGGGCGCATTACCACCGCGTCCCGGATGTACCTGGAGGGCATCGATTTCAATTTGGTGTACTTCCCCCTCAAGCACCTGGGCTACAAGTGTGTAGTGGGTGTTGTGGGTGAACTGTACGCCGCCCTGGCCGCACCCAAGCTCCTCAACGTGGTGCTGGGCGTATCGGCCAAACTGGATTTCCCGCAGATTAAAGAGCTTTGGATGGGCATTACGGTGGCCGCCAAGGAGCATGGCTTCGAGGCCGTGAACCTGGACCTCCAGCCCTCCAACAACGGGCTATACCTGTCACTGAGCGCTACCGGCGAGACGGCCATCCTTACGGAGAAGCGCCGTATGGCCGCCAAATCCAAGGATCTCATCTGCGTTTCCGGCAGCCTGGGCGCCGCTTATCTGGGCCTGCAGGTACTGGAAAGGGGAGCTCGTGAGTTCCAGGAGAAGGGAACCCAGCCCGATATGACCCAGTACAAGATGTTGGTGGGGGCCTATCTGAGACCCGAGCTGGACGCTTCCGTGGTTTCCCACCTCGAAGACGCCGAGATTTACCCCTCGTACGGTTATTTTGTAACCCGCGGCCTTTCGGATGCCCTCAAGCGCCTCACGCGCGACAGCGGCCTGGGAGCCAAAGTCTATGCCGATAAGATTCCTTTCGAGGGCAACAGCTTCCAGCTGGGTAAAGAGCTGGATATGGACCCTGTATCGGCCGCTATGAACGGGGGAGACGACAACCGCCTCCTGTTTGTGGTGCCCATCCTGCACCTGGAGAAGTTCCGCCGGGAGTTCCAGACCTTTGACGTGATAGGTCACCTGGCCCAACCCGAGGCGGGCACGGTTTTGGTAACTCCGGAGGGCGTTGAATTCCCCGTGAAGGCACAGGGATGGCAAGAAGAAACCGAATAATACTTTAATAACATGAAAAAACTTGTATCCGTACTTGTTCTCTCGGCGGCTTTCTGCCTGTCCGTCAGCGCCCAGAGCATCCTGGACAAGCTGGGCAGCCTGGGCAATGTCATTACCAACGCCGCCGGCGTGGTGTATTCCGCTCCCGTAAGCCTCAATGGCACGTATGCCTATAATGGTGTTGCGGTCTCCGCCACCAGCTCCGAAGGCGGCATCCTCACCAACCTGGCTGGTTCCGCGGCTACTTCGGCCCTGGAAACCAAGGCCGACAGCTACCTTTCCAAGGTGGGTATCAAGCCTGGCGCCATGTCCTTTTCCTTCAATTCCTCCGATAATACCTTCACGCTGAATGTAGCCGGTATCTCTATCCCCGGAACCTACAAGGTGAGCGATGGTGAAAAGACCGTTTCCCTGGTCTTTGGCAAGAAGTTCCAGTATCTGAGCATGACCGGCTCGTTGGAATCCAGCCTGGGCAATGTCAAGATGGTTTTCCCCGTCAACAAGGCTATGGCCCTCATCAAGAAAGTGGCCTCTACGCTGGGTCAGGCTTCCTCTGAGCTGGGTTCTCTGACCAAACTGGCTGACGGCTACGACAACTTCCGTCTGGGCTTCAAGATGAGCAAGTAGGCTCGGGGCCTGCTTTCCCGGCATTTACGGCCGCGTTTGCAAAGAATCTGCCTTCTGTGCGTTCTGGCTGCAAACGCGGCTCGTTTTTTGGCCGAAAAGCCCGTTTTAGTCGCCACGTTTGCACAAAAACTGCCTTTGGTGCATTCTGCGTGCAAACGCGGCGCCATCGTAAGAAACACACAAATACCGTCTGAAACAACACAACTTTTCTTACGATTGTAGGAATTCCGGATTGGCCTGCTTACCTTGGTGGGCATGAAGGAATCATATCATATCTGCTTTACATCGCACGACGAGGTGATGTTCCGGGATGAGGAAGATCACGGAGTCTTTGTTAACCTGATGGCGCTGCGGGCCTTTGTATCTGATGCTGAGATTCTGGCCGACGCAGAGATGTCCACCCACTTTCACTCCGTTGTGTTTGCCGAGGACCCGATGCTCTTTGCCTCTGCGCTAAGGATGTCCTATACCAAATACTTCAACCATAAGTATGACCGGAAGGGGAGGATGGGGCAGAAGTACACTTTCTCACAAAAGATCGACGGTTTCAATCACCAGATGGTGGCGCTGTCTTACGTTCTGAGGAACGGGCTTCATCACGGAGCGGCTCCCACGGCATTGGGATACGCCTATTGCTCTGTACGTGAGCTGTTTGCGAAAGAGATCGGCCTCTCTTCTGAGAGGTCCCGGCCTTTTTCCCGGGCCGATATGGCGGCCTATCTGCCCCGCTATTCAGCGTTCCCGGACCATTGGCAGATGGATGAATCAGGCGTTTTCCTTCGCAAGAGTTTTATGGAGCTTCGACGAGCCGAGCAGTACTACGGTTCGGCCAGAAACTATCTATATCAGATGAACCGACTGACGGACGAAAGCTGGAAAGAAGACCAGCAGAAGGACAATACCGGCCAGCCCGTCACCCTGTCCATGATTGAAGGGGCCGATGAAAAAACCATAGCCCAGATGCTGAACAACGAGCACGGACGCAACTTCAACCCCAACCGCTTACAGGATATGGATGTTTGCCGCCTCATCGACCATGATCTGTTGCCCTCTTTTGGCGTCCGCTCCGTCTATCTGCTTTCGGATAGCCAGCGCCAGCGCCTTGCCCGCCAGCTCCAGGCCGAATACCGCCTCCCTAATCACCAGATTCGCCGCTGCCTGGGATACTAGCCCCTGCTGGTTTCCGGTCTGCTCCGGCCGCGTTTGCACAAAATCTGCCTTCTGTGCGTTCTAGCTGCAAACGCGGCTCCAAAATCGGCCTTTTCGGCCTGAAACCGCGCCACGTTTGCACAAAATCTGGCCCTGGTGCGTTCTAGCTGCAAACGCGACTGGAAGCGGGCGCAATGTTGATAACTTTTTTGCGCAAATCCGGGGGAGAAATCGTATCTTTGCCTTATGAGTTTCGTTCACCTTCACGTTCATACGCAGTACTCCATTCTGGACGGACAATCGTCTATCGAGAACCTTTTTAACCGGGCCGAAGAGCTGGGCATGCCTGCCCTGGCTATCACCGACCACGGTAATATGTATGGCGTGAAGGAGTTCTTCAAGTATGCCAAGAAGCATCCTTCGGTGAAGCCCATCATCGGCTGCGAGATATACGTATCCAAGGGAGATCACCGGGTCAAGGAGAAGGGTTACTATCACCTCATTCTGCTGGCCAAGAACTATACGGGCTACCTCAATCTGGTCAAGATTGTGTCGGAGGCCCATATCAACGGTATGTACTACCGCCCCCGTGTGAGCCATGAGATTGTGGAGAAGTACCACGAGGGGCTTATCTGCTCTTCGGCCTGTATGGCGGGAGAGATTCCGCGCGCTATTATGGCACACAACGCCGAGGCCGTGGAGAAAGCCATCCTCTGGCACAAACGCGTCTTTGGGGAGGATTACTACCTGGAGGTGATGAAGCACAAGACCGAGGTCCCGGGCCTGGACAACCAGCTGTACGAGGACCAGTGCTACTACACCGGAGAAATCTTCAAGCTGGCCGAAAAATACGGCGTCAAGGTCATTGCAACCAACGACGCCCACTTTGTGCGCAAAGAGGACGGCCCCGTACACGACCGTCTCATCTGCCTCACCACCAACGCTTATATTGACGACCCGGACCGCCTGCGTTACACCCAGCAGGAATACATCAAGAGCGAGGAAGAGATGCGGGAGCTGTTCCCCGACCACCCGGAGTGCATAGAAAACACGTTGGAAGTGGCCTCCAAGATAGAGGAATACTCCATTGACCGAGACCCTGTGCTGCCGGTTTACGAGATTGATCCGGCCTTTATGGCGGAGATTGACAAGTATCTGGAGCAGTACAAGGACATCATAGATGCGGGCCGATGCGACAAGCACGGGACCTACCGCGGAGACGGCTTCTGCCATTCGGTGGCCTACCTCTGCCACCTCACCTACCAGGGCGCCCACCAGCGTTACGGGGAAACCCTCACGCCGGAGCAGGATGAGCGTATCGACTTTGAGCTCAAGACCATCTGCCGCATGGGCTTCCCGGACTATTTCCTCATTGTGCAGGACTATATTGCCGCTTCGCGCGCCATGGGCAGCATGGTGGGCCCGGGCCGTGGTTCGGCCGCAGGCTCCGTGGTGGCCTACTGCCTCAAGATCACCAACCTGGACCCCATCAAGTACCAGCTCCTGTTTGAGCGTTTCCTCAATCCGGACCGTATCTCCATGCCGGATATAGACGTAGACTTTGAAGACCTTACCAAGGCCCACGACTACGTAGAGAAGAAATACGGCGCCAGCCATGTGTCCCGCGTGATTACGTTTGGTACCATGGCCGCCAAGAGCGCCATCAAGGACGTGGCCCGTATCAGCCACGTATCCATAGACGAGAGCAACCGCCTTACCAAGATGGTCCCGGACCGCCTTTCCGAGAAAAAGGAAAAGGAATACCCCTACAACCCCAAGCTAGATGAGCTGAAACCCGGCTTCAAGGTAATAGAGAAAGAGGTAGAGCAGGAAGGTCCCGACGGCCAGAAGATCATGGTCAAGAAGACCTTCCAGAAGGGCATGGAGGACGTAGACGTCAAGATCAACCTCAAAAACTGCTACCGCCTGGTGCCGGAGTTCATCGAAGAGCTCAAGAACGGTCCGGAAATCAACAAAGAGGTTCTCAAATATGCCCAGGCCCTGGAAGGATGCGTCCGCCAGGTGGGTATGCATGCCTGCGCTACCATCATCGGCCGCGGAGACCTTACGGATTACCTGCCCATCTGCCTGTCCAAAGATAAGGAAACGGGCCTGGATGTGCGTACCTCGCAGTACGACGGCCACTACATCGAGGACGTGGGTATGCTCAAGATGGACTTCCTGGGCCTCATTACTCTCCAGATTATCCACAACTGCCTCAACCTGATCAAGGAGCACCACGGGGAAGATATAGACATTGAGGCCATCCCCATTGACGACAGACCCACCCTGGAGCTTTACGGCCGCGGAGACACCACCTCCGTGTTCCAGTTTGAATCGGAAGGCATGAAGACCTGGCTGCAGAAGCTGCGCCCGGAGCGTTTCGAAGACCTGATTGCTATGAACGCCCTCTATCGGCCCGGTCCTATGGATTATATCCCGGACTTTGTGGCCCGTAAACAGGGTGAACAAGCCATAGAATACGACCTCCCCGAAATGGAGGAATACCTGCAGGACACTTACGGCGTCACGGTTTATCAGGAGCAGGTGATGCTTCTGTCCCAGAAGCTGGCCGGTTTCACCAAGGGTGAAGCTGACAAGCTCCGTAAGGCCATGGGTAAGAAGCAGATTGATATCCTGAATTCCCTCAAGGACAAGTTCATGTCCGGCGGCCAGGCCAACGGCCACCCTGAGAAGGTACTGGATAAGATCTGGAAAGACTGGGAGAAGTTTGCCCAGTACGCCTTCAACAAGTCCCACGCCACCTGCTACGCCTGGGTGAGCTACCAGACCGGCTGGCTCAAGTGCCATTATCCGTCCGAATTCTTTGCTTCCTGCCTGGACTGTGCCAAGAGCATGGAAGAAATCATCAAGATCATGGACGACTGCAAGGGTCACGGCATCAAGGTGTTAAGCCCCGATGTTAACGAAAGTGCCAGTCACTTCACGGTTAACAAGGAAGGCAATGTGCGCTTTGCCCTGGGTTCCATCAAGGGTTTTGGCGCCAACGTGGTGGACGCCATCATAGCCGAAAGGGAAGAGCACGGCCTCTTCACGGACGTCTACGACTTTGTGGAGCGCATGGCCGGCAGCGTAAACCGCAAGAGCTTTGAAAACCTGGTCAACTCCGGCGCCCTGGACAGCCTGGGCCACAAACGCAGCATGTACTTCCAGCCCGGCCGCGGCGGAGACCTCTTCATAGACCAGCTGGTCCGCTACGGAGAACTCTTCAAGGAAGACTCCCTCTCCGGCGGCGTTTCCCTGTTTGGAGACATGGAGGAAATGAAGCCCGAGCGTCCCGCCATGCCCGATAACGAGGGCGAGATGGACATCATGGACATGCTCCAGAAGGAAAAAGAGCTGGTGGGCATGTACCTGAGCTCCCACCCGCTGGACCGCTACCGCTTTGAGATGGAGAACTTCTGCACCTGTAAGATGGCCGATATGGGCGTCTTTGTGGCAGAATGCGAAACCAAGAAGGCCCCTGCCAAGGTCTATGCAGCAGGTATCGTGACGGATTTCAAGCAGCTTACCACCAAGACGGGCAAACCCTATTCCCGCACCATTCTGGAAGATTACAGCGGCTCCTACGAGCTCACGCTCTTTGGAAAGGACCACGAGAACTTCATGCAATACATGACGCCCCGCGCAACGCTGTTTTTAGAGGGTATGGTGGAAGAAAAGTTCTTCGTTAAGCCCGAGGAACGCGCGCAGGGTAAAACTTCGCCATTCGCCTTTAAATTGCGCAAAGTAACGTTGCTGGGTAATATCTCCGACGATATCCTCTCCGGCTTTAGCATGGACATCACTACGCCCATGCTCACCCAGCAGTTCCGCAAAGACCTGCTGCAGGTTATCAAGAAGCACAAGGGCAACATTCCGCTTACCCTGTTCCTGTTCGATCCCGGAACCCGCTACCGCATCCAGTTCTACTCCAAGAAGTTCCAGGTAGCCGTTACCTCCGAGTTCCTCCAGGATCTCCGCCGCATAGGCATCGATAAGTACGAGGTCGTCCGCAAGTAGCCTCTTTACGGAAAGCGCCTCCCTTTCGGCCCGCCACGCCCCCCCTACCCTTGCCGCGTTTGCACGTAGAATGCACCAAAGGCAGTTTTTGTGCAAACGTGGCGCTGTTTCAGGCCGAAAAGGCCGATTTTGGAGCCGCGTTTGCAGCTAGAACGCACAGAAGGCAGATTTCGTGCAAACGCGACCGGAGCAGACCGGAGCGGACCGTTGCAAGCGCACAAAAAAACCGCGGCCCAAACGGGTCGCGGCTTTTTTGTGAGTGCCGGAAGGATTATTCGGCCTTCTTGCCTACCTTGGTGGTAGCGTCGTACATGATAGGAGTACCGATCATGATGGAAGCGTAAGTACCAATCAGGACACCCAGGCAGAGGGCCACGGCCAGACCGCGGATGCTCTCACCGCCCCAGATAGCGATAGCTACCATAGGAAGGAGGGTGGACACGGAAGTGTTCACGGTACGGGTGAGGGTGGCATTCAGAGCGGTGTTCACGGTCTTGCGGAAATCGTCCTTGGGGTGGAGGCCGCGCTGCTCACGGATACGGTCGAAGATAACCACGTTATCGTTGATGGCGTAACCGATGATGGTCAGGATAGCGGCGATGAAGGTCTGGTCTACATCCAGGTTGAACGGCAGGATACCGTTGAATAGGGAGAAGAAGCCAATGATGATGATGGCGGTGTGAGCCAGGGAGACAACACCACCGAGACCCCAGGTCCAGCCCTTGAAGCGGAAGGCGATGTAGGCGAAGATCACCAGGAGGGCCAGCAGCACGGAGATGATGGCGCGGTTGGTGATTTCGTTGGAGATGGAAGCCGAAACCTTATCGGAGGAGATGATACCGTTGGGGTTCTCCAGGGTAGAGGTAAAGCTGGCCAGGGTGACAGGCTCTTTGTAGAAGCCCTTCAGAGCCTCGTACAGCAGGCCTTCGATCTCAGTATCTACAGCGGAGCTTTCCTCGCGGTACTTGTACTGGGTGGAGATCTTCATCTGGGAGTCACCACCAAACTGCTTGACCTCAACGGAGGACTGGTCTACACCAGCCTGCTCGGCGGCCACGCGGAAGGTGTCTTCCACAGCGGAGCGAACGCTTTCAGCGGTAACGCTCTGGTCAAAGCGAACAACGTAAGTACGGCCACCGGTGAAGTCTACACCATAGCTGAATCCCTTGAGGGAGATGGAAGCGATGGCGATGACGATGAGGGCACCGGAGATGATATAAGAGTACTTCTTAAGGCCGATGAAGTCTACGTTGGTGTGCTTGAGGAAGTTCTCGGTGAACTTGTTGGACAGGGTCACGGTCTTACCCTTCACGATGCGGTCATCAAAGATGAGGCGGGTGATGAAGATGGAGGTAAGAACGGAGGTGATGATACCGATGATGAGGGTGGTGGCAAAACCACGAACCGGACCGGAACCGGCCATGAACAGGATGATACCGGTGAGGAGGGTGGTTACCTGACCGTCGATGATGGCGGAGTAAGCGTTCTTGTAACCGTCGTGCACGGCGAGGGAGAAGCCCTTACCGGCAGCCAGCTCTTCCTTGATACGCTCGTAGATAATCACGTTGGCATCCACAGCCATACCCAGGGTCAACACGAGGCCGGCGATACCGGGCAGAGTGAGGACGGCGCCAAAGGAAACGAGCACGCCAAACAGCAGGAGCACATTGCACAGCAGAGCAACGTCTGCGATGAGACCGGCGCCGCGATAGAACAGCACCATGTAAATGAGCACCAGGATGAAGGCGATGAGGAAGGAGATGAGACCGGCGCGGATGGAAGCGGAACCCAGGGACGGGCCAACCACCTGCTCCTGAATGATGGTAGCGGGAGCGCGAAGCTTACCGGCCTTAAGCACGTTGGCAAGGTCTTCGGCCTCTTCTACGGTGAAGTTGCCGGTGATTTCGGAAGAACCGCCGGTGATGGCGTTGAGCACGTTAGGATAAGAATACACCAGACCATCCAGGACGATGGCGACCTGACGGCCGATGTTGTCCTTGGTGAGGTTGGCCCAGATGTTGGCACCCTCACGGTTCATGCTCATGGATACGGAAGGAGCACCGTTACCGCCACGCTGGGAACCGTTGAAGTTCACGCGGGTGTCCGTAACAACGCTACCGTCGAGGGGGGCGTTGCCGTCGGGATCGGTGACCTTGAGGGCCACGAGTTCATATTTGCCGATAACAACGGGAGTGTAGTAAGGGTTACCGTCCTTGTCGTACTGCTGCTCAACGGGCTTCACAGACCAGGCACCGCGGAATTCGGCGGGCAGGAAGTCGGAAGCCATGGCCAGGTACTTGTTTACAGTAGCGGTATCCACGGCGCTGGCATAACCCAGGCAGGCAGAACCACCACCGGTAGGAAGGAGAACGCTGTACAGGGGATCTGCACCAACGCCTTCTTCTCCGGCGAGGAGTTCGCTCACGCGGGCGTTCACGCTGCCAAGGTCAATCTCCTGGGCGGTGAAGGTGGGCCAGAACTCCAGGGAAGCGGTACCCTGCAGGAGCTTACGCACACGCTCGGGATCCTTAACACCAGGGAGTTCGATGAGAATCTTACCGGTGTTGCTCACCTGCTGGATATTGGGCTGGGTAACACCCAGGCGGTCAATACGCTTGCGGAGCACGTTGAAGGAATCGTCGATGGCGCTCTTGGCCTCTGCACGGAGGGCCGTGATTACCTCACCGTTGGAGGAATCGTTGGAAATCTTGTCACGGAGTTCGGTGGTGGCGAAGATCTCGTTGAGGCGACGCTGAGGAGCTACCTGATTCCAGGCCGTTTCAAACAGGCCGATGAAGTCACGGCTGTCGTTCACGTTCTCCTTCTTGGCCTTCTCCATCGCGGCCACGAAATCGGGGTCGTTGGGGTTGGCGGCCAGGGCCTTGAGAACGTCTTCCAGCTGCACCTGCAGCATCACGTTCATACCGCCCTTGAGGTCCAGACCCAGGTTGATTTCCTTTTCCTTAACGCGCTTGAAAGGATACCAGAGGTACACTTTCTCGTTGTTCAGGGAGTCTAAATAAACTCTGTTGATGTTGTTTGCCACCGAGTCCTTCACATATTCCAGAACGTCGGCGGGGACATTGTTTGCCTCTACAAACTGCTGGGCCTGAGCCTCTGCATATTTGGCGGCCTTGCTCTCCTGGTAGCGGGTTACCGCCGTGAAGGAGAGCTGCCAAATGCTGGCAATACCGAGCAGGATGGCAACAAATCTAATCCAACCTTTGCTTTGCATGTTTTTATTGTTTTGATTTAACTTTATTTCAGTCCATTTACCGGCGTCAATAGACACTACGGCAAAATAGGTTGCAAATTTACGATTTTTTTCTGATTTACCACGTTTCTGAGAACTATTTCTCACATTTTTACACGTTCCTCTTGCGAAGTCACCAAAAATATGTATCTTTGCAGTCCCGCTTGAGTAGCGGGTGTTTCAGGAACATCATTCCCGGAGGGGTGGGTGAGTGGCTGAAACCAGCAGTTTGCTAAACTGCCGTACGGGTTATTCTGTACCACGAGTTCGAATCTCGTCCCCTCCGCCTAATGCAAACAAAAGGCCGCGCCAAGTTTACTTGTGCGCGGTTTTTTGTTTGCATTATGGCAAGCCCGCCGCAGGCGGGAGAGATGCCGCGAAGCGGAATCTCGGAGGGGACGAGATATGTGGGGAGGGATTTACCTTTGCCACCAGAAGGTGGCTATATGAGGGGACGAGATATGAAAGAGGGGACGAGAGTTGAACTCGGTCTGTGAAATGGAAAGAGCTGATTAGTAGAAGATTACAGAAATCCTCCTCTGCTAAATGCGGAGGAGGATTTTTATATTCTGCTTAAAATCAACCCATTCCGTTCCACGGGGTGGCGGGAGGGTAGAGGGATTATCGGCCTATGTAGGTGAGAATCTTTTCTACGGCTTCGTCCTCGGTAAGGTAGTCCATGTCCAGGATGAGGTTGTAGTTTCGCATGTCGTAACGGCTGAGGCCGGTGTAACGCTTGACGAAGTTGTCACGGCCGGCGTCCACGTTCTCTACCAGCTTGACGGCCTCTTCCCTTGTCATGTTCTGTTTTTCCATGACTTTCTCAATGCGGTTCTCTTTGGAGGCGGTGATAAAGATATCCACCTTGTTGGGACGGTCCTTGAGCACAAAGAAGGCGGAGCGGCCGGTGATGACGCAGGACCCTTCATCTGCAATGGCGTTGAGGATTTCAACCTCGGCCTCGAAGATGTCCTTGACCGTTACGTTTTCCTGGAATTCACGGGAAAAGGTGTAATCACCCACCTTCATAGTGGCCTTGGGCGCCGGGGCAACCTGTTCAAACAGATCTTTGAACCAGTTCTTCTTGGTGCTCTTCAGGTGCTCGATGCCCTTGCTGCTGAGGTTGAATTTCTCTTCCAGAGCCTGCATCAGCTGCTTATTGCTATAGGGGACGTTGAGCTTTTCGGCCAGTTTCACGCCCACGGAGCCACCGCCGGTACCTATCTCACGGCTGATGGTAATAACAAAAGGGTCGTTAAGTTTCATAGTGTATTAATTTTTCGTAAAGATAGAAAACAATATACAAACAAACAAGTTATAAAGTACATCTACTCCAATTCCGTCAAAATTACTAACTTTGCATTTGCAATTACGTTAACAGTTCATTAACCATGAAAAAAACTATTCTTGTGGCCGCTTTGATGCTGGCTTGCGCATCGGCCTTTTCCCAAAACATCGTTGACAAGGCTCTGAGTCGTTTTAGCGATCCTGAGAAGCCCAAATCAGCTTTCCTGGCTAAGGGCGGTCGCGCCTGGGGTGTCAGCGGTTCTTATCGTCATTTTGGCATTAGCGGAGACAATGCGGGAGATGGTTACTCCATCCTGTCCATCCTCAATATCGGAGAGGGAAAACTTCAGACTTGGAGCGTGGCCCCTTCCTTCGCATGGTTCGTATCCGACGACTTTTCCCTGGGCTTCCGCATCAATTACAGCGGCTATGCCGTGGACACCAACCTCCAGCTGGACTTCCGTGACATTCTGGGAGCCGACGCATCGGAGGAGAATCTGAACGTCACGCTCTCTCACCGCCACATGAACCATCACAAGGCCGGTCTGGCCCTTACGGCCCGCCGTTACCTCTCTTTGTTTGGCAGTGATATGTTTGGCGTATTTGCCGAAGGTCGCCTCTATGGTAATTATGGTGCCACCCTGTCTTACCCCATTTCCAAGGATGGCGAGGTCAAGAAGATCCGTCTTACGGGCTCCCTGGACATCGGCCTCAAGATTGCCGGCGGTCTGGCCGTGAAGCTCAAGGACAACAGCGTCCTTACCCTCAGCATTCCCATCGTAGGTGCCGCCTGGCAGCGTGGCCGTCAGGAGAAGTACTGGACCACCAAGGACGCAGAAGCCGAAGATGCTTTCAGCGGCGCCACCATGAACCGTTTCAACATCTCCCGCGATATGGATATGCTGGGCGTGCAGGTGGGTTATGTCCGCTACATCCTTCCCAAGAACAAGAGAAGATAAAGGATGAGGCTCCTCTACATAGGAGACTTTACCGAGCAGTTCGCCTACCGGGTTCTCCGTGGCATTCACCTGTATTCGCAGGAAAGCGGAGAACCCTGGGTAGTGCGCCGTATGCCCCCGTCTTATAAGCGGGAGCACGGTTTTTCCGGCGTCCTCTCCTGGGCCAAGGAATGGAGGGCCGATGCCGTCCTGGGTCAGTTTGACCCGCAGGATCCGGTGGCTCAGTTCCGCAAAAACGGGATTGTGGCCGTGGCGGTGGATAACATCCGCCTGTTCCCGGACATCCCCAACCTGACAGCCAACTATGTAAAAATGGGCCGAATGGCGGCCGACGCCTTCCTGGAGAGCGGCTTCCGCCATTTCGCCTTCTTCGGCTATCGCGGTGTAATCTGGAGCGATGGCCGCCGCACCGGTTTCCAGGAGCGCCTGGAAGAGTCCGGCCTTGCCGAATCCTTCGACTCCGGAGACCGTATCCGCGGAGAGAATTACTTCTGGAATTTTGACCAGCCCAAAGTGTGGAAATGGCTGGTTTCCCTGCCCAAGCCCGTGGGTATTATGGCCTCTGACGATACCCAGGCCACGCTGCTTATCGAAACTTGTAACAACTACGGCATTCGCGTCCCGTACGACGTGTCTATTATTGGTGTGGACAACGACGAAGTGGCCTGTAACCTGTCCCAGCCTGCCATCAGTTCCATTGACGTGGATATGGAGAGGGGAGGGTATCAGGTGGCCCGGATGATTGCCCGGATGGTGAAAGACCCCACCGATCCCGGAGAGGACGTGGTGATGCAGCCCACCAAGCTGGTGCTGCGCCGCTCTTCCAATGCCGTGGCCACCACCGACACGGCCGTTCACGCCGCCCTTGAATTCATCCACAATAATATCCGGCACAAGATCCAGGTGGGCGATGTCCTGAAGTCTGTCCCGCTCTCCCGCCGCCTGTTGGAACAGCGCTTCCTCAGCGCCACCGGAGTGTCTGTCTATCAGTACATTATGCGCAAGCGCATCCAGTACTTTGCCGACCTTCTTCTGTCCAGCGATGAGTCCATCGCCAACCTGGCGGCCCAGATGGATGAGCCCGACGCCAAGACCCTCACGCGTCGCTTTCAGGCCATTATGAATTGTACTCCCACCGAGTACAGGGCCGCACATTTGCGCAAATTGCGGTAATTATTACGTAAATTTCGTATCTAAAGGGGTAATCCCGAGTTATTTTTGCAATGGTATAAACCATTGATATTAATGACACTCGGATCCAAACCCCAAGGAACCCGCATCCTTTTACAACTGATGCTTCTTCCATTTATCCTTCTTTCGTCTGGCTGTAGCAGCCAGGACGAAAGCCTCAAACAGTGGACCCTCCAGCAGGAAGGGTCTTCTCAGAAGTATGTCGTTTCCGTCCCCTGCACGGTGGTTGGCGCCCTCAACGAGGCCGGCGCCCTGGGAGAGAATATCCTGGACCTGGACCACTACAAGCAGTTGGACAGAACCCCGTTTGACAAGCCCTGGGTGTTTACCACGCAGTTCAAGACTGCCAAGGGAATGCACCACGTGCTTCGTTTCGAGGGCTTGAACTTTTACGCAGACGTCGAACTCAACGGCGTCAAGATTGCTTCGGCCGATACTACCTTCGGCACTTTCAGCAACCGCGAGTTTGACATCACCTCGCTGGCTAAGGGTAACAACACCCTCAAGGTAACGCTGCGCCGCGCCCAGAGCGGAGACCTCAACCATGGTTTCGCAGACTGGAACCCCCGTCCCCTGGACGAGAGCATGGGCATTGTAAGGCCCGTGAGCCTCATCTCCACGCCGGACGTGCAGGTGCAGGATGTGTTTGTGAAACCCATCGTGGAC
>Ga0265299_10001775_pt1 | contig 23527 bp, 21 predicted proteins | sample AusTroGonzalo_MG_4_FD_193485 | JGI IMG/M metagenome (GOLD analysis project Ga0265299, IMG submission 193485) | Bovine rumen microbial communities from tropical cattle in Woodstock, Queensland, Australia - Gonzalo_02 | ecosystem: Host-associated > Mammals > Digestive system > Stomach > Rumen ... | reverse complement strand
GTGTTCGCCTCGATGTTATACAGCCTGAAATCAGCCATAAGACGAAGGATTTGATTAGCGATGAAAATGCCAATCTTTTCAAAGATGTTCTGATATTCAGAAATGTTGTTCCTTTTGTATCTAGCGATAATCATAGTTACCCCTCGAACGCAACGTATATTAGTTTGAATCTATCGACAACTTTCTTTCCATCCCTATCTTCTAGGACTCCAAATCCGACAGGAAAGATGTTCAATTTCTTTACACCGTAGCTTTCACAAATGTTCATCAGCTTCTTGCCGTGCTTGTTTGATTCGCACTTAAAGGTCATGATAAGTCTGCCGCCGACATTTTCGGCAGCGATGCAATGACCCATTATCTGTTCTTCCCATACAGAAGAAAGCGGGATGTTCTTGATTCCCCTCTCAATCGGGTTTAACTCCTGAATGATGAACCTTGTTCCTTCCTTGACCTGCTTGACCACATTATCAACCGTCTCTGGGGAATACCAGTGTAGCTCACCAGTGCTAGAATCCTTGGTCGGCTTGTTGCAGTCGATGACTTCTGCAGGAAACTGGTAGTCAACCTTAATCCTTGGCATTCTTAACCTCCTTGACAAAATCAGGGCCGCACAAAACTTCAAGGCTTCTTTCCATAATGGTCATACGGCGCTGAAAGTAGTCGCTTACATTACGAAGAAACAGTCTGACCTGCTGTCCGCATTCCTTCTTGTTGATTACGTCAATCACGTCGCCATAAGCCTGACGGCAAAACCTAAATTCATCTTGAAGGCGTTTCTTGTTTCCTACAAGGTTATCATACACTTTTCTCTGTTCGTCCGTAAAGGACTTGATAATCTTTTCTCTAAGTTCAGGTGTAATCTCAGCCATTTTATACCTCGTAATTTTCCAATAGATATCGGTGTGCAGCAACTGCATTTCTCAAAGGTTCGACGAACGTAGCGTGGCCATATTTCGCCTTCGGCCTCTCGTGATGAATATGCGTTATCCCAGTTCTCGGGACGCCAAGTCCAGCAAGGATTATCTCCTTGTCGTAGAAGCACTCTATTCCAAGGAAGCCATCCTCCCCTCCCCAGCATCCACTGAAAATCGGGGAGAACACACAGTTGTAACCGTACAGAGTCGAATTGATTTTGATTAGACGCTCGATTGCAGCCTTGTTCATACCGATATTACATGACCACAGAACGGCAGAGTCAAGGACGGGTGTTTCATCGGTCACGACGGTAAACGGGTCACGGAAGATATTGGCATACTTGTTGTGTTCCCTCTGGTCAGTGTAGCCGAAACTGAAATCGTCACGCCTGCCACAAAGGACAACTGGCTTTTCGTTTGTCAGATACTCGTCATATCCCTTGATGATATCGCCTTCTGGAAGGCAGTCGCCATCAATGAATACCAGCTTGTCGCAACCGTCAGCCAACGCTTCATTGATGCAGATGTTGCGGCAATAACCCGCAAGGAAATAATCGACATCTGGCGTCATCATCGGGCGGTACACTTTGTCAGGAATCTTGTCGTTAAACATCAGTTTCGAGAAAGTCTTGCAATCGTGCCTTGCCATGATTGCGGTCGCCTCGTCCTGAACTTTCTTAGGTTCACGGTCAAGCATGTAGTAGAGACGGTCAGGCTTAACGCTCATCTCGTCCACTTTACATAGCATCTGTTCCATATATGGAACTTGGTTCTTGCTTATGATGATTAGGCCTATCATACGATTATCCCCGTTATTCCAAGAGCGATAGCAACAATGACCAATCCCAGAAGAACGTAGGCAATAGGGAACTTTTTCTCTGCCATCATAGTTTCAATCGAGTGAACCCTTTCCTGCAACGATATCTGGGCCCCAATTACCTGCTGGTCCTGCTTAATCAGGATGTTCAACTTGTCTGTGATGGTTTTCTGATTGTTTGCGTAAATTCCGACAATATCATACAGACCGTCAACATTGTTTGCCAAGTCATACACCGCCTTGTTTACACTCTCATCCTCGTCACCGAAGTCGTCCATACCGTAGTCACCATTCGAGAACACGGACGCCAACATGCTGTCTACTTTGGCCTCCTCACTAGGAGTCAGCTCCGAACGAGGCTTGCTGGACGGTTTCTTGCATGGAGGAGTCTTCATTTCAGGTAGCGGCAGAGTAGGCAACTGCTCGTTTGGAATTGCCGTAAAGTGCTTCACGACAAACCCATCCTTCTTTTCCAACTTGGTCAGAGAGAAGCTCTTCGGGCCGACCGATATGAACTTGATTCCGTCATGCTTTCCTGGGGCTACATAGAGTTTCATGTGAGTCACGACACCTTCGCTCAGGAATGACATCGCTGTTTGATTTCCACCCATAATATAGACTGGCTTATCCAGACGCTTTGCCAACGTCAATGCGGTAAACACATTGGTCGTGTATGACGTGTGTTTCAGCCGTGTTGTCAGGGACTTGGAGAACAGGATACGGGCAGCAACACGAGTCTTACGGAAACAGGTTAACTCATTGAAGGCGTTGCGTCCCATAATAATCGTATTTCCTTTGATGAGCGTTTCCATATCCTTATGGATAGCTGTGCAATCCCAAGGTATCGACGTTCCGTCTCCTATCGTCCCGTTCTCATCAATCGTCAGAAGAAGTGTAATGTCCATAAAAATAGTCGTGTAATCTTGTTACTAAATTACATTTTTCGACTAATTTAGGATATGGAGGTTCCTTGCCGCACGGGTAAATGCGGTATATTTCAACTGATTTCTCTGCTTAACGTCCCAGTCACAGATGTTGATATCCTTCTCGACGACATAGACATTGTCGATTGTGGAACCCTGAGCCTTGTGGATGGTCATTGCATAGCTGTAATTGACGTAGCAGAACGAGTCGATGAAGTCATAGAACTCCTGCCAGAGCTCATGCCTGTTGTGGACAGGTTTTCCTGTAATGGGGTCAACCTCGGCACACAGCGTCCTTATCTTGCCGATGAGCGCTCTCTTTATCGCCATATAGGTAGGATAACCTTCGGCGATAGACAATACTTTGATGTGGCGAAGTTCCCTCTTGTTCGATGGAGCTAGGTAGTTATCGACAAGAAGACTCCAACAAACGATGTTGGTTTCTGGTTCGACATACTTTTCGGCTTCACGAACAGCCAAGCGTTCTCCATTTGCGTAAACCTGCAAAGTCTTACCACCAGCCAACGGAATGCTGTACCCCTCCGTTACGATAAGGTCGTCGCCGACCGTATATTCTTCTACATCGTTACCGAAGATGTGGCGACGGATGAAGATATTGGACTTGTCCACAGCATTATTGGTGTATGCGAGGAGACGGCAGAAATTCTTGTTTTCCTTGTATTCTTCCGACATGAAATCGGCAAAAAGATTCTCAAAGAACGGTTTCTTCGCCGTGTAGAAACGCACACCTTCACCACGTTCATTCACACGGTCAACATGCTCGAAGCAATCATGCACTTGGAACATATTGCGGGGGTCACGGATAGGAGTAACAAGGTCAATGATAGGGTTGTCGGCAGACACACGCATGACCTTGTTGAGCCTGAAAATATGCGGAACACGAGAAAATACGACAGATGATGCAAAATTAACTGGCGGGAGCTGTGCTTCGTCGCCGACATAGAGGATTTTCATCTGGGGAAAATCACGCAAAACACTCTGAATCATTTCGTAGCATTCGTCATTCACCATCGACGCTTCGTCAATGACAATGAGACGGTACTTACTTGCGTGGCAAGAACCATCCCTAACGAGGATTTTTCCATGGTCTTCATTCTGTTCGAGTTTGAGGCCGAGCAATCCACAGATGGTCTTGTCGTAATTCTTGCCACTTCTCTGTGAAAGGACACGCACCGCCTCATTGGTGTAAGCGGTGCAGTAGACCTTGATTTTCTTGAATTCTTTGCTGAGTTCCTTCAAGAATACATGAAGGAGGGAGGTCTTTCCAGTACCAGCGGCACCAGTCAGGACCATTTCCCTCTCTGAATCATCATGCATGAAGGTAAGCATTTCAGCAAGCCCCTTCTTCTGGTCGGGGCTAAGTTCTTTCTTTGTAATTAGATTTGAGTGACTCATGCCGTTAAATATAGTTATTTAGTCGGCAAATGTCAACCACTAATATACCGTTTGCATGAACTGGGTGGCATCAATAGCCTGCTGCATCGTGTCATACACCCTAGCATCCGTATTCATCGTCTGGTGGTTGTACTTTACCTGACGCCAAATGGACTCGATGCGCTGTTCACGCTCCTTCGCATTGTAAGCCTTCATGTTGATGCCGATTCTACTTCTCGGCGGAGGAGGCAGCTCACGAAGCTTAACCAGACACTTCAAAGCGTGTTCCAGCTTGTTAACCTTGACATTGTACACATAACGATAGTAGAAACTTTCCGCCCTCTGCGGGATGTTCTCAATCATTTCCATGGTCAATGCGTCGGCAAAGGCGAACTGGCCATTCTTCAATGCGTCGGCAACCACATAGTCTGCAGCAGCGATTGTCTCGTCAAACTCCCAGTAAGGAAATTCATTTAGACAGATTTCATACCACAGCCTAGCCATTTCTGGATTCTTCGTGTCCTTGTAGCTGGTCGCAATATAGTATGCGGTACGGAGGGAATGTCCCTTCTTCCACAACTTAATCAGGGCCTTCAAGTTTCTGGCGACATCACGCTGTTGCTTGAAGTTGATGAACTCGTTCTTGAAGGTAATTACCTTTCTCGGTTCGGCTGTGTCGATAACGTACTCGTGAATCGGGTTGATAAACCTCGATGTTTCCCTACGGACAATCCTGACACGAGGGAACTTCATCGAACGGGTTATCCTCGTGTACATCACGATATCCGATGTGGAGTACATCGTGCTAGCCTTATCGAACTTCGCCCTGACATCACGGGCATTGTCAAGCATATCGTTGACATCAACCCACATCACATATTCCTTGGTGGCGAGAGAGAAACCGTAGTTCTTTGCCTTACCGAAGTCGAAGTTGCCATCGTCATCAAGGAACAGTGTACCAACCGCATCAATGATGACAGGCTGGCGAACCGTCGTCTGGAACTTTCTCGCTATGTCAAGGGTATGGTCGGTAGAACCTGTATCGACGACAACAAATTCGTCGGCAAGCCCTACAAGCCGCTGCAAGCATTCCTGAATTTTCTTCTCACCGTTCCTGACAACTAGGACGGCTGAAAGCTCATGTCTCATATTTTACCCGTTTGTGTAATCGTCGTCGTTCAGTTGTTTTGCCAATTCATCCACTGGCATTGTGGCGAAATCGTCCTCATCAGGCGTTACGCCGAGCTTGGCATTTTCCTTTTCCTGCTTTTCTTCCTCGTCAATCTTCCTGTTTGCGTCGATTGCAAACTCGTCGATGGATGAGTAGTTGTTCATCGTGGCTTCGTTCAAGGAGACGAACTTGACCTTCTTGTGCCTTGCTACAAGCTTGTTGTGTGCCTGAATGAACGCACAGAACGTGATTTTTGCAAGGTAGTAATACGGGTCAACATTCTTGGCACTCTGCATCTTAACGGGGTCGAAGTTGTGACTGTGCTTGATAAGCAGTTCGATTGCACGGTCACGCATTTCAACCTTCCAGTCAGCAGTATAGCCACGCCATTTCTGGTTACCAAGGTTCTTGTCGATAACGACGTTGAACACATAACCAAGAGCCTCTGATACAGGGTAGTCAGTACCATACTTCTTTCGCACGTCTTTCAGTTCGACAAGCAATTTCGTCAGAATATCCTTGTCAATCTTGCCGCTTCGCATGCGGGCATCGAACGCATCCAACTGCTTTTTAGTCCAGTTGTAGCCGCTCTCGGGGATTTCAAAATCTAGGGTGATTTCCTCATTCGTCGGTTCTACCTTTTCCATATTTTACTCATGGCTTAAACTCATAAATAAAATACATTTTATAAAAAAAGGCCCCGCCATATTTCTATGACAGGGCCACCATCGGAGAAAAAATCCTATGCTTCGATGTACTTTGTCTGGTCGTCCTTCGGGATGAGCTTTAGTGCCTCCCTGCTAGGAAGATTGGCAAGTGTGCGTCGAACCTTTTCGAACTTTCTGGATTCAATGTCCTTGAACTGAGGATACCAACGCTTTTTGCTGCCAAGCTTCTTTCGATAAAACTGATGAAGCACATTGATGTAGCAAAATAGCGGGAACATTGCCTTCTCGGCTTCCTTCGTAGAATCGAATTCAACCTGAGGGAAAGTGTTCGCCAAAGACTTGATGGCGTTATCCGTCAGCATAAGGAACTTGTACTTCCACGGATATGAGAACGAGTCGTTCTCAAAATCAACACCACGCATACTGAACTTACCAAACTGGTTTACCCTCAGTACGGCTGTGCTGAACTCCGTGAAGTTCATGTAGAAGCCACCTGGGAAATTGTGGTCGTCCACAATCTCAACGGTGACCCCAGCCTTATCCTGTAATTCCTTGGCCAGAGTGTCGAGAAAAATCTTGATATTCATTCTGCAACCTACGGTAATTCATACGGGACGAGTTTAGAAAGCTCGGGGCTTTCTGGGGGCGGAATGAGCATCGGGAATATCGAATCGTAGATGTAGACTGCCGAATTGCCGCTGATGTCTGGGCACTGGTCGGCAGGGACCATCGTGAGGTCGATTTCAACCTTTTCAATCATGAACTTGCCAAGTTCGGCATCGTTATCTCGTTGACGTTCAAGAGCTTCCTTGTACTTGTCTGCAAGGTCGGTTTGCAACTTGGTAAACTCGGCATTCTTTTCTGCAGGAAGGTTTTCGACAGCAGCCTCAAATTCCTTGATGTTAGAAAGAGGAGGAAGGCCGTACTTCTTGGCTATTACATCCAGTTCCTTTACATACTGCAAGTAATCGTCGTCTGGCCTGAAAGCTTCAAGCATTGTGGCAACTTCCTTGTCGGTAGTTTCGAGGTTCTTGTGTAAAGCATATCGGAAGGTACTGGTAATGCGACCAGTAAACAACTTTTCGTTCAAAGCCCTCTTGAAGGCTTGGTTCATATCAAAAATGGCTTGATGACTCATTAATCTTTTCATGTGAGTTCCGTGTTGAAGTTTCTACTTCTATAAAATACATTTATTTTAACTTATTGCATTCCCCAATCATAGAGAATAAACCGTTGTTTTCAATATCCAGCTTGTAGTCGAATAGGTCCTGAATAATCGATTCACGGTGGGTTACAGCGAAAATTGTCGGGGTCTGCTGTGTTCTCGTGCGGACAAGCTCAACCATTTCCCTGAGAGATACATCATCGGTCGAAACATCCAACATTTCGTCAAGGAATAGGCAGTTAATCTTGAAATTTGCCACTCGGAAGACAAAATCGCAGAACGCCATTGCGATAGCGAACGTGACTTTACGCTTTTGCCCCTGCGAAAGCATTTTGTAGCAAGGAGCAGCACCATAGACGGATTCAAACTTGTAATCCATGCTCTTGTCGAACACGATGTGGTACGGAAGGTTGAACCGACGAAGGTTGCTTTCGATTGCTTGGTTGAAGAACGGCACGAACATCTTGATAACATAAGATTTCAAGCCATCGTCCGAACACATGTAGGAAATATACTTGCAAATGGCAATCTTGTCAGAGAAGTTCGTAATGGATGCAGTCACATTGTCCAGCTCGGTCTGAAGTTCAGCGAGATGGGCTTCGGAGTCCTTCAATGCCTTGTCATCGTTGCTGGATTCTTCCTTCTGGATTGTATTCCTCAACATGACAATCTGGGAGGTATTTTCCTGCAATGCAGAGGATGCCTTGTAATACTTTTCCCTTGCTTCATTCGAGTCAGTGACAGCATTAGAGTTTGAGTTAATCCAGTTAGCCAAATCAGCCTGACGTTTAGTCAATTCACCAATGTCATTCTGAATCTTCTGGATGTCATCACCGAATTTGTAAGCGCTAGCCGTAAGGTTCTTAAACCTGTTCTTGGCAGATGCCAACTGACCGTTTGCTGGACCCCAAACCTCGCTCATGAACTTGTTGTATTCCTGAATGCTGGCATTGAGGGATTCAATCTGTTTGTCAACAGCATCGTTGTAAGCCTGTGCGGACAACTCAGCCAATTCCTTCTTCTTGGCTTCATTGTCGTTTATGATAGTAGCCTGTTCAGCCTTCAGCTGACGCCACTGGGTACGGAATGCTTCCTTAACATGTTCCACATCAGCTTCGGTAGAAGGCTTGCCGCATGTCGGGCAAGGAACACCTGGCTTGACCGAAGTAGCCTTTGCGGTGACATCTTTCATCTTAGTGTCAAGCGACTGAATTTGACGGTCGTTTGAATCAATGGTAGCTCTGAGACTGTTAATCTTGCCAATCAAGGTGTTCTTGAACAGGTTCAGTTCACTCAGCTTATCCTGAGTTTCCTTGATTTTAAACTCTTCCGAGCGATTGTTGGCATTATCGAACTGAGCAGTCAAAAAGGCGACATTCTGCTTTTCCTTTTCGATATCATCAAAAAGTTTGACACAGGTGGACATGTCGTTGATTTTCGTCATGACCGTTCTCAGCTCAGACTGAGAATCGTTATATTCTCTTACACGACGTTCGGCTTCGTCCTGAACCTTCTTAGCCGCCTCAGACGCAATCATCAAGTCAGGCGTCTTGCTTTCAAGGTCAGCAACCTGCTTCTTCAAGTCGTCTATCTGCTCATGCTTCTTGGCCTTCAAGGTTTCAATCATCGTGGTCGTATAATTGATGTCAGCCTTGATACGGTCAACCGAGTTCTTAGCAATATCGAACTGCATGTTGGAGTCGCTAAGAACCTTGTTGTTGGCATTCTTCCACTTTTCGGTGGAAAGCGAAATGGTGTTTTCAATGAGCTTACGCATCTTGTCGGCAGGCATTTCAAGCAGCGGAATAGTCTCCTGACTGTTCTGTGCAATCGTGGTCTGGTACAATAGGAGAGACGGGCCGAGTACTCGGTTCTCGAAATCCTGCTGTGACATACCTGCACGTTTGAGCTGTTCCTCACCATTAACCCAGATGGTAAAGCTCGTCTTGAGACTCTTCGCCTTCATGCGGCGTTCGATATGGTATTCGTGCTTGCCAGTGCCTGTATCGACATCGAAATCAAGCGTCACTACCATGTCGGCGTTCTTGTTTTCCGTATTTTTCAGGTCACTCTGGTTTCCTCCACGGTAGGACTTACCGTAAAGAACATAGGTCAGAGCCTCGACAATAGTGGATTTTCCATACCCGTTCGGGGCACTCAGGTAAATAAGACCTGGGTGAAACTCGACGACATTATCAATGTCGCCATAGGACATGAAGTTTCTGAAAATAAGCTTTTTGAACGTAATTTCATGCATAGGACGCTAGACCAACACTAGAAGTTGAAGGTGATATCGAAGGTATAGCCAGATGTGAGATATTCAGCTTCTGGAATAACTGCGTAGTAGCCAAGGCAAAGGTCAACCTTCCCGAGCATGTAAACTACGCCTGCATACGGGCCCCAAGAATTGTCTGTATCGACGGTAGAGCCTGCATAAAGAATAAGGTCGGAGAGCAAGAGGTAATCGAGTTCGGCACCGAACTGGCTAACCTTCGTGTCAGTATCAAAGAGGTATTCCCCGCCAATGCTAAACTTGCCAATATCCTTGTAACCCTGAACAAACGGGCGAACGCTGTTTTCGGTCAATTCAACACCGACAGCGGCGACATCATAGATGTCAGTCCTTACGGACATGTTGGAAACCTTACCGTCATACAAGGCGGCAGCGATTTCGACGTTACCCTTGATGATGGCACGGACATTTTCATAGTGAACGGCGGTTTCAGCTTCATGGTCGAAGGAAACACCCGTACGAAGTTGGGCTACACCGCCAGAAGACGGGTTGAACCAGTCCCAACCGCCAGCAAATGCGATGGATGTGCAGAGAAATGCGAGAATGAGTATGAGTTTTTTCATATTGACTTCCTTTTTTGATGGTTTGTGTTTATATGTACCTAGAATATAACAAACAAAAAGGGAATTGTCAATATCATTCCAGCAGATTGATGGATTTGGTCAAAGTTCTTAACTTATTTTCGTTACAGATGATAGGACTCATAAAGACACGGGTGTTCCCGTACATGACATGCTTCCACGGGAAGGATGACTGGGCGATTGGGAACGGCCTCAAAGATACAATGACAAACGGGTTGTAGGCATTCTCCTTGGCGAGGTCGAGAACCTGAATGTTCGGGGACAACTGGATATTGACATAGGCCCCCTGTGCCGAAACCACCTTTGCATAGCCTGGGGTTCCATCACTGCGTAGTAGAATTGTCGGTTTCGACTTCGGCTTGGCAAACGATGCAAACAGGGTTGTTGCCTGAGACTGGATTATCCTCAGGTAGTTTTCCATGTTGAAATACCCTATCGGGAGAACACTCTTATCAATCAGCCCAGCAAGAATGTTGATATACCTTCTGATAAGAGGCTCGTACATCTTGCCGTTATCGTAATCTAATCTAGTTAGAAGAACGTTGATTGCCTCGACATCCCTAACCTGAGAGCTGGACAACATGATGTGGTGTCCTGCCGCATCAGTTATCGTGTTCATCGTCGCATAGTTCAGCGCACGGAAAGGTGCAAGATAAACCTTGTCGCCAAGCTTGATACGGGCGTTCTCGAAAAAGTTCAACCCGTCAAGGATGGTCTTGAACATATCCTTGGTCAGGTTTCCCTTGTGCTTGATGTCAAGCGTTACAGAATCGTTCATCACATAGTACGACAGATTGCTATAACCAGTCAAGCGGACCGCCTTAACCTTTGCTCCATTTGCGTTCGTAAATTCGATAGGAGAGCTGGTGACGTAACTTGCCAACCCAGCCCCAGTAGTCAATCCCAACGCCTTGGCGACATCAAGGTAATCCCTTGATGCGTCAGGAGTGTAAATGTATTGTGTATTGTCGTTTTTTATCTGAACTATCATGTACTCTTCCTGAATGTCAACTCAATCTTTCTTGCGATACCACGAGGAACCTTTATATAAAGTATAATCGAAACCGTGTTGTCGTCATTGATTGCCACAAAGCTCTTGTCTTCGACAACAACCACCCTAGGCTCATACTTATTGATTAGGTTGACACACTGGTTGAGCAACTTGGATTCGCCGTTGAGGTCACCGATAATCTCGAAGACGCTCTCCTCCAATGTGGAACCGAACTCGTCATCATATAGACGTTCACCGAGGTTTGTCAACAGGATGCTATACACATTCTGCATCAGGCTGTTTTCGTCAGCCGTAATTGTGAATGAAGAGTACGCCAAATCCTTGCTGTAAATCGGTTCAAAGTTCAGGTCGTCAAAGCGGGAACGCTTGGTATTCTTTTTCACGATGGATGACTTACCGTCAACATCAAGCGGCTTGTCCTGTTCTTCCTTAGAGACGATTTCAAACTTAACTTCGTCAGTCCAGAAACAGTTATCTGCGCCTTGGTTGTCCTCACCGACGTTCACCCTAAGCTTGATGCCAGATGCAAGAACTCCAGGGTTCTTGATTGTGAGCATTTTCCTGTCCGATGTTCCAGATAGAATAATTGCAGTAACCCAGTCAGAGTCATCAGAGAGCTTGTACTCGACGACATTGTTCATGAAATTCTGGTTGAACAGCACTGTGCTTGTAGGAGCAATCATGATGCCAATGTCTTCATAAGTGTCATACACTTCCTTTGTCAGGATAATCGGGATATCACATTCTGTGACAGTAACCGTCCTTTCAACCGAGGCAGTTCTGTGGCAGCTATCCTCAACCGTGTAGGTAATCTTATGGATGCCAGCATCGTCCCAGTTGGTATTGTCAATAGATATCTGGATTTCAGACAAGTTGGTGCCAGTAGCGATAACATCTGACGGGTCGGGTTCTGTCCACGGAATTCCCTTCTTCAATTTTACATGCTTGTTCGATTCTGGCTGAATGTCGATTGTCGGGTCAGCAGTCAAGGTAACGCTGTTCACGTAGTTTGCAACTGATGTCGGAACAGGGTGGTTCTTCCATTGTATACCAAAACTCTTTGTACCTGGCTGAGTAGCCACTACCTTGATTGAGATTTCGTTCATGCGCTCTAACGGGCGGACTATCGAGAAAGCATTTGGAGTTGGACCACGAAGGATAAGCTCATAACCATTCGTTTCGAATATATTAACTCCATGATATTTCAGGACATCCCCTGTTTTAACACAAGTGAAATTCTTCTTGAAGATAATAGGTTCATTCCAGAAGTCAACCTTGTGTCCCTCGCCCATGTTGTTATCGCCTGCCCAAACTTCAAGGTGACCGCTACTTTGAGCGATTACATCGTCAGTAAGAACAAGGTCAAACGTGAAGTAGCCACCGCCACCAACTTCTTCTGTAATAGTGCTGATATTTCCAATAGAACCAAAGTCAGCCCAGACACCAGCATATCCCCTATCAGAAGCCTTTGCTGTGGACAGCAAATGCCAATCACTGTCATAAACCTTAAAGTTTAGTGTATGCGTCGTTCCGTTGCTAGAAATTCCAGTCATATCCAGATGGAAATCTGAATTCAACACAGCCAAGTCAAGCGACGTATAGTTTCCTGCCGCATCATAAATATCAAGCGTTGTGTCACGGGACAAGGTCAAAGTCACCTTGATAAACCTAGCATCTTTAACATTTAACGCCTTGTCTGGAAGAAGATAGGTTACCGTGCCCATGCTGAAATCTTTCAGCGGAGTTCCGTTAATGCTGATAACATCGTTCAAGTCTGCGATGTACACATCGAATGAACGACCAGCAATATGTTCATCCTCTGGAACATAGCATACTGGTGCTTCTTCGTCTATCTGCAAGTACAACCTGTTGTAATAATACTTGGTATCAACATCGGTGTCCTTGATAGTTACTGATGTAACCGTGCTGTACAGAATCAATGGCATCAATGTTCCCGTCTGGCATATCGTATTGATATATTCGACATCAAGCGCATCAAGCAAAAGATACGTCGGGGTATCGGTCACTTGTTCTTCAAAGCGGGAAATGTAGGAAGAAGATAGTCTTACCCAAACATAGGAAGCATCATTTAAATCTGCCTCTGGATTGTCCGCAAGATAATAGTTAGCACCATATTTAAAATCAACAGGAGGAACACTGTGAGTACCATCAACGTATCGACCAGTGAGAATAGGTGCAAGTATGTCACCCCTGATGAACGGGCAATCGGAAGCCTTCAACTTAAATTCAGTCACTGCGTTATTGACATTACGAACCCCGTATACAGGCATTTCCCTTTGTAGGTTAAACGCATCGTCATAGAAGAACTTACGTTCATCAGAGTGCCCATCAACAGGTAGAAGTGTAACTTCCGTCCCCGTACCTATGCCATCTTCCCAAGCAATATGACCTAGCTCGGCAGTGGCATTTACACTCAACTTATTCAGGTTGAATCCTTTCAATACCACTACGTTCTCTGGGCCAACGTGCATGAAACGGTCTGCTTCTCTGTCATGTCCGCCCTCCGTTGCAAGAATTTCCACGTCAGTAATGATAACAGGGGTTTCCGTGTTTGACTCGGTGTTTCCATCCTGATATACAGCAGACAGTGAACTGGTTTCGGTAGCCTCGTCGTGAATTATATCAAATTCCACAGGGTTTCCTGCATAACCGTAACTGCCACGAGTTTGCGGACCACTAATGTGTAGATTAGCAGGAACATTCTCGGCATCAGGTGCTGCATACGTTGAAATCATCCTTGAACGGTTCCTGATAATACCACATTCAAGTACACCAAGTTCAACATCTGGGGCGCCGTCAGGGTATCTGAAATATACTTTAACTTCATTCTGCTCAAACGAAACACCAAGAACTTCCGCACTAACACTGTTGTAGTGTTCAGTGTTCATAATTTCAATGGTATCACCAGCAGCAAAGAACGGTTTGTCAGCATCCCAGCTACGAACATACATGTTGTTCGTTGGGTCAAACAATTTGTTTGATACGGTTGCTACAAAAGCGGGTCCCGAGCCATACGTACCTCTCTGGATTGCATCACATACAAGGTACATGTAAGTATTTTCAAGCGAAATGCTCGGTTTCTTACCGATAAAGGTAAGAGAGCTGATTGCAATATATGGCCAGTGTCCTTCATCATCTTCACGAGATGCTAGCCTAATCGGGTCGCTTGTACTTCCCTGCTTTTGAGAGTTAATTACTATGGTCTTTGCGGCATGTCCTGTAAGAATATCGACAGTATACGCATTGTTAATGTCGAACTTGACATACCTATTTTTAAACACTCGTGTTGGGTTCGTATATGAGTACCGTGAAATCGTTCCGATAACAGAACCACTTCCCCAAGCACCACTATGCTTAGAACCAATGACGCTGTTTGTATCGTTCTCCGACCAGTTGTCTGTATCAAACCCAAGCAAATCGAGACTGTTTTCACCCAAGCCACCATCCTTGGTAGCAAACACAAACAATCTCGAAACTAGATTAGGGTCAGATGTTGCCGTACCATCATACAAAGGAATCGGGAACTTGATGACAGGTATAATCGTATCACGAACGAGCTGCATATCGGTTTCATTACCATAACATGCGGATGACGGCCCATTCTTTACATAGTAAGTGTCTTGACATGCGTAATAGATTGCACTCTCGTTCGCATGGCTCTTTACCTTTGGCGGAGCAATATCTGGAGTTTTAACGTTGAACGCAATGTCCGACGACGGCAGACGAGGGGTAAACACAAGAGTTCCCGACGTTGAGCCTCCCTGAATACTTTCGCCAGAGTCCACCTCAGCTGTTATGGTACTAGCATTTGCGGCAACCGCAGTCACAGTCAAATGAACCTTCGTACTTCCATAGATGTAAGCAACTCTATCACCAACAGCAAAGTTATGCTTGCATGAAATGCCTTGGTCATTGTCGGTAAAAGTAAATGTTACTGATGAACCGCTTGCCGAAGCTGATACGCTTTCATTATACTCATAGAGTTCCCACTTTTCCCAAACAAGGTCAGGCCATTGTTCGCTAGTGTAAACTGGATGGTATGACTGATTTATCTTCATCGGGTTGTGATACGTCTTGTATGTAAACGTAGTTGCGTTAGGCACAGAAGTGACAACGAAATCACCCAAGTACCTCTCGCCACGGCCCTTCCAATTACCATCATAACCACCGAACAATCTACCTTCACTTCCTGTATACGAAGGAACGTGAGAGATATGCCTGCTATACAGCGTGACGGCATCGCCAACCTCCAGACCGTGAGCAGACTGTGTTTCAACAACGACAGTTTCCACCTGATACAGGTTCTCATTACTGTCACAGCTAGAACTTCCACTAGCGGGAAGAGTGTTGTAGTCGGTATAAATCTTGCTAACACTGCCGCCAGCAACAAGATGTTCCAAAGCGATGTTGAGCGGGTTCTTGATATACTCGTTATTGTTAGAGAATCCCAAGAACGAAAAAGCAGCTTCAACCTCTATCGGAGAGAAAACGCCGTTGTCGTTTGCGTATGGTGCGGTAATCCAAGCCTGAGAGTTATTCGCTAGCTCAGAAAAGGCTTTGTCAACATCGAACCGCATGATGAGTTCGGTATTGAACTGGCTGTTACCGTTATCAAACTTTGGTGGCCTATTGGGAGTAGTCCAGTCATTGTATGAACCAGTTACGGGAGTAATTCCCGTTCCGTCATATACAGACAAACCCGAGTTCGCCGTAACGGTCGAATTCGGGGTATTCGCTGTGAGGAAATGGCGAAGGCGATAGTGTTTGATACGGTCATCGGTCTCAGAGCCCTTGAACTGATAAGTTTCCTTATAATGCTGATTATTGTTTTCAAGCTCAGCCTCGGTAGTCATCAAACGTATGTATAGATTTATCGCCATAATTCACCATTTTAATCAAAAAATAGTTTATAATCGGGGCACTAAATCGTTTGGGCTACGGCGTCGTCTTCTTGCTGTTCGAAAAGCTTCTTTTTCCGCAGATGCATGATGATATGTTCACCAAGGGCATTGGTCATGTCGGTGAGGTCATTTTCAATCATTTCTACTGGAAAATCCTCTACGATTTTGGCAGCATGCTTAAAGAACTTTGGCGAATTGTTCGTCCAGACGGTGTACATGAAGCCATCAGAACCGCACTTTACATCAACTTCACGGATAGAGGCGTTTCCGCCAATTCCGACAAGGTATATGTCATTGTTCGGGTTATCGTAATCGACAATCGTCTGATTGGCCCCGTTGTTGTAGTTCTTGTCCCGCTGCAACGAGTCCATCTCTGCACCACTTAGGGCATAAACCTCGACATAGCCACCGTTAGGCAGTTCGAGTTCACGAACAGGCTCAATCTCGTTCTGGATAAGCAGAGTGTTCAGCATTGCTGCATCCAACTGGTTGTTTTCGATAAGGTTTCCAGCAGACGCTTCCTTCAATGCGTAATCAATCTGGTCGAACGAGTCGATAACACCCAGATGGTACACATGGGCATTGTTGTATGATAGCATTTCCGTGATTAGAGAACCGCCACCCGCATCACTGTCGATATTATCCAGTGCAGTTCCATGCAGACGGTAGCAGGTAGAGAAGATAAGCGGAACGCCGTCTATGACCGTAAAGTACAACGGTTCCAGACTGAATTCTGGGTTATCTTCGCCACCGCCCTGTGTGATGAAGAAGGGAACAATCTTGTTGTTCGCCTCGCCAGAATCATACAACTCGTCGAGCTGTTCGGCAAAGTTCTCCACCATACTAGATGCCGTATTCTCGTCCTCGTGGACGTAGAAATCCGACAGCATCATGTAAAAATCGGCCATCATACTAGATAAGCTTCTTCAACGGAGTGGTGATACGTTCAATGTATGCAGGGTCCGCATTCTTGTTGGATTCCTTCTCGGCGATGAAATCCTCGATACCCTTCTTGATTACGGCAGGAACATCGTCCTCGCTGTACGACCTGACGAAATCGTTCTTGATTTCAGCCAGCTGTCCACCCTCGATTACAGCGCCAGCCTTTTTGAGTTCATCCATAGTCGGAACGAACTTGTCATTAAAATCGTCAATGACAAGGCGGATTGGAAGCGTGCAGCGAATGAGGTTGATGTAACGTCCGATTGCAACTCTGTCGCTAATGGTCAAATCAATAGTCTTGCTCATTTTAATCCCTGTAAAATGTAGATACTTACATCTCTAAAATACATTTTTAAATGGAAACTACATCACCAGAGGGTATAAACTATTGGTAAATTCCAAAAATATACTTTAATCTGTGATTATGGGTGAACTTTATAGATACAACGGCCTTCCCGTCTTTCAAGTGGACTTGTGCGACTTCCGTACGATAGTCGATGCGGAAGTTAACAAGAGGCGCCTACTGTCCAAGAACATCCTGAACGAAGCGTTGAAAGAGTTCTACAAGACGGAACGCAAACCATCATTTTACGTGATGTTCCAAGGAATCAGATTCAAGTACCCCAGGTAGGAAATTATGCTTTTTTCGTCAAAAAAGAAAAATCCCGAGAATATCGCCTCGATGGTCCTGACACACGTCAGAGACTACGGCGAGAATAACCCGAGAGGCGAACTCTTTGACCGACAGTTCAACGGCAAGGACTTTCACCGAAATATATTGAGGTCAAAAAATGCGGTAGGACAAGGCGTCCAGCAGATGATGTACCCGAACGGGTTGTCACCTGACGGATTCTCCACCTACATGCCGACCATCATGATTAACGATGGTCAGGTTGACCCGACCAAGGTGCAGGACACCATTGCCGAAAACCAAGTGCAGCTCTACTGGCGAAACAATGTGGAACGCATGTTGAAATACAACATCATCGCCACCCGTTCGGAAGTGAACGAATCGCTGACCCAGATTTGCAACGAGGCAATCTACAAGGACGACAAGGGTGACATCTGCAGCTTGCAGGTAAACGAGTATTCCGAAATTGCCGAAGTGACCAAGATGAGCTTGCAGACAATCTTCAAGAGGGATGTCCTCCGCAAGATTTGTAACTTCAAGTACACGGCTTGGCAATACATGAAGAAGATGCTGACCGAAGGCCGTATCTTCCTCGAAGTCGTCTATGACGAGGAATCTCACGAAATCGTGGGTCTTAACCTCCTGCCTGGTGAAAATATGATTGTTATCGTTCAGGACAACCTGATTATCGGTTACAGACAGATGCTCACGGGTACATACGCCCACACCAGCAAGAACTACATCGACTACTCGCCGAACCAGATTTTGTTCCTTTCCCTCGACCTGTATGGCCCAGGTGGTGTAAACGACCCGAGGTCAATCCTTGAACCCGCAGTGAAGGCCCATAACCAATTGAATACGATTGAGGATAGCGTTGTCATGTACCGTGTCCTCTGGGGTTCGGAAAAGATGGTCCTCAAAGTGGACGTTGCTGGCCAGCCGAAACCGCAGGCAGAAGCCACAATGAAGGAACAGGCGAAGATGTTCAGCCGACAGATTGACTATAACTCGGCAACGGGTGAAATCACCAACTGGGGTAAGGCCATCGGTCTTTCCGAACACTTTATCATCCCTGTTCAGGGCGGTACATCGGGTTCAAGCATCGAAAGACTACCTGGCGGTGACCAGCTAGGCAACATCGACGACTTGAAGTTCTTCAAACGAAATCTCGTTAACGCATTGATGGTGCCCCCAGGTCGTATCACGGCTTTGGCAGGGGACGGTGTAAACTATTCCAATGGTAAGATTGGCGAAGTCACTCAGGCGGAAGTCGCTTTCGCCCGTCTTGTTGACCGTTACCAGACCCCGTTTGAACAGGGCCTCGTCAGGCTGTTCATCATGGTGCTGAACACAAGGCAGGAATTCAGTGATGACATCAAGGTTGAAGAAAACTTCGATATCAAGTTCAAACGCAGCAATGGCTTCCAGAGCTACATAGACGCCGACGTTTGGACAACACGACTCGCAGTGTTTTCAAGCATGATGGAATTTGCTATCAAGGACGAAGCCCCGAACAACCCGCTGTCTCAGGAATACTGTCTCCGTTACGGTCTCGGCATTTCCGATGCAGACCTCACACAGAACCGCAAGTGGCGTGAACACGAACAGAAGGTTCTCCTCGGTGAGGAAACCGATGTTGACAGCGGCGGCGGTGAAGGCGGTGGCGGCCTAGGTGGGGAAATGGCTCCCGCACCAGCAACAGGCGCCTTCTAACCCAAGATTACCCCTGATTTCCAACCCCCGTACTTGTTACGGGGGTTTGTTTTAAGATATACCTAATATAAACTATAGACATAATTCTATTCGGGGATAAAATGAATAGGCGTAAACTCTTTTTGGAATCTATCAGCCAGTTAGGATTGACAGCAAATCAGTTGAACGGTGTTATGGCATTAATGGAAACCGTATATGTTGATGATAATCAATATTTCGATGAGGATTTCGATGAAGCCGACCCTGATGACGATGATAACAATGATAATGATGAGTATCACGTCGATGAGAATGAGGATGAGGAAATCTACACTAGCGAATGGCCCGAGGCCGATAGACAGGCATATCACAAGGCCGAACCATTATTTGTATCAAATAACGGCCAGCCATCTAAAATAATGTCTCTACTCAAGGAAGCATGGGAGGAAGAGCTTGAATCTTGTGGAATTGAAATTGAAAAGGAGCGGGAATACACACGCACAAGATTCGACGGATGGCCAAACATTAACGTTGTATTCTCTTGGACTGATGACTGGGATAAACACACAAGAGCTAAGGGAAAAGTAACCATCCGCCTCAATTGGAAGGGTAAACTATCGTTCTTAATCATCGATGAAAAGACTCGTCGAAATGTGAATCCGTATTTATACAGGTTCGAAGGAGAAGATATAAGCAAGTTTGAGGACCGCTATGAAGTCTCACCAAAATACGACCTTGCTCACGTTAAGGATTTTATACAGGAAGTCATAGATAAAGTCCTCTTGTTTACTAGCGGCATGTGGAGGGCCGTGTTAAGATAGTCATTTTAATTTCAATGCAGATTTTGAGGCAAATTTTTTTTCGTGAAAATACCTCAATAAACTTAAAGTAGAACTCAAACGGTGCCAGATGGCACAGGATAACATTATGCAACAGTTCAGACCTAAGTCAGCTACGAGCAAGTGGGCTCCGATTTTGGAATCCAACCTTGGCCGTAAGCTCAAGTCCCGTGCTGAAGCTGCTGTGGTTTCCACACTTCTTGAAACCCAGTGCAAGCTCAACAAGGGTTTCCTCCCAGAATCTGCTAACGTCAGTGCTGACGTAGCCCAGTACCAGCAGTATGCTTTGCCGCTCGTACGTCGTCAGTTCCCTGACCTCTTGGCTATGCAGACCGTAGCAACCATCCCGACCACAACTCCTAACGGAATTTACTTCGCTTTGCGTTTCCTCTATGACGACGAAGCTCCGAAGACTGTTGGTTTCCGTCGTGGTTTGAAGAAAGAAATCGGTTACGACCTCGTTGCCGACCACACTGGTGTACACGGTACGTTCAACCCGTGGACAACTACTCAGGGTGAAATGCTCTCTAACTATGCCGAAGGTACGTTCGGTGGCCCGTCTTTCGATGGCGCTGCAATGAACGTTGCTAACAAGGCTGGTAACGCATTCCTCACCAACCACTGGATGGACCAGCCAGGTGTTGGCGACCAGTACAATGAAGCCGAAGGCCACTATAACATCAAGAAAGCCTCTATCAAGGTGGTAAGTGGTGCTATCCGTGTGGGTACAAAGGCTATCAAGAGCCATTACACTCTTGAACTTCAACAGGATATGGCTGCTGCTCACGGACAGGACGTTGAAGCCCTGTTGCTCGAAGGCTTGCAGTTTGAAATCCAACAGGAAATTGACCGTGAAATTCTCGCCGCTATGGTGTCTGTTGCTCAGAACCCGATGTTCGGTGGTGAAGCTGCTATCACGGTTGACCTCTCCAAGGATGCTCACTTCAACGATGGCCGTTGGGTTGCCGAACGCATCGCTGGCGGTATCGTGAACACGATTATCGCAGTTGCTCGTAAGATTTCTCTTACGACTCGTATGGGCTCTGGTAACTTCGCAATCTGCTCTCCGAGCATCGTTGCAGCTATCTCTACCCTTAACTCTGGTATTTACATCCCGACCTACCTCGGAACGGATGCAGCTGTTCAGCCAGGTGGTGGCGTTTCCGACGCTGGTTCTCTCCTGAACGGTCAGATTAAGCTCTATCAGGATATCTACTCCTGGCAGGACTACGCTCTCGTTGGTTACAAGGGACCACGTCAGGGCGAATCTGGTATCATTTTCATGCCGTACATCCCGTACATCTTCTGCAAGACTGCAGGACAGGAAGACGGAAGCCCACGTCTCATCGTGAAGAGCCGTTACGCCATTGTCAGCAACTTGCTCGGTTGCGGCTTGTTCTACCGTGTTGTTCGCTTCGTGAACAACGACCTCTTGGGTGTTTCCTTCACTGGCGACATTCCTTGGGAATCTAACGAAGGTCCGACTGTGGGCGTAACTCTCGACACCGTTGGTGTTGCAGTTGGTGGCCACACTCTCGACCGTCCGTTCGGTACGGCTGCTCAGGAAGAAGAGTGGTAATCACTCTCTCCCCTGAAAAGGAACTGAAAGGGAGCTTGCCGCAAGGCAGGCTCCCTTTTTGCACCAACCGCCCGTAGTAACCACCAGCAAGATATAATAAACTATCAGTAGAATTTACGCACCACCAATATGACACCTAGACATATCATAGATACATTTAACGAATCGGCAGGGAAGATACTTATTTCCAAGGCTCAGTTGGAAGCCGTGAAGGATTTAGCAAAGACTTTGCTTGAATTTGCCGACCCGAGAAACGATGTTAACCACCCGTCTTGCTCATCAGGACTTCTCATCACCGACGGAAAGGTGTTCCTAGCAGAACTCCCGACAGGCAACAAGAAAGGCAAGGCTCATCAGTACGACCTTCCAAAGGGTCACGTAGAGAACGATGGCGAAACCGTAAAGGATGCCGCATTCAGGGAAGCATTGGAGGAAACTGGTTACAACTGGCACAAGTATTACAATGATGCACACGGAGTTTTCCGCAAGCAGGTCCCGTTCCGCAAGGGAAACAACCTGATGCTTTATCGGATAAACCTGAAAGAACTACCCCCGCTGACATCATATTCATGCAAGTCATACTTCCACGACCCGAAGAAGAATGCCGCTATGCCAGAGGCTTGCTCCTACGAATATCTCCCGTTGAAGGAAATCGGAAAGTGGCTATGGCCCGAGTTTGACAAGACCTTCAAGAGGGAAGGTATCAAGTTCTAAAAATGTTCCACGTGAAACATAAAAAGCCCCCGTGTAACACGGAGGCTTTCCTGTTTGTGGGATTTCTATGCTAAATCTTTCCTACACGGTCATTTTTAAAGACGGCGTACTCACCAGAAAGACCATCAAGTTTCCATGATGTCACCACCGCCTTTACCTGTTCCCGTGTATCAGCCAGACCAAACTTGGCTCCTCGCTCGTTTGAGGCCCCAAGTATGATAAAATACTTAGAGCCTGTGTCCAGCAATGTTCCTTTCTTTATTCGTTTTGCCATAATACCCTCTCTTACCAAGCAGAGGCAGCGGTTATCTTTGGAGATTCAGGTTCCGTCTTGGTCTTCTTACGGGTTTTCTTGATTTCTTTCTTTGGGGTTTCTGGTTCTGGAACGACTGGCGTTTCTGGAACTTCCTTGTTCATTTCCTCGTCCAACACGGGGTTCCCTGGAACGGCGGGTTCATTGGTCAAACGGGAACACTCTTCCAGTACGGCTGACATCTTGCCGACAGTTTCCTTGGCATCGATGCTGGCCAGATAATTTTTCTCCACGTCAGCTTCGTTCGGACGCAGGTTCAATGCCATTGCGTCAACATGAGGATTTATGGGAACATTGCGTTCAACAGGCTTCTGCTTACCCCAGTTATCCATGGAATCCTTCAAGTTATCGCCGACACCCATGCTGCTATCAGTGACTGCCTGAGACTTCTCGTACTGACGAAGACTTTCTTTCAATTCCTTGTCTCGTTCGGCTTCTGCACGGGAAACAGCATCGTTGAATACTTGAAGGGCTGACAGATTGTCCTTCATTTCCTCCTGCAGCAACTTCTTCCGTGTGTCCGATTCGCCAAATTGGAGATATGAGCGTGCGAGTGACAATCCGATGAGCCTATTCGATTTTTCTTTCAAAGCCTCGGTGTCGCAATTTCGGACAGCCACATTGATTGCAACTCTAATGGAATCAATTTCCTTTTCAAGTTCATCAGACTTGGCAATATCCCAGCAAGGACTTCCAAGAGTCTTCATCATGCCCAAGTTCTGCACAGCCTTATTCACAGCATCGGGATTTTCCTTCACCAAGTTACGAATTGGTTCTGGATTACCTCCGCCGAGGTCTATGTTGTTGAACAACTTGTCTGGGTCGGACTCTATATTCTGGTTCGGCTTCATGAACGGGTCTGAAAGGATTTTTGCCTTCGCTGGAACATTTCCATTCATTCTCTGGAAAGTATAGTCCTGCATGTTGCAGAACTCGTTCGGTTTCGTCGGATGCGG
>Ga0265299_10001772_pt1 | contig 23565 bp, 7 predicted proteins | sample AusTroGonzalo_MG_4_FD_193485 | JGI IMG/M metagenome (GOLD analysis project Ga0265299, IMG submission 193485) | Bovine rumen microbial communities from tropical cattle in Woodstock, Queensland, Australia - Gonzalo_02 | ecosystem: Host-associated > Mammals > Digestive system > Stomach > Rumen ... | reverse complement strand
ACTGCCAGTATGCGCTGACGAGACAGTGGCAGCGGCTCTGCTCCGTCTCCCAGACAGAATGGGGGGCGGCTGCGACACCATTCCGCGACATGACGGCTTCCGGATGCCGCACGTGGATCTCGCTCGACTCCGCGGCCTCGGTCGGACTGAACCAAAGCCCGAGCTTCATCCCCTTCTCTCGCAACCGCGCGACTATCGGCTCAAGCCCGTTGGGGAAGCGTTCGCGGCTGACGCGCCAGTCGCCGGACTTTTCGAACCAGCCGGCGTCGACGACGAACACGTCGATGCCCATCTCCGCCGCGCGGTCTACGTCAGCGAGGATGCGCGACTCGTTCATGAGGTTGAGGTACTTGCGGCTCCCGCCCCAGAAGTAGTCGCGTTCCTGGCTCGCCCACGTGTTGTAGAATATCCACGGCGCACGCGAGGCGGGATTGTCAGTCGCGCCTTTGAGCTGGAAGGAGCGGTATGCGGCAGCCATCGCGTCAATCCCGCCTTGCACTTCCGCCGCCTGCAGCCAGATCGTTTCGTAGGGATGCCCCGGCACAACGCGGCGTCCGCGCCAGTAGTTGCCCTTCACCGCCCGTAGTTCAAGCCGACGGTCTGGCGTGCATAGGAACTCGATGAAACGGTCCGTCGACTGCGAACCATGTTCGTAGGCGAGTAGCGAAGCGCGGCCCTCGGCCTCGAGGACGACGATTGGGCCCATAAAAGCAAGACTCTCCGAAAAATACGAGTCTGCCACTGGCGTTTCAACAAGGCGATGGCAATGGCAAAGAGGATCGTATTCGCTCAGACGGACCTCCGTCGCCCGTGCGCCTTTAGCAACCGGGATGGATGCGTAGACAAGATTGTCTCGCCCCGACGACTTCGTTAGCGCAAAACCTTCGGGGGCAATCGCCTCCAGCTCGTAGCGGAAGCGGACGACAGGCGAACCCCTGCGCTGGCGGGTGCGAAGCGTAAGCCGTGCGGACGGGAAGTCGCGCAACACGCCGGACTGCGCGCGCTCGACAACGCCGTCGGCGCGTTCGACCTCATTTCCGATTATTTCCCACGCGGCAACTTCGCCGCGCACCGTCCGCCCGTCTATTTCGAATGTCGGCGGCGAAACCGGCACCGGCAGTGGCAACGCTGCGCGCGCCACCCCCTCGACGCGCCAAGCAGCCGCCACAGACACAAGAAGGACAACGCGAAGCGCAGTTCTCATGGACGCCTACACGTTGAGGGCCGAAGTATCTTTGGCGACGCCGCCCGCGTCAAGACCCATCTTCTTGAGGTCGACGTTCACTACGCCCCACGGCGCGACATTCCGCCAGTTCCCGCGCGTGAAATCGGGGACACGAACCGGCTTCGAGCCGCTGCGCACCGATTTCTCCGTGAGTTCGCAGAGGCAGCTCGTCGCCGCGAGGTCGTACACGTCCATGTCGAGCGGAAAGCCGTTCTGCAGGCAGTAGGCCCACCGGAGGTCCATGATGAAATCCATGCCGCCATGTCCGCCCACTTTCTTCGCAACATCAGAGGCGGTGCGCCAGAGCGGATGCATGTACTTCCTGCGGATTTCGTTCGCCGCGTCTTCGCCAAACCACTCGTGCGCCTTCTGGTCGTAGTAATTGTCCTCAAACGCGCACTGGAACGGATAGTCGCGAACTATGCCCTTCGTGCCAGAAATCAAGTTTATACGCGAATAGGGCCGCGGCGAAGACACATCGTGCTGAACCATTATCGACTTGCCATTGACGGTCTTGATGAGCGTCGTGTTCATGTCGCCCATCTCCGCCGGCGGATCGAACTTGCGCGGATCGTCGTCCTTTAGGATCTCCTTCTTCATGCGTTCGTAGTTGACGTTGTGCGGGCCGTTCTCAAGCGAGACAAGATAGTCGAACCTGTCGCCGCGGTTAATGCCCATCGTCTGGCAAATCGGCACAAGGCCATGCGTCGGATAGCGGTTGCCCTTGTGGCGCATGTTCTCTCCGTAGCGCCAATGCGCCTCCGACGGATGGTGCGTAGTCGAGGGGACGAGTCCGCGCAGGTCGTGGATGTAGGCGCCCTCGGCGTGGACGATTTCGCCAAACATCCCGAGCCGCGCCAGGTTGAGTTCGAGAAGCTCGATTTCGCCGTAGACACAGTTCTCGAGCTGCATGCACGGAATGCGGAACTTTTCGCTCGCCTCGACAAGTTCCCAGCATTCATCCACCGTCAACGCACTCGTGACCTCGACGAGCGCGACCTTCCCGCCGCACAGCGCGCGCAATGCCACGGGCTGATGCAGATGCCACGGAGTCGCGCAGTAGATGACGTCGCATTCGCCGAAGTCGCAGAGGTCCTTGTACGCCTCGTCGCCCACATAAGATTTCGGCACGACGGGATATTTCCTGTCGGCGAGCCATTTCAGGTTTTCGTCGACACGCTCGCGCATGCGGTCGCAGAGCGCGACAACCTTGACGCCTGGTATCATCGACACGCGGTGAACCGCTCCCCTGCCGCGTGCGCCGATTCCAACAAATCCGACGCGGATGTCGCGGCCGACGAACTTCGTGTAGCGGAAATCCTGCATGATGCCGCCATCGCCAAATCCAAGCCGGTCGAGACGGCATCCAGCGGCTACAGCCGCCGCGCCCATCCACGCCGCCCCCTTGAGGAATCCCCTCCTGTCCGACATGTGCGTTGCATTCATTGTCTTTTCTTCCTTTTCGTCTTTCACGGTCTGTGGGTTATTTCCTTCAAGGTCTCGCAGGCGGCGTCAGTGTGTGTCCCTATTTGATTTTGAGGCGGAAGAAGCGCCAGTCGCCGGACGGGAATTCGATGGGGTCGGACACCGAGCGGATCATCAGGTTGGTCTCGGTGGGCTCTTCGAGAAGTGTTCGCCAGAGGTCCATGCGGATTGTGCCGTTGAGTGTTCCCGTATAGTCGTGACCGTTCACGTCAAGATCACCTGTCAGCGTCACCGTGCCGTCGGGAGCAACCGAGATTGACAATGTTTTAAGGTCGATGTTGGGATCCGCCTGCGGCGCAATGTTGACGAGATAGCAAGATGCCAGATCCTCGGCCGTTCCGTCGAACGCAGCAATAGCCGCCGCGCCTTCTGGCTGCTCGGCGATGTCATGCAGCCACCATCCGACCGCCGGATTGGCGTCGACCGCCGCAGACACCGCGTCGGACGCAGTCGCGTTTGTCGGAAGCGTGAAGGACGGCTTCCACTGCGAAATACCGGTCACCATGTCGCCGAACTCAAGCGCGAGGAGCGAGGCGCCAGCACCGTCCGTCGCCTCGAAGCCATCCCAGCTCGTTTCGAAGTGGAGCGTCTGCACCACGGCGCCGCCTGCGTCGCGAACGACGAGATCCACCTTGTTGTTTGTGATCTTGCCGGACGGCCACCACATCGCCTGCTCGAAGCGGTATGTCGCCCCAGGCGCGAGAGGAAGCGAATTCGTCTCGCAGGTGAACGACATCTTCGGATTCGCGTCGCCTGTCTTCGTCGCGGCCATCGAGATGCCCGCGAGCTCAAGCGTCACAGAGTCGGACATGTTCGTGACGACCACGTATTCGCCCGCGTCGCCGCTTCCCGGCGGGACAGACATCACCTCGCTCACGCGCAGGTAGGTCGCCTCGTCAGACGGCGGGGCAAGCGAAAGCGCCTCGACGTTCTCGATGTCCTTGAGCGTCAGTGCACGGACTGCCGGATTGAACGTCGCGTTGCCGACGACCATCACTGCGCCAAGCGCCGTCATGTCGGCCTGCGACTTCGATTCGACCCACGCCTTGCGGTTTGTCGTGACGATCAGCGCACCCTCGGCGTCGATCACGGTTCCGGGGGCGAAGGTGTATTCAACCGCTCCCGCAAGCTTCCATCCGCTCATGTCGACTGCGACGTCGTTGGCATTGGAAATCACGAGAGCCGCCTCCGCAACCGTGTCAAACAGCCCTTCCGCGTCGACATTCACCACAGAGAACCCAGCCGCGAGATTGGCGGTAGGTGCCTGCGACTCGGGAATACCGGCGTTCTTGGCCGTAGCATAGCCGACCTCCCAGGAGGTGTTCGTGATGCTATGCGTATTGAAAAGATGTACGCGGCGCGGAACTATGTAGTTGTCCCAGAGGTCGTCCATACCCTTGGCAGACACTGCGTTGCCGTTCTTGTCCCAGTCGAATGCATTTTCCGTCCAGCACCAGACTGGCGTCCCGGTGCCATGGTTCCACTTTATGACATCGAGTCGGTAGTCGGCGTTCTCTGCCGCAGAAACTGCCTGTGCCCAAACCCAGAATGGCGTATCCTCCTTGGCCGTGCCGGGCTCCTTGAGGATCTCGTCCATGAGCGTCCTGAGACGCCTGAGGTACATCCGGCGGAAACGCGCATTCTGCCAGATTACGTCGAAGGCGCGGTTGTTGCGGTCGGTGCCGAAAGCCGAACCATCGGCTGCCAGGTGTGCGCGGACGCGATTGCCGCCGTAGAACGGATGGCTCTTGAACCAGTCGGCATTGGCAAAGGTGCCGAGTTTGGGATGTCCTGTGAGGTCGTCCTTGTAATACTGGCCCCACGAGTCGTTCAAGTCGTAGGCAAGCGGCATCCAAGTGCCCGTGCCGTTCACGTCGTAGTACGCGCTTAGGTTAGCCCATACGTCGTCTGTCTCAGTCGTGATCTTCGTGATGGCAAGGTAGTTGAACCACGCGGGCAGGTCGAACTTCTCGACGACCTTGCGCGTAAGCGTCGCGTCGTCGAGTCCCGTCGAGTTGTCCGCGTCAGTCACCTGCGAGCCGGAAATATAACTGCAGAACTGGTTCAGAACCGTAAGATCACCCTCGTTGCCGTCTTCGGGCGTCTTCTTCTCAATGCCGCCGGCGTAGGTCTTGTTCGCGAAAGTGCCGACGTTCTTGTAGGAATAGCCCTTCGGATCGAGACCATACCAGTCCTCGATCAGCTCGTCCGTGAAGCGGTTCGAGTGGAAGGACATCTGGTAAAACTCGCCGTTGCGCTGGATACGAACAGGGTAGTCGAACGGCACAGGGCATCCAGCCATCCGGAGGACCTTGAACGAGAGCGCCTGGCGGATGCGCGCCGGGTCTGGCCATTCGGCGATAAACGAGGTCTTGCGTGTCTCGATCTCGACGCCGTCGAATGGATCAGTGCATGTGAGCGGCTGGCTCTTGTTGAACCTAAGTCCGTGCGACTTCTTGTTCCAGCTGGCGGATGTGTTGCCCCTAAGGTCGATGCGGACGTTGTCGTAGTAGAGCCCAGTCTGGCCGTCGTAGATGCCAGTGCGCGCGCCGTAGGGGACGAGGGTCCGGTTCTGTTTGTCGGCGTCGACGTCCATCTGCGAGAGATGGTTCACGGGATCGACGAACAGATGGAACGTCTGCAAATCGGCAGAGACCTGTTCCGCCGTCGGCTCAACGATTGTGCCGTAATACTGGTAGGCATTGTCGGGATCGCAAAACGACGGCGTACGCCACACGCGTCCTTCCGCGTCCTCGACCACGGCCGCCCAGCGAAGCAGATGACCCGCAGCGGGAAGCGCGGACGACGGAATAGCGTCCGTGTAGACCTGTCCCGCGCCCTTCGCATCGTATGCACCGAGTGCCATCGGAGTTGCGTTCGTGACCTCGGTACCGAAGTCCGCGCGATAGATGAGGTGCACCGAAACAATCTCGTCACCCGGCAAGTTGGAAAGCGGGTTAACGGCGAGCGAAACGGCATAGTCCTGGCCATTCGTCGCCTGCGCGAATGCGCCCCAGTCTGAGAGGTCGTGCTTGACACCATAGAGCGGACCGGCGTTCGGGCCATAAGGAACGGCATCGGTCAGATCGTTCGCTGCAAGCGGAGTCGGCGTCTCCACTATGTAGCGCATGGTCGCAGAGGCCGGCGGAATCACGATTTCGTCAATGACCGTGCCCGTAACTGTGGCCGTCGCTGCAATCGCACATTCGCCCGCTTCCGCTACCTCCGGCTGAACAACCCACTCAAGCGTATGCGACGTGGGCGTCTCAGACGCAGCAACTGCAATGTCGGTGCCTGCCGTGACGTTTGTGCCGTCCAGCATAAGCGCAACGGATGTCGCAGCGGTTGGCGAGCAGGTCGTTCCGAAATTGACATTTGTTGTGCCCGCAGGCAGTTCAATCTCCGCAGAACCGGCAATCGCAACAGGGCCAGTCCAAGCGGAGATCTGCGCGACCTCCGCCGCAGTGAGCGAGCGAGCGAAGACTTGCGGACGAACCTCAACGCCTGCGAAAACTGCAGACGCCTCAGTAGGCGCAACAGTTGTCGTGCCCGTGATTGAATCTGCCGTGTCGACGACAGCAACGCCGTCAAGGAAAACAGCGTATCGCGCGTCCGCGGCGCGTCCCATGACGAGCGCGACATGGTGCCATGCACCATCGAAGAGCCCGCCTGTCGCGGAAACGACTGCACTTCCGCCGCGGTCCGCGACAAGAGCGCCAGACGAATTGAGCCAAAGCGCAACTGCACCTGAATCGACCGAGTTCTCGCTCTTAGCAGTAAAGAGCGAGACATATCCACCGGCGGAAGGAGCGCCGTCCGCAGGCGCGAAGAACCAAAGCGACACGGTTACCTCCTCAGCAGATGCGAGCTCGTTCGTCGCATAGGCGGCAACAAGCCAATCGCCGTCACCGACACCATAGGCATTTGAGAAGTCAAGCGCGTCAAGGCGCGAAACATTGTTTGAGTCGGTCGCTGTGGCGAGCACCGCGACGGAATCGTCGATTTCGTATGAACCGTCTGGAATCGCCGTCGCCGATTCGTCGTCGGAAAGCGGCTCGCGCCATGCAAGCGCTTCGGCGGAAGTCCATGACTGAATCCGCTCGAGCACATTCGATGTAGAGACAACCGTTCGTTCTACGTAGTTTGTGCGCCCTGCTGAATCAGGCCCCGGCACAAAGGCGTAGCCCTTCGGCAGATCCACCGGAATAATGAAACGGTCAACTACGACACCCGAGCCAGAGGTATAGTCGTAGAGCTGGATCATCGGGAAGCGCTTAGGATTCACCTTGGAAGGCAAGACGATTATCTTTCCTGACGGTGAATCGTATTCCTTCACGATCAACCCAAGTCCATCGACCTCCTCGTCGTTGTCGTATTCGTCACTTGTGTAGATGAGAACCCTCTCGCCTGGCCCGATAGTGCGCGACGGCAACATGGTGGGACCATCGTTTTTCGGGTTAGCTGGACTGTAGGGCTTGTCCTTGACCTTCTTGCCGCGGTGCGTGCGCACAATCTGGTAGTTGCTGAGATCCACGCTATCCGTAGCGGAGATGTTCTCCAGCTCAATCCAGCCGGCGACCTTGCCGTTCGGGTCTAACTGGTCGATGACCTCGTGTGTCGTTGGATGTGTCGTCGCCGGCTGTGGACAAATCTCGGATATTCTGAGCTGCGCCGACGCTGACGCGACGGCAAGAAGAGGAAGCATCATTAGAACTCGTTTCATTTGCACACCTCCTAATTACCAGACAAGAATCATCGAACCCTTGGCGCGACCAACGATGGTGACCTTTACACCGGTCGGAGCGTCGCCTGCGTTCTCCGGCTCGGCGAGCGTCGAGGGCCAGCCGTAGGTCCACGAGAGCGTGGCGGCTTCGGGAAGATTGTCTGCGAAGCGTACATACGTCGTGTCGATGCCGCTGCGCCATCCGACGAGTTGCACGGCATGTGTGCCTGCGGCCGTAAACGCGGGACTCTCAGGGTCGACGGCGATTACATAGCCACCCTCGCCAGTGCCGAGCATCCCGCCGAACTTCTCGTCAGAGCTATATTCGGCATATAGGGGTGCTGCCGTCCAACCGTTACGTGGCACGGAGAAAAGGAACGTCGAATCCGCGTTCTGGAGGTGCGCCTCCTCGTCCGAATGGTTGCGGAACGACTCTGTAGCCGTAAGGCGAGGAGCCGCGCCCTTGAATATGAACCACTCGTTCGTGGTGGCGGTCCAGTTGTAGTCCGTGCGGAAGTAAGTGCCCGAAACGGTGCCGTCGTCAATGCGGATGCCGCCATCCTTCGTGCCGTTGCCGACGCGGCTCGCGAACGACGAGCCACCCTCGACGAAAAGCCAGACATTGCTGCCGTAAAGGTTCAATCCACCGGAACCCATCGTCGCCGACGCGCCATCCTTCAAGACGAACGAGGCGTTCACCGTCGCAGTACCACCAAACTCAATGCCGTTGGCTTCGGCGAGCGTCATCGCGGAGAACGTCCACGAACTGTTCGACATATTTCCGCTGCCGGCGAAGTTGCCGCTCAGGCGGGAGGTCGCCGTCCCTTCACCGACGAACGTGAGGTCGACGCCGGTCTTGACCATGTTGCAGCCGTTGACGGTGTAGCTCCCGGGGACCTCGATCGTCGCGACGGTGTTGTTGTTGAAGACGACCGTCACATCGGCGCCGTCCGGGTAGTCGTGACGGTCCGCCTGGTTGCACGCCCAGTGCGCGGCGTTCGTCCACGAGCCGTTCCAGTCGCCGTCTACGTCCTGCCAGGTGTAGGTCGCCTTGTCACCGGTTGTGTAGGAGCCGCTCTGCGTCGTCACCCACGGTTCGCCGGCCGGCTCACCTTCCGCCGTGACGCACTGGTTGGAGAAGGACACCTGCCAGGAGATTGTCGTGCTCCAGCTTTCGCTCGTGTGGCTTGTGTTGAACGCCGTGGAGGCGGAGGAGCTGTCGAATGTTGCAACTGTCGTCCAGTCGTCCCATTCGCCGCTGCCCTCTTTCCAACGCACGGAGACAGTCGTCGTGCCAGCGCCGACCTGCGCAAGACTGCCGGATAGAGCCACGACGCGCTGGGCATTGTTGGCGGTGACCGTATTGGCGACAGTGTGCTCGGGCAGCGTCGTGAACGAGCCAACTTGCGTGGCGACCGCAACGCCGGCGCTGTTGCGCGCCTCGAGGCACCAGTAGTATGTCGTTGCAACGGTGAGATTCGAAATTGCAAGCGAGAACGGCTCGTTTGCCGTAACGGGCATCGCATCCTGCGCGGCCATGCGCGAGACGTTGTCGGATGTGCCGACGAGCGCATAGACCTCGCATCCAGTAATCGGATCCTCGCCTTCGCCTGCCGTGCCGAAGTTCGTCACTGTACCAGAGATGCGCGCAAAGACGCCGTCGACTGCGGAAACTGAGACAGCGCCGAGGACAGGAATCGTCGTATCGCCCGGAACGACACCGCTGTATTCGGGGACGTAGATCGGGACGATTTCGTCCGAAAGCCCCTGCGCCGTGCCGTTGTCGGCCATCGCGCGCAAGTAGATCGTCGTCTGATCGACGGGAACCGTAATCTCAAACGAACCCGTGCCGATCGCATCCTGCGCAACACGCGTTGAGTGCGTGAGCGAGTTCGCGGAATAACCCCACTTGATATAGACATCGGCATCGCTTTCGTCTTCACCAGCCCATGCCACACGGTAAGTGCCGGTAATCTTGAGGTCGCCCGCGTATGTTGCGCCCGTAAGCGATACGACTGGCTCTGCCGAACCAGCACCAGTGCCCTGCACTGTGTAGCGGACGATGACGATACCGTTGCCACCATTCGCGCCTTCGTAGAATCCAGAGACATCAGAGCCGCCGCCACCGCCGCCGCCGAGTCCGTTCTGTCCAGCAACCGCGGCAGGGCCGAACGAAGCGTCTGCGCCATCCGGAACGGCCATGCCGCCGCGTCCACCACCACCATCGCCGCCACCGCCAGGAGAACCAAGGTTCCCTGCTTTGCCAACTTGCTGTCCGCCGCCACCGCCGCCGCCCGCGTACCATGTTGGCGTGCCGGAGATGTCGGTCAAGAAGCCCTGACCGCCTGAACCTGCAGAAGGCGGGCTGTCAACCGAACCCGCGCCGCCTGGACGGCCTGCGCCGCCACCGCCGCCAGCGACATAGACTGCACCTGTGCTTTGCTTTGCGCTCGACCCGCCGGAATTGCCCTGTCCGGAAGAGCCGGAACCGCCAACAGCAGCGGTCGTGCTAGCGATACCGCCACCACCACCGCCACTACCACCGGCGGCACCGGCCGTGACCGTGGAAGCATTGCCGCCCGCACCACCGCCGATGGCGACCACATTCACGCCGTCGCCGACGATGGAAGAATCGCCGCCATTAGATCCATAGACGGACGCTGACGCCGAGGCGACGCCGCCCGTACCGACATTGATCGTGTAGGTTGCGCCGCCCGTAACAGCAAGCGCATCATTGTAAATAAGGCCACCAGCTCCGCCGCCACCACCGCGACGGTAACCACCAGGGCCGCCGCCGGCAACGACGAGCGCCTTGATGCTCGACACATAGCCCGGCGGAATGAACTCGAACTCGTTGACATCAGTCCCCTGCTCAATCTCAAAAACATGGACGTAGTCGTTACCGACGCGGTAGCGCTCGCCACCCGTGCCGCCGGAACCCGTGCCGCCAGTCGTGAATGTTCCCTCGGCAATTTCGGAATCAGTCGGCGTCTCAAGGTTGTTGACGGCCTTGAGTTTCCAAGAGTAGGCCGTCTCAGGATCGAGACCTGTCACGGCCTTCGCGAAGGTGTCACCAGCTTCAAGGCCACTCGCGAGAAGCGTCCACGCGGCAGGTTCCTCATCCGCCGTCTCCCAGACTTTGACATAAACGATGCATTCCGTCGCGTCGCCGCCGCAGTTGCCGATAGAGCCGTGGAACTGCACATACTTCGCGCTAGAGTCGGCAAGCGTAAGCGTCGCTATCGGGCGAGGCGTCTCAGCAAGCGAGACGACCGCACCACCGTTTACGAAGGTCTCATTGACAACCGCATCGTATTCGGCCTTGACCCAGTCGGCGCTATCCTTACCTTTGCGAATGCGGATTTCGTCCATCTCGCCGTTGAATGAGCCGTAACCCGAAGCGGACATGCCACCGAAGGCAAGATCGGCAGAACCGTTCTTAGCAAGGATCTCGCTCAAGTTTTCGTCAAAGCTCTTGCCGCAAAGCGGAACCTGCACCCGCGTGTGGTAGGCGCCACCGTCGTAGTAGAAATCGACATAGCCATCAGAACCGTAGACAACGTGAATCTGGCGCCAAGTGACCTGGTTCATGTGGGTCTGGCTGTCGTACGGAGAGTTCGGGGTGAGCTCTCGGTAATAGGCCGCATTGTTCGCGCCAAGACTGGCCCAAATGCGGACCGGCTGGAAATTGGAATTGTGTCCGAACTGGATGCCCCAGCCCTCCATGGTGTCGTCGCCCTTGCGCGCCATCAGGAAGGACCAGTCGGCGGCGCCCTTCGGGTTGAACCAGAGGGATGCGGAAAACTCAGGAACAAGAGCATCCACGACCGCGCGCTCGCGCGAGTCCGAGTCGCCGAGACTCACGAGGATGCGCCCGTTGGCTGCCGAGTTTCCGGACTTGGTAGAGTTGCGTCGAGCCGCACCGACACAGCCGGAAGCGACCGCGAGGGAATTCGCGTGCGTCACGCCCGTCAGGGTGTTCGTCGTGGAGTCGTAGACGGACTGAACGCCGTCACCACCTTCGCCGAGATGCCAAACACCGGTGTAGTCTTCCCACGCGTTGGCGGGGCAGACAACTGAGCCGTTCTTAGAGGAGCGATACCACATCGCGAACTCGACGCCATTCGTCATGCGTGGAATCGTAACCCAGACGAGCGACTCGCCGGCTGTGTTCCACGTGTCAATCTCGTGCGGGATGGCGTTGCCATCGGCGTCGAGGAAGCATAGGTCAGCACCAGCGACATCGCCGGGGTTATAGAAGTCTGCGTAGGAGAAGCCAGACGGAGAACCAGCGGAGAGGCGGACAAGCACCGGGAAGTTAGTTAGTTCCTCCGTGCCGGCGTAGCCAGTCACGGTGAACTTCGCACCGCGCGAGAACTCAGCGACATTCTTGTCGGGACGCGGGAAACCAACGCCAGCAAAGAATGTGCCGTATTTGACAGTCGTCTTTTCGCAATCATTAGAAGCCATAAAGGCATAGTTGTACGTCGTATTCTCCACGAGACCAGTAAGTTTGCGCGTGTGCGAATCACCAACAGTGAGGCCCGAGGCGACAAGAGTCCAGTCTGGAAGCGCGTCACCGGCCGGAGCGTAGGCAAAGTAGAGGTCGCAAGACGCCGCACCCTCGCCAATGGAGTCGATCGTGGCGCTCACGTTGACGGCGTCAACATCAATCAACTGGGTCGATGCCGAAAAAACCGGTTCGAGATTGCTAATGCAGGGGTCAGCGGTGAGGAAAGCCGCACTTGTCATGGTGTCATATTCGGCCTTGACCCAGTCGGCAGACGCAGCTGCACCAAGAAGACGGCATTCGTCGAAGGCACCCTGGGCATACGTCTCCGAACCGTCCGAGTCGCAGCCGATGGAGAGCGGCAGGCCATTGTCTGTTGCTGGGGTGATGGTGCCGGTCTTCACCTGAGCGCCGTTTTGATAAACCGTGAGCGTAGTGCCGCTGTAGACGAGAACAATGTGCGACCATGCGGTATTGAGCGCGGTGGGGAATGTGCCGGAGTAGGACGGGTTGTTGGCGCCGCGCGCAGCGAAATTGACCAGACTCCCGTTATTCATCTCAATTTCCCAGCCGTTGGCGTCCGTATAGTTGGCCTTGCGGGAGAAGATGCGCGGATAGGCAGTGCAGCCCGTAAGCTTCACCCAGCCCGACATCGTGAAGGTTCCGCCCAGGTCGAAGCTATTGTAGTCTGGAATGGAGAGATAACCCTTCGCTGCAGATGTCGCCGTCTGACGGGCATTGCCGATGACACCAGTAGTGGCCACGGAGTTTGCCGTGTTGCCCTGGGGCGTGGCATCGAGACTGTGACCCGTCGCATCTGCAACAACACCGTCCGCCTCTTTCATGTGCCAGACACCCACGTAGGAACTCCAGAGGCCAGTCGCAGACTCACCGGGGTTGTCCGCGCCATAGTACATCGTGAACGATGCTCCGTTCGTCACGACAGGAACGCCAACCCAGATTAGCGATTCGCCGCTCGTAGTCCATGTGTCGATTTCGTGCGGAATCAGGTTGCCCTCCGCGTCCTTAAAACGGATGTCCGAGCCGTCGGCCGCGCAGTCGCCGTAGGTAAACGCAACTGGCGAATTGTCGGCAAGGCGCACGAGCACGGGGAAGTTCTCAAGTGTGGTCGAACCCGAATAGCCCGTCACGGTAAATGTGGCGCGATATCCAGATTGGCCCGCAAATGAGGCAAAACACACCAGCATCATGGATGCCAATGCGACAATAGTTTTCTTTGTCACTTTTGTGTTCATGACTGTTCCTCCAATTATATATTCCGCCGTTGCCCGTGCGAGATTCTATCGTCTTTCCGCAATGCCCGACAATTCTTACCAGACAAGAATCATCGTCAGCTTGCCGCGACCAACGATAGTGGCCTTGACGCCAGTCGGAGCGTCGCCTTCGTTCTCCGGCTCAGCGAGCGTCGAAGGCCAGCCGTAGGTCCACGAGAGCGTCGCGCTCTCCGGGAGGTCATCAGCAAAGCGGACATGCGTCGTGTCGATGCCGCTGCGCCATTCGACGAGCTGCACGGTATGTGTGCCGGCGGCCTTGAACGCAGGGCTCTCTGGGTCGATGGCGATAACGTAGCCACCCTCGCCCGTGCCGAGCATCCCGCCGAACTTCTCAGCGGAGCTGTATTCGGCGTAGAGGGGCGCGGCGGACCAGCCGTTACGCGGCACGGAGAAGAGGAACGTCGAGTCCGAGTTCTGGAGATACGCCTCCGCGGTCGACTCATTGCGGAACGAGGCGGTGGCCGTGAGGCGCGGGGCCGCGCCCGAGAAGACGAACCACTCGTTCGTCGTGCCGGTCCAGTTGTAGTCCGTGCGGAAGGCGTTGCCCGAAATGGTGCCGTCGTCGAGGCGGACGCCGCCGTCCTTCGTGCCGTTGTGGATGGCGCGCTGGAACGAGGCGCCCTTCTCGACCACGAGCCACACGTTGCTGCCGACGAGGTTGAGGTAGCCGCTTCCCGTCGAGCCGACCGCGCCGTCCGTGAACGTGATCGTGTTGTTCGCGACCGAGGTGTTGCCGAAGTCGAGGCCGTTGCTCTCCGCGAACGTCAGCGCGGAGAACGTCCACGAACTGCCCGACACCGCGCCGCCGGCCATGTTGCCGCGCAGGGCGGAGGTCGCCGCGCCTTCGCCGACGAACGTGACGTTGATGCCGCTCTTCGCGATCGACCAGCTGTTGAACGTGTAGTCGCCGGGCACCTCGATCGTCGCGACGGTGTTGTTGTTGAAGGCGACCGTCACCCCGGAACCGTCCGGGTAGTCGCGGCGGTCCGCCTGGGTGCATGCCCAGTGCGCGGCGTTCGTCCACGAGCCGTCCCAGTCGCCGTCCACGGCCCGCCAGGTGTAGGTCGCGGTGTCGGTGGTCGAATGGGAGCCGCTCTGCGTCGTGACCCAGGGATCGCCGGCCGGTTCGCCGGCCGCGGTGACGCACTGGTTGGAGAAGCTCGCCTCCCAGTAGATCGTCGAGTTCCAGTCCGCGGCGGTGTGGCTGGCGTTGAAGGCCGTGGAGGCGGAGGAGCCGTCGAACGTCCCGACGCTCGTCCAGTCGCTCCATTCGCCGCTGCCCTCGCGCCAGCGCACGGAGACGGCCGTCGTGCCGGCACCGACCTGGGCCAGGCTGCCGGAGAGGTTCACGGTGCGTTGCACGTTATTGGCGGTGATTGCGCTGGCAATGGTGTGCTCGGGCAGCGTCGTGAACGAGCCGACCTGCGTGGCGACGGCGACGCCGGCGCTGTTGCGAGCCTCCAGGCACCAGTAGTACGTGGTGGCGGGCGTTAGGCCGTCGATCGCGTAGGAGAACGGCTCACCGGCCGTGACGAACACCTCCTGGTGCGGGGTCATACGCGAGACGTTGTCGGACGTGCCGACGAGCGCGTAGACGACGCAGTTCGTGATCGCGTCCTCGCCCGCGCCCGCCGTGCCGAAGCCCGTCACGGTGCCGGAGAGGCGTGCGAAGGCGCCGTCGACCGCGGAAACGGAGACCGTGCCGAGGACGGGGATCGTCGGATCGCCGGGGACGACGCCGCTGTACTCGGGGATGTAGATCGGGACGATTTCGTCCGAGAGGCCCTGTGCCGTGCCGTTGTCGGCCATCGCGCGCAGGTAGATCGTCGTCTGGTCGACGGGGACCGTGATTTCGAACGAGCCCGTGCCGATCGCGTCCGGCGCGACAAGCACCGAGTGCGTGAGCGAGTTCGCGGCATAGCCCCACTTGACGTAGACGTCGGCCTCCTCCTCGCCTTCGCCGGCCCACGCCACGCGGTAGGTGCCGGTGATCTTGAGGTCGCCCGCGTACGTCGCGCCCGAGAGGGAGACGACGGGCTCGGCCGAGCCGGTGCCGCTGCCCCGGACGGTGTAGCGGACGATGACGATGCCGTTGCCGCCGTTGCCACCCTCGTAGTATCCGGAGACATCAGAGCCGCCGCCACCACCACCGCCGAGGCCGTTCTGTCCGGCAACAGCCGCTGGGCCGAAAGACGGGTTTGCCATGCCGCTCGGGACGGCCATGCCGCCGCGTCCGCCGCCGCCGTCGCCGCCACCGCCGGGCGAACCGGAATTAGAAGCCGAACCGGCTTGGACGCCGCCGCCACCACCGCCGCCGGCGTACCAGGTAGACGTACCGGAGATATCGGTCAAGAAGCCCTGGCCGCCGGAACCGCCAGAGGGCGGGCTGTCAAGCGAACCATCGCTACCCGGACGGCCTGCACCGCCGCCGCCGCCACCGGTGGAGTTGCTGCCGTTCACACCACGAATGCCGCCTGCGTTGCCTTGGTCGGCCGTTCCAGCACCAGCCGTCGTCGAGCCCGATCCGGCGCCGCCGCCAGAGCCGCCGAGCTTGCCCGCGCCGTTCGACGGACCGTTGCCGCCCGCGCCGCCGCCAACGGCAGTCACACTCACACCAGTGCCGACGATCGAGGAGTTGCCGCCGTTCGAGCCGTAGGCGGACTGAGACGCCGAGGCGACGCCACCCGTGCCGACATTGATCGCATAGGTCTCGCCACCCGTGACAGCGAGCGCAGCGTCGTAGATAAGACCGCCAGCGCCACCACCGCCGCCACGACGATAGCCGCCAGGGCCACCGCCCGCGACGACGAGCGCCCGGATGCTCGACACGTAGTCCGGCGGGGTGAATTCGAACGCGGTAATGTCCGTCCCGGGTTCGATTTCGAAAACGTGGACATAGTCGTTGCCGACGCGGTAACGCTCACCGCCGGCACCGCCAGAGCCCGTACCGCCAGTTGTAAACGTCCCCTCGGCAATTTCGGAATCAACTGGCGTTTCAAGATTATTGACGACCTTGATCTTATAGGAATAAGCCGTCTCTGGATCGAGGCCAGCCACCGCCTCCGAGAAGGCATCGCCTGCTTCGAGTCCGCTTGCGAGAAGCGTCCAAGAGGACGGCTCCTCTTGAGCCGTTTTCCAAACCTTGCAGTAGGCCGTGCACTCCGTCGCGTCGCCGCCGCAGTTGCCGATCGAGCCGCTGAACTGCGCGTACTTCGCGCTCGAGTCGGAGAGCGCGAGCGTCGCGATCGGGCGGGGCGTCTCAGTGAGCGCGACGACCTCGCCGCCGTTGAGGAACGAGAGGTTGTTCACCGTGTCGTAGTCGGCCTTCACCCAGTCGTCGCCCATGCTGCCGACGCGGAGGCGGACTTCGTCGAGCTCGCCGTTGAGCGAACCGTAGCCCGAACTCGTGTTGCCGCCGAAGGAGAGGTCCGACGAGCCGTTGAGCGGCTCCTGTCCGTTGCCGTCATTAAGCGAGCCGGTCCATTTCTTCGCACCGCCGTCGTAGTAGATCGTGTAGGTCGTCTTCGTCCAGACGATGTCGATCTTGCGCCAGACACCGTTCTCGGTGGCGTCGACGGCCACCGACGCGGACTGGCTGTCTGCAGTACCGGCCGAATACACACGCATCGGCTTGAACGAGCCGTTGTTGTTTGAACTGCTGGAGTTGAACTGCGCGCCCCATGCGGGGTACTTGTCGTCCGTCTTGCGGCTGATCAAGTAAGCGTAGTCGGTGCCACCGCGCGGACGGAGCCACGTTGACGCCGTGAAGACCTTGTCCGACCCGTCCGCCGCAAGCGCGTCCACGGCCGCGCGCTTTGTCGCATCCGAGAGACTCACGAGAATGCGGCCGTTGGCGTCTGAGGCGCCGCCCTTGTTCGAAACCCGGCGCGAGCCGCCGATGCGGCCCGCCGCCTGGGCACTCGAGTTAGCGTGCGTCACGCCCGTCAAGTCGTTGGCCGTGGAATCGTAGACGGACTGCACGCCATCGCCGCCCTCGCCAAGGTGCCAGACACCCGTGTAGTCCTCCCAGGCGTTGTCATCGCAAATGACAGAGCCGTTCTTCGACGAGCGGTACCACATCGAGAACTCAGTGCCATTTACCATCCGTGGGAGCGTGACCCAGACGAGTGACTCGCCATTCGGGTTCCAAGTATCGATCTCGTGCGGAATGCCGTTGCCCGCGGCATCGAGGAAGCAGAGGTCGGCACCTTGGACATCACCGGGGTTGTAGAAGTCTGCGTAGGAGAAACCAGTCGGCGAATCATTGGAGAGGCGGACGAGCACCGGGAAGTTCGTTAGCTCCTGCGTGCCAGTGTAGCCCGTCACCGTGAACTTCACGCCGCGCGAGAACTCCGCCACATTCGGGTCGGGGCGCTTGAAGCCGATACCGGCCGTAAAAGATCCGGTCGTGATCGTTCCAAGCCCTGCGTTGTTCGTTGCGGCAAAGGAGTAGGTGTACGCCTCGCCTGTCGTAAGGCCGGTGAGCAACCGGGAGAACGTCTCGCCGGCGGTCATGTCCGTTCCGACCTGAGTGTAGGCGGGCAACGGTTCCGCCGCAGGACCGTAGGAGAAGTACAGATCGCAGGTGTCGGCTCCGCCGAGATTGACGATGCTTGCCGAGACGGACTCGCTGTCGACGCCCCCCTTCGTGGAAGAGATGTCCAGTTCCGGACCAGAGAAGGCAAGTGTCGTGAACGTGCCCTCGACCGTAGCGGACTTTGGCGTCGCAAGGTCGTTCACCGCCGTGAAGACATAGCGGTAGGCCGTGCCGGCCGCCAGGCCGACCAGGTTCGTGGATAGCGTCTGCCCGGCCGTCGCGGCCGCCGCGAGGACGACCGGCTCGGAAAGCGCGCCGCCTTCCGGACCGTAGGCCACGGACACGGAGGCCGATGTCGCACCCTCGCCGACGCCGTCCAGTGTGACGGACAGCAGCGCGTTCGTGTAGGACGGCGAGACGGTCGCGTTAGCAAGGGAGGGCGCCGCACCGCTAAGCCGCGGCCCGGCCGTGAGGAAGGAACCGCCCGCCATGGTGTCGTATTCGGCCTTGATCCGATCGCCCGACGCCGCGCCGTTGTAGATGCGCAGCTCGTCCATGTCGCCGTTGAACGAGTCGCCGCTCGCCGTGTTTTGGTAGGAGCCGAACGTCCATGTGTCGGCCGCGCTGACGAGACTGCCGAGGCCGGACGTCTTCTTGTTGTCCTGGGCACCATTGAAGTAGGTCGTAAGCGAGACGTTGTTTTCATAGGAAAACGCGACGTGGCCCCACACGCCATCCGCAAGCGTGTAGTTGCCTGTGGTAAACTGGTGGGTGTTGGGAGCGGCGATCGAGATGTATTGGCCCTTCTCCTGGAGCCACAGGTAGCCGGCTCCGCTGTTCCAGCCCGGACGGCTCGCGCCGAGGACGTGCGTGCCGTTGCTGTTGTTGCCGTTGCGCTTGAACCAGGCGGAGACGGAATACTTGCCGGTGTCGTCGAGCTTGGACGAGGGCTTTGCGACGTTAACGCCGATCGCATTGGCCGTGCTCTTCCGGATGCCGCCGCCAATCTTGCCCGCGTCCATGTTCGCCGCGACGGACCCCGAGCCCGCCGAGACGACCTGGCCGCCAGCGACGGCGTTTGCGAGCGAGGAGCCGCCGTGGACGACAGCGACGTAGTCCGTCCAGATGTCATCCGTCGATGGGGCACCGGGAGCAGATGATTTGTAGTACATCGTGAAGAACGTGCCATTCGTCACGGTCGGCAGGCCAACCCAGATTAGCGAATCACCCGCCATGTTCCACGTCTCAATCTCGTGAGGAATCAGTTTTCCCTCCGCGTCCGCAAAGCGGATGTCGGAGCCGCCCTCCGCGCAGTCAGTGTAGTTGAACGCGCTCGGCGAGTCGTCAGCGAGGCGCACGAGCACCGGGAAGTTCTCGAGGACCTCCGTGCCGGTGTAGCCGGTCACGGTAAACTTCACGCGATAGGTGAAATGAGCGGGATTCAGGCAGCCGACGCCGGCCGTGAAGGTTCCGGTCTCGACCGTTCCCATCCCCAGGTCGTTCGTGACGGCGAAGGAATAGGCGTAGACGGTGCCGACATCAAGGCCCTCGAGAAGGCGCGAGAAGGTCGCGCCGGCGGCGAGGTCCGTGCCGACCTGCGAGTAGGACAGAGGCGAGCCTTCCGGACCGTAGGCGAAGTAGAGGTCGCAAGACGAAGCGCCGCCGAGTTCCGTGACGGTGGCGCCGACGGTCTGACTCTCGGCACTCTCCTGACTGTCGGAAAGCGAAAGCGTCGGGGCGGAGAAGTTGAGTGTCGAGAATGTGCCTTCCGCAGTCTTCGACAGGGGGCTCGGAAGGTTGTTCACCGCGGTGAAGACGTAGCGGTAGGTCGTGCCGAGAGTGAGGCCGGTCAGGTTCGTGGAGAGCATCTGCTCGTTCGTCGCTTCTGCCGCGAGAACAACCGGCTCCGAAAGTGCGCCATTCTCGGGGCCGTAGGCGAAGGTGACCGAAGCGGACGTCGCGCCCTCGCCGACTGAGGCCAGCAGGACGGACACCTGCGCGTCCGTATAGCCCGGCGTTGCCGTGGCGTGGGCAAGGAAAGGCGCTGCGCCGCCGACACGCGATCCCGCCGAGAGGAAGTCGGCCGCATGCTGCGTAGCGTAGGACGCGGCGACCCAGTCGGCCGAACGGATACCGGCGGAAAGACGCATCTCGTCCAGATCCCCCTTGAACGCCTGACCCCACTGGTTGTTGCCGAGGAACATCTCCGTCGAGTCCGTTTTGTTGTTAATGTCGCCGGCTCCCGCCGTCTTCACGAGCTGGCCGTTAATATAGAATTTGAGGCCTGTGTTACCCGTGTTCATCTTGAACGTCGCGACGAAGTGCCACCAGGTGTTCACGGTGGGGAGGACGCCCTCCGCCAAATCCATGTGGTGGTCGGCCTTGCCGGGCGTCGTCAGCGTGACGCGCGTGGCGCTGGCGATGCGGAGCGAGACGAACAGGTTCTTCCCGAAAATGGCGGCGCCGTCGCTCATCCCACCGTATTGGGTCGGCCGGCACCATCCCTCGATCGTGAAGCCGCCGGTGAGCTCGGAGTTCGGGAGAACCTCGCCGCAGGTGATTCCGTCGCCGGCAGTCGTTCTCGGAAAGTTCACGGCCGCGCCGAGCGCACCGTCCACGACGGAAAGGGCGGTTGTCTGGTGCCTTCCGTCGTACCCGTTCGGCGACGAATCGGCGGGGTCCACCGAATCCATGTGCCAGACGCCCTTGAAGTTCGCGCCGCTCCAGACGGAGCCGTCGGTCTGGCAGGCGGGCTGCGCCGCGACGGCGGTGTCGCCGTAGTGCATCGTGAAGGTCGTGCCGTTCGTGACAACGGGGACGCAAACCCAGACAAGCGACTCGCTCTCCGTATTCCACGTGTCGACTTCGCGCGGGATGACATTGCCGGCGTCGTCCGTGAAGGTCAGATCCGCGCCGCCCGTTGCGCAGTCGGCGTAGGAGAAGCCGACCGGCGAGCCGGCTGAAAGGCGCACGAGCACGGGGAAGTTCGCGAGCGCCTCCGTGCCGGCATAGCCGTTCACGGTGTACTGCACGGTGTACGGAAGATCAACATCCGCAATAGATACAAAACACGCAAGCATAACGGATGCCAGCGTGACTAGACTTTTCATTACGAGTCGAATTTTTGTTTTCATTGTTGTTTCCTTTTGTTGAAATCGCTTAATCGTTGGTTTGACATCCATCCTTGTTTGTCGAGTTGGACAACTACTTCTTCTCGAAGAAATTGACAATCGGCGCAGTCTTGTCAGGGTCGTCGCCGTGGGGATGGTGACCGAAGAACGGTCGCGGCTTCACGCCGAGAAGTTTGTTGACCTCGCCTGCCTTCTTGTAGAAATCCCAAAGCGCCTCGGCGTTTTTCTGCGGAGAAACGGTCTTGTCCTGGCCGCCGTAGTAGAGGAGAATAGGAATCTTTGCCGCAAGTATCTTACCCGCAAGATTTATCGGCATCCGCTCGTCTGTCGCCCAGCTGCCGCCGTGCGGCGTCTCGTTCGCCCAGGGGCCGATTCGCGCAGGATCGAAACCGTCAAACGTAAGCAGAGGGCCGTCAAGCCACACTTTTGCAACGCAATCCGGATGGGCCGCGGCATAGCGCATGGAAAAGAATCCTCCCCAGCTCATGCCGACAAGGCACGCCTTTGGCGCAAAAGAACGCTGCTCCACGAGATATTTCTGAAAGCTGCGGCTGACGCGCACACCCTCGTCGTTCATCCTGTGCTTAAATGTGTCGATGGTGACGTGGTGCCATCCTTTCGCGAGAAGGTCGAGAACGCCAGTCCTGTCGACAAAGGCGTCCGCCCACTGCATCGTCCAAGTCCAGGGCCGCCCTTCCGCTGGCGCGACCTTCGGCTCGACAATCCACGCGCTGTAGCCGTCGAAGTCGAGAAGCGTGCGCTTGTAGCCATGCCAGACATCTTCGCCCGTGACTTTGCATTCGGCAACCGCCGAAAGTCCCAAAAGCGCAAATGAAAGGAACGAGACTACAGCTCCGGCTGTTTTGATCATCATGCAATTATTATACTCCAAAACATGCCGTTTGGCAAGGGAGGGGAGAGGCTAAAATTGCAGTCTGACAAAGACGGCGTCGTGGTCAGATATCCTGAGCGCCGGAATCACCTTTGGCGGGCCATCTACGCTGCATCCTCGAAAATAGATGTAGTCAAGGGTTCCGCCTGCAAAGCGTCCCTTTCCTGGGTGCGTCAAGCGCCCTTCACGGGAAACCCCTTCAAACGCATCGACAAACCCCGCCTTTTCAAGCGACTGGAAGATGGTTTCCTTGTCGAACGACTTGGCAAAGCGGTCAGCGTTGAAATCGCCCGCAATTATCACCGGAGAGCGAAATTTGCCACGTTTTGGCCTCTCCTGATCCAAAAGCTGCTCAACTGCAAAGGCACGCTTGAGTCGGTTGGTTGCCGCAATGGCTTCAGACGTCTGGCCGTAGTTGGATTTGAGGTGGACCGCATACACCGTTGCAGTGACGGCGGGCGAAACTACGACCTCGGCACGTGCGTATCCACGTGGCGGAATCGCCTCCTTGTGTATCTTCCATGTGCTCCAGTTGGCTTTTGCGACGGGAAGCGTCGTCATGATGACGTCCTGCTGTTGGTCAAAGCGGTCGCGTCTGCGGTATGCTGTGACGACGGCGACGGTGAGATTTGTGCGTCCTATCGCGGAACATAGCGCCTGCGCCGTTTCGAGGTCGCGTATTTCGTTAAGGCAGAGGACAACGTCGTCGCTTCCCGACGGATCGACAGCGGAAATCCCCTCGCTGAGCATCTGGCCTGCGGCGCGAATCGCCGCGCGCTCCACCTGCTCGTTCGCCCTGTGTTCTGCGCGACCGGACGGGAACCACTCGCCGTTCCAGGTTCCGACTACAAGCGCGAGAAGGAGCGAACTTGCGAGCATCACACGATTTTCTTTATCACCGGCGCCGGCGGTTTGTTGTAGACGCGGGAATACGGAGGCACGGACTCCTTGATCCAGACGTTGCCGCCTATTTCGGAGTCGTGGCCTATGGTGGTGTCACCGCCGAGGATCGTCGCGTTCGCGTAAATCACGACGTTGTCTTCGATGTTGGGATGGCGCTTCAGCCCCTTCACGAGCGCGCCGTTAGAGTCCTTCTCGAAGGAAAGCCCGCCCAGCGTGACGCCCTGGTAAAGACGGACGTTGCGCCCTATCACTGTAGTCTCGCCGATTACGACGCCCGTCCCGTGGTCAATGAAAAACCTCTCGCCTATCGTAGCGCCCGGATGTATATCGATGCCCGTCTTCGAGTGGGCGAGTTCGCTCATGACGCGCGGAATTATCGGGACTTTAAGCTTGTAGAGGACATGCGCGAGACGGTGGATCGTCACCGCATAGAGCCCGGGATACGCCATTACGACTTCCATTCGGCTAGTGGCCGCAGGATCGCCGTCGTACGCGGCCTGGACGTCGGTGTCGACGAGACGGCGCACTTCTGGAAGCGCCGCGACAAATTCGTCGACGATCTCCTTCGCGTCGCGCCCAGGGCAGAGAAGCGCAATCTCCTTCTGGAGATCGGCCGCTATCTCGCCGACCGCTCCGCGCGCGGTCAAGTCGCCGTAGACACACGGATGCAGCGCCGCGAGTCCGTGGTTTACGATATGCGCTATTCTCTGCGGAAGTGTCATTGACGCCTCCTTCTTATACGTGCCACGATACGCGACGCGCCGAGGTTCTTGAAGCCAAGCAACATGAGGATCTTGCCGATGAGGTGGCGGCTTTCGGCCTTGACCTCGAGGATCTCGATCCCCTCCTTGTCGCAAAGCGCCT